>JACCDO010948222.1_pt1 | contig 45499 bp, 37 predicted proteins | sample 7446101 | NCBI WGS metagenome assembly JACCDO01 (sample SAMN15323440, study PRJNA562643) | freshwater metagenome | isolation source: river surface water | place: USA:Blue River Watershed | collected 2017-08-16 | reverse complement strand
GGGTAAGGGTAAGGGTAAGGGTAAGGGTAAGGGTAAGGGTAAGGGTAAGGGTAAGGGTAAGGGTAAGGGTAAGGGTAAGGGTAAGGGTAAGGGTAAGGGTAAGGGTAAGGGTAATTTTGTCTTAGTAAATTTTTCATTTTTCACAAATAAAAATTGAATATAAAATAATTTAGTTGGGCTAAGAATACCAAACCCTAGAACAACCCTAGAATATGTCCAATTTTACAAGAGCTAATTTATCTGCTTTTTTTAAAGGATACGACTCCGGCTTATTGTTGGATTTTGAGATTCCAAAAGAATACTACTTTACCTTTCAGGATTTGGCTGATTGTATTGCTGATGCACACCATAATGATAAGGAAAAGTTTATCGCATTCTTGAGGTACATAGATAACTCAAATGTTACAAACGACTTTTACTGGATGTTTGAAGATTATAGAGCTGAAGCCGGGCTTCCTTACTACGATGAAGCATTACATGTAGAAGATATAATTCAATGTATAAAATCTTAAATTAAATATAATAATTTTTAAAATTTTAAAACCCAAAATGTGGGTCTTAAAATAAGTTAAGTTAATAAGACAGGGTAAGGGTAAGGGTAAGGGTAAGGGTAAGGGTAAGGGTAAGGGTAAGGGTAAGGGTAAAAGATTGTATAAAAAAATTGAATTTAAAAAAAATTATATAAAGTTTATATACAGCAAACAATGTTTACCTTGTATTATGATAGAGAATACAATACGGTTTCTTTAATTTTTAAGAACGAGATTTTAGAAATCGATTGCTCTCCAGAATGTTTGAAGTGTCTTTACGATGACGGAGAGGATATTTATTCATACGATTCAACCCCGTCTAATGGGGAATTTAGATTTCACTATGACGATAAAAATATCACTTTCAACGCTGCAAAGTATGGAGATGGTCAAGGGGGTTGTTTAACTCTAGTTCTTAAAATGACCAAAGATATACGCAAGAGTTTGGACGAAGCTATAAATGAATGGAAAGAGGTAATTTTAAAGAATAAGGATGAGGACGAGGATGAGGACGAGGATAAGGATGAGGACGAGGATGAGGACGAGGATGATGACGATGACGATGAGAATGACGAGTAGTTTGACTTAAATAAATACACTTTAATTTTAAACCCAAATGGGTATTAAAATTGAAAATTAAATTTATTTACTACAAAATTTATACTTAGACAAAAAAAGCTTAAGAATATGCCCAGAAAAAATATACCAGTGGTTAATGCTATGTGGAATAGTGTCTACGGAGGTGTAGAGAAAAAAGAAAGGTCAAAGTGTGTTTCTTTCTCAGTTGAAAAAAACAACACAACTGATGTGTGTAAGTGTAACATTGCAGAATCTCTAACATGCAATCTTCACGACGGGTGCAGTGAAATGAAGCATAAATATTTTAAACTAATAAGTAAATATTTCGCAAATCATATCTTTTTTAAAGAGACAGATATAATTTCCCATCTAAATGGGAATTATGATCATATTGCCTATTGTTTAGAGTCAGCAGCAGAAAATATTGAAAGATTAAAAAAAAGAAAAAAAGAAATGTTCAAAGAGGAATTGGCAGAGTGTTTAAGCAAACAACAGGATGCAGCTATTCCTAGAGTTACTATGATGGATGATTATGATCCTGAATGGAATAAATTTCTTTCTAATTGGGATAATAGTCTTTATGATTATGCCTCAGCTAAAAAACAACAAAAACATGTGAAAGTATCTCTTGTTAAAGGAGGTGCCAGGGGACTGGATGGAAGCTTGTCTTACAACAACATCCATTTTATGGAAATATTAGTAAGACTTTTGGAGAATGCCCAAGAAATTATATTCATGGATTTTATAATGGTTTAAGTGTCTTATGTCCTTTGTTTAATGTTATTTGTATATCTTAAATAAATATATTTTATATTTTAATACCCTATTGGGTAATTAAAATCTTAGTTTAAATATTATTTATAAATTGACAAATATTTATAAATTGTCTTAGCAAATTTTCATTTTTTCCAAATAAAAATTGAATTTAAAAAAAATAGTATGACCTAATATCACCCTACAAGCAAACAAGCTATCAAACACAATGTCATTTAACGCCGCAAACGAATATGTTATCGCTTTCCTTTCTGCGCAAGTAGAAAGTGGTGCTATCAACGAATCCATTTTGGATAGTTGGAAGAACCAAGAGGAAGGATTTAAAACTTTATTAGAAAAAAATGAAAAAAAGAAAGAGAAAAAAGATAAGAACGCTCCTAAGGGAGCCAAGAGTGCCTACATCCTCTTCTGTGCAGATGAAAGACCCAAGGTTAAGGAGGAAGAACCTGGTATGGATGCCAAGAAAATCGCAGCCGAACTAGGAAAGAGATGGAAGGAACTAAAGGAGGACGACGAAGAGAAAGTCAAGGAATATCAAAAAATGGCCGAGGAGGATAAGGTCAGATTCCAAAATGAGATGGAAAATTATGTACCTGGAGAGGTTGTAGAGAAGGAAAAAACCAAGAAAAAGAAAGATAAGAACGCTCCTAAGGGAGCTAGAAGTGCCTATATTCTCTTCTGCGCCGACGAAAGAGCTCAAGTTAAGGAGGATATGCCTGAGATTAATGCAAAGGAAATTATCTCTGAACTTGGTAAGAGATGGAAGGCTGTTGACGATGAAACCAAGACCAAGTACCAAAAACTGGCTGATGAAGATAAGGTAAGATTCAAGAATGAAATGGAAAACTATGTACCTGGAGAGATTGTAGAGAAGGAAAAGGTCAAGAAAAAAAAGAACAAAAACGCTCCCAAGGGAGCTAGAAGCGCTTATATTCTCTTCTGTGCCGACGAAAGAGCTCAAGTTAAGGAGGATATGCCTGATATCAATGCAAAGGAAATTATCTCTGAACTAGGCAAGAGATGGAAGGCTGTATCAGAAAAAGTCAAGGCTAAATACCAAAAGATGGCCGATGAGGATAAGGTAAGATTCAAGAATGAAATGGAAAACTATGTACCCGGAGAGGATATTGAAGAAGATAAGGAAAAGGTCAAGAAAAAGAAGGACAAGAACGCACCTAAGGGAGCTAGAAGCGCTTATATTCTCTTCTGTGCCGATGAAAGAGCTCAAATCAAGGAGGATATTCCTGATATCAGCGCAAAGGATGTACTTGTCGAACTAGGTAAGAGATGGAAGGCTTTAAAGGACGATGACGAGGATAGGTACAATGAATACCTAGTTATGGCCGAGAAGGATAAGGTAAGATTTAAGAAGGAAATGGAAAACTATGTTCCTGAGGAGGGAGCCGAGGAAGAGAAAAAGGAAAAGAAAGTAAAGGATGCCCCCAAAAGAAGTAAGACTGCATATCAGCTTTACTGCGAAGAACAGAAGGAAGCTGTAAAACAAGACGGTTTTGAGGGTAAGGATGTCATCGCAGAGCTTGCTAGAAGATGGAAGGAGTTGGAATCTGAAGACGAAGAGTACTTTAAGGAATTGAAGGGTAGAGCTGAGAAGTTGAAGAAGGAATTTCAGGAGTCTAATCCTCAAGTTGAGAAGGAGAAGGAAAAGAAAATTAAGAAGACTGAGAAGGAAGCCAAGAAGACGGTTGCTACTACAAAAGTAAAGGTCCTTAAAAAGAAAACCAATAAGGAGATTGTTCACGAGATCATGGATTCTTTTGACGATGACGAGACTATTACCATGAGAATGATTAAGAAGAAGTTAGATGAAATGGCAGTTACCATTGACAAGAACGAGTTGAAGGAAATAGTTAATGATTATAATGATGAATAAATAGTTTAATGTAATAGTTTAATGTAATGTAATAAAATAAATATAGCTTTTTGTAAATTTAATACTCAAAAGAGTATTTAATTTTATAAATTTTATACTGTGGTATAAAATTTAACATTAACAGAAAAATTGATTTTTTAAATATCTATCTTAATGAAGATAAGTAACGAAGATATGAACGAAGAGATGAACGAAGATATTTATGAATATAGATCATCAGATGAAGATTCATCTTCTGACTATAACAATGATTCCGACGAAGACTGTTCCGAATACGAGGGTTACGATGAATATTATGAAGGCGGTGACGATGGAGGTTATTTTCTTTATAGTGAAGAATATTTAATGACAATTCCAGGTTATTCATTATTCTGTGCGGACCAGAAGACTCAAGATAGACATACTCTAAATTGTATGTGGAAAAAATTAAAAGAAGAAAATCATGAAAAATATCACGAATATATTGATATTTTTAAAGATCAAAATCCAACTAAATTTTATAAGTTTAGAAGAAAATATGGAGGTGGTGAATCTTGCCTATATAAAAAGTATAGAAAGTAATTTAAATATAAGTTTATTTTATACCTATAATAGGGTTATAAAATATATTATAAAATAGGCTTTAAAATTAAAATTGAAATCAAAATCTAGTACCTAATTAAAATTACCAGAGTTAAGTTTCTAATAGAATGGACTACGATAGATTTAGTCATAAAATTTTTTTTCATGATGTTCTTAGTTATATAGAAAGAATGAGATGGAAAGATTTTGATTATCACAGAGATAAATATACATCTTCATTAAATCGTATTAAAAATATAGAATGGCGTGAAGTTGACGAGGAAAAATATGAAGAAATATTTGGGGAAAAAAATACTGAAAGTGATGTACCAATGCTAAGGTCTTCTAGATACTGTCATCGTACTTATACAAAATGTTTTCCTTCTTCAACTACATGTTATGAATGTTATAAATATTTTTGTTCATGTTGCGGTGAAGGAACCAATTGTATGTATGGCGAGGCTTGTACAAATAAAAGATGTTACTCAACAATAAATAAATGTTATAAAGATATATTCGATATAGAATCAAAGTCTAAATATGTGTATATGTATACACCTCAAAATACATTTTTTAACGAGAAACCACATTTATGTTCTAGAGAAATATATGGTTATTAAAGATAGAAATATAAGAAAGAAAATATAAAAATATAAAAACTTGACTTTCAAGTCATAATCATTATGATTATGACTTTTTAATTGAATCTGAAAATATTGGTTTCTTATTTTCAGATATTCTTTTATATGCCATGTTTGGTAAATTTTTAAATCATTTTCATCCACTTCAATCATACCATTTTCCTGCACAACTACCCTCGCAATTTTCTTTTCCCGCATTACACCATGCACTTGTGCTACATACATTATTATATGTGCAACAATTTTTCGGAATTGGTAAAGGTTTAAATGCTGGATTTGTTCCACAATTGGGGCTTTTATTAGTTGAATCATCAACCATTACTTTTAATAATCTTAGAAGTCTTAAAAAGTTACATATTCTAGCATTATTATTTCCAGCTAAATTAGTCCATCTACTATTATTTATAGCAGATCCAATTCCACTAGGCCACGAAACTGGATTATTATTATTTAAGTCTGATATTGTCATTGATGGAAATATGCCGTTATTTGATTTGGAAGCAAAGTCATTTAAAGCGGTTTTATATTCCTTTACTGTTTGAACAGATGTAATCCAATAAAATAGAGATCCTAACCATACAATAGATGCGTTATTCGTAGTCTTGCTATTTATTTCACATATAAGTCCAGGATTTGAGCATAGACTAGTATTTTTAGGTAGATTTCCTAATATGTCTACATTCTTTTGCAACCACATATCGAATATTTTTATATTATGTCTTCCTGTCAATTGAACAGGACCTCTACCCCACCAGCAACAACCTGGATTTTCGGTTGGAGAACATTTCATATTTCCGGAACTATAAGGACTATTATTTTTATTAATTGTTGAATCTATTTTCATGTTATTATCGTTCTCACACGAAGGTTTGACAGTATAACCATCACCATTTGTATAATCGTTACCAAATTGTCCACATGAACATGCGCCATAATTACAACCTTGATTCCAATAACTTTCATCGCATATTTGAAAGTTATAACCTTCTTCTAGAAACTGCCCCATCATTCCTGCGACAATAATAACCCCGTCAATAAGTTTATCTCCTAAATAAATCGGTTCGGTAATTTTAGTAACCAAGTCTAGAGCATACCAAAAGTCATCCAGAGAGTATCCTTCCCATACTTTTGGAACATTATTTACATCATTAATGCCTTCTTCATTACCTCCACATCTTGATGCAATAGTTTGAATATCATTTATACCAGCATCGCTAAAAAATTTTTTTATATTTGCAACGGAAGGTGACAAAGTTGGACTTGGTCCAGGTTGCGGTCCAGGTTGCGGTCCAGGTTGCGGTCCAGGTTGCGGTCCAGGTTGAGGGCCAGGTTGCGGTCCAGGTTGCGGGCCAGGTTGAGGGCCAGGTTGCGGTCCAGGTTGAGGGCCAGGTTGCGGTGTTGGTTTAGACTTTGGTGCGGAATTATCTGTAAAATATTTTATAATTATAAATACAATTGATGAGATTACAATAATAGATGATACAATTATAAAATATATGTTCATTTATTATATACTACTTAAAATATATCTTAAAAAAATTGAAAATATATTTTAAATAATATATATTTTTTACTTATATATTATTTTCTTAAACTCGAGAATGTCAAAGTCTTATTCAAAATATGATAACGCCGTTTTTTATGATTGTTCTGGTTCAACAGGATTCGGTAACCCAAAGTTTTATCATTTAAAAACTCAACAAATTGTTAAACCTTTAAATAGTGCAAATACTTTGTTCGTTCGATGGGACGATAAAGCTTTGGAAATTTCAAAAGTTGATTTAGAAGAAATAAATAAAAATAAAAGAGGATACGGAGGAACAGACCCTAATCAAGCTATTGATTTTTTAAAGAAAATAAATTTTAAAGGTAATTTGATATTTATATCTGATGGTCAAATAGGTGAAGATGTTGTAAAGACTTGTTCGCAAAAACTATTAGAATGGAAATTTAATTCCGTTAGTATTTATCTAATTGATACTGGAGGTGTTATAAATGAATCTGTTTCATGTGCCTTCACTAGAAATAGTCCGCATACAATAGAAATATATAAAAGTGAGTCTATTGAACCAACTATAATAAATGTATCAGAAAATGATATAAATTTAACATTAAATATTGATTCAATTGATTCAGTAGATGATTTCATGAGAAATATAGAAACTTTTAAAAATGTAATTACATCAATTAATATGGGAACATCTGGAAATAAAACTCTCCATAACAAACTGGTTGGGTTAAAGAACAAACTAACAAAAATTGAAAGCAAAAGTCAAATGGATAAGGATGGTCCAGTGTCTAGACTTGTAAATAGTTTCAACGATAATAATCCATCTCTAAAATATTTAGATGAGGTATGGAAGTTATATTATAATTTAGAGGAAAATTGGATAACACATGTAGATAAATTCATTTCTTGGTGTAGCGGTGGTTTAGAAAAGAAATTTGACAGAGAAGCTATTTCTGCTAGTAATAGAGAAATGAAAGCCGTAGAGGTTCCTATAGTACCATCTGATTCTGTACAAATTTTAGAAGAGAAGATAGGTGATTTGAAATTATCATGTCCAATTTCTTTGGACGAATCTACTAATGTAATTATTTTAATGAAAAGAAATGGGAAATCCGTCTTTGACGATTTACCTGTTCACATGAGAGATTCATTAATTAATTGCCCTCTGAATGCTCTTAGAAATAACGATATATTATCTTACATGAAATCTCTTATGGATAATGACATTAGTATTGAGTCTTATAAGGATCTAGTAGACAATGGAATCTCCGATAGAAGTCCTCTGACCAGAGATGAGATATTTGGAGGATTATGTTTAGGAAAAGATAAGAGTCATGTCGATGCAACAAATTCAACAATCAGACATATCTTAACTGGAGGGAAATCTCTTGGAAATATTGACCTATGGTTTGCAGTATTATATATTATGGTAGAAAGAGGATATGCAAATCATTTAAAACATTGCCTCCCTATGATGAGAGAACACATGAAATACAGAATGTTAAATAATAAAAGCTATATGTGTTTATCTGGTTTGCCTACATATCCAACTTATTCAGTTCCTTTAGGCCTGGCTATGTGGACTTCAATTATGGCTACATCTTCTACACTAGATTTAATTAAAGAACCTAAATATGACCCAATGCGTTTACATTTATCTTATTCGTTGGATGTAATTGAATTGTTAAATCTTTTAGATATCAAAACAGTACCTTCAAATTTGCTTACACATATAGATAGACTGAAAACTTTTCGCTATTTTTTGCTTGAAGTTAAGAAAGGTAAAGAACAAAAAGAAAAATTAGGTAACTTGGTTGATGCATTATTTTATAATGCAATTGAAACACCTGATTTATGGGTGCTTATAGACGGAGAACCATCCGATGAACAAATTGAAAAAGTAAGGTCACAGTTATATGAAAGATGCAATAATTTATCAAATACAGAAATTAAATATATATTTAGTCTATGCGATAGCAATAAATCAGAGTCAGATATATATATACCTTATGATTACAAAGTTAAACCTTGTGAAAAGTCTTTTACTAAAAATTGGAAGTTTGGTAAGGATGTACCATATTTCCCAGTTAAAATATGTCCCAAGACTTGCAGACCTTATTCAGTAATTAATGATAATGGAAGATATAAAAGTTGGTTGGAGAAAGCGACTGAAATTTACGGGGATACTTTATTTTCCACTAATAACTTTTTTGGAAATTACATCTCCGCAAATGGAAAGTATCCAACAAAGGATGAGTTTTTAAATTATTTATATAGATATCATTCTTCTAGAGGAACCAAAACTCTACCTATATGTATGCAACAATTTGTCAATGAAGTATTTGATGAATATAATGAAATTATAGATAATATTAAAGTTGAAAAATTTATAGAACTTTGGAATACAAGTGTGTATAAAGATGTAAGAAAAAGAATGGAACAGATGTAAATATATTCCAAATAAATTGAATTGTAAATATATTTTAAATAAATTGATTTATAAAAAATATATATGTAAAATACATATATATTTTTTATTGATAGTATGTCTTCAAAATATGTTATTACTATTACTTACGGAGAAAGAGTTGAGAATCATGCTGGTAATCAGATGATTGGAAAGTTAGCATCATCTGGTATGAATTTTGATGATTTAAATAAGGCTAAAGAAAAATTTGAAGAGAAGGGATTTACTACCGATTTTATAGACTTGGTAAAAGAAGGTGAGGTAGATAAATTAAAATGTGCAGAGGCTTGTCTTTTGGTTGTTAGAAATTATGTTGATAAGGTGGATGAGATTAATAAAGAAGTTTTAAATTTTGAATGGGATAAAAAATGTTGGATGAGAGGTAGAGTTGTAAATAAAAACGCAAGATGGAATTTATGTTATGCTGATGAAGGTCAAGAACCTTGTTATGAAGAAAAGAAAGGTAGAATTATACCTTTTAAAGATGTTCCTAATTTAAGTAAAATAAGAGAAGAGTTATATGATTATGTTGGTGAAAAAGGAAAAAAATTATATGCAGAGGGAAATTATTATTATGATACTAAAAAAACTTATATAGGCTTTCATGGAGACAGTGAAAGAAAAATAGTTATAGCTTTAAGATTAGGCACTGAAAAGATGCCTATTCATTATCAATGGTTTTTAAACAGTGGGCCTATTGGTAAAAGAATAAAAATAGATTTGAATCCTGGAGATTTATATATTATGTCTGAGAAAGCTGTTGGTACAGATTGGAAGAGGAAGATAATACCAACTTTAAGACATGCAACTGCGGTTGATGAAAAACTCTTGAAAATTAAGAAAGAAGAAATTGAAACGAAAATTGTAAAGAAAAAGAAAAAAATTATAATTGATGATAGTGATGATGAAAGTGATAATGAAAATGACGATGAAATTATTGTAAAAAAGAAAAAATAATTTATGGTATTTATGAAAATATTATCTTTAAATAAAATATATATATGTTGATTAAAATTATACTTTTCGTTATTTTAAATTTTTTTATAGCATTTCTTTCTGATTTAATATTAAATTATCTATCCACAAATTATGGAATTGTCGGTTCTCTTAAACCTTATTTTCATAAAAAATCTGTATTAGGAGCTGGTATATATGCCGGTCTTACAATTATATTTGCATTATTTATAAATATGTTATTATCTTATTTCATATTTGGATTTGTGATTCCGGATAGTTATAAAGAACTTTTGTATTTCTGTATTTTAGCGTTTATTTTAGGTTATGTAATAGATGTTTGTATATACAAGTTGAAAATATTCGGAAATAGTTTAGACTTATTTTACAAAGAAGTAGGAGCTGGTTTATGGGGTGCTCTTGCATTTTTGTTTACCATTATAATCAGTTTTTGTATATTACGAATGACAATAATATAAATTTAACCGCTAAAAATGTATTTTTTAACTTTTTAAAAAAAGTTAAAAGCTTAAATGTAAACTTAAAAACTTAAATAAAAGTAAATATGTCTGAAGATTTTTTTAATAATGAAAATATCAAAAACAATTTTTTAGCTTTTTACAATACAGATGTAGGGCTGATATGCGTAGTATTAGGCGGTACTATTCTCTCATGTTGTTTATTAACAACTATATGTTCTATTGCAAATTGTTGTAGAAATTATTGTTAATTTTAAACATTTATAAGTTTAAAATTTATTTATTCTTGTAATTTGTTTATTATATTTTTTAATTCATCTTTATCAATATTCATACCCATTTCAAATAATTTATCTTTTATCATTCTCATAGTAATATTTTCATTTTCAAATGATTTAATTATATTTTTAACAATATCTAAATTAGTAACTTTTTTAGGAGTTTTTGATTTTTTATTTTTTGTTTTTTTGGAAGATTTTTTAGGTTCGTCAACTTTTTCATCAACCTTTTCATCAATTACTACAATATCATCAACCTTTTCATCAACCTTTTCATCAACCTTTTCATCAACCTTTTCATCAACCTTTTCATCAACCTTTTCATCAACCTTTTCATCAATTACGACATTATCATCAACCTTTTCATCAACCTTTTCATCAATTACTACATTATCATCAAGCTTATTTTCAACTTTATTCAAATTTTTGTAAGCTTCAAACTTGTCATGTAAAATTCTTATAATATCCTTCAATTCATTAATTTCCGCATTATGTCTTTTGATAATTTCGTTTTGATATAAAATAAGATTAAACCAGTGGATACCAGATGGACTTTCTGGTTCATTTTCTAATCCATAAGTAGCAAAATCTTCGTTTATATCTGCCACTTCCTCCGCAATATATCCAATAGCATGTGAATTATCTTTGATATAATTATATTCACAGCTTTGCAGAAGGAGAATATCATTCCAATTTCTATTCAATTTAGTGATATTATTTTTAAATCTTCTACTAGAAGTAATATAAGTAATTTCATTTGTTGATGAATCATAAAATAGATTAGTTGATGTTCCAGAATTTCTAACAGGATTTACATAGAATCCACTCTGTGTTCCTATAAATCCTGACCCTGTAGCACATAAAATAATGGAATTTAAAGCAGATGTATTTACTACATTTCCAGACGCATTTAAAATGATAGAATTTGCAGCTTGACTATAATTCTCCGAAAAACCAGCGTTACTGTTTCCTGCGTTTGTTCCTATAGCAATAGAATTTATTCCTTGATTTGTTTGCCCAGCAAGATATCCTATAGATATTGCACCGGTACCTTGATATGAATTTCCAGCTGTTTGTCCTATTGCAATTGAATTCTGACCCTGCCCTCGAAATCCTGCTAAATTACCTAGAGAAATAGAATACGAACTCTGCGTATCATACCCAGATTGATATCCAATTGCAATACAATTATCTTTCTGATTATCACCACCAGCGTCCTTACCTATAGCAACTGAATAATTTTTTTGATTTTTACTACCTGCACCAGATCCTATAGCAACTGAATAGCTTTCCTGAGTATTATTCCCGGCATTAAATCCAATTGCAATACAATTATCTTTCTGATTACCACCACCTGCATTGGAACCGATTGCTATACTCAAATTATTTTGATTATATTGTCCAGCTTTATTTCCTATAGCAATCGATTCTGTAGATTGATTAGATTGTCCACTAGCATTTCCTATAGCAATAGCATAATTTAATTGTCCACTTTCTCCTGCAGAATTTCCAATAGAAATTGAATCAGAAGATTGACTTTTTTGTCCTGCATTGTATCCTATTGCAATTGAATTTGCAAGTTGATTATGTCTACCAGCATTTTCACCAATAGCAATACAGTTTGATGATTGAGGAGATGTAAATTTTCCAACATCATCTGCGCCTGCACCGGCATTTTTTCCTATTGCAATTGCTCCTGTTCCTTGTGTAATTTTTCCTGATTGATATCCTATAGCAACTGCATAATTTTGTTGAGTGGTAGTACCTGCATAGCTTCCTATAGCGATAGCATCAGAACCTTGTGTATGAGCTCCTGCAGAAATTCCCATAGCAACTGATTGAGTGCCTTGTGTCCCACTTCCAGCATTATTACCTATAGCAACTGAGTTATTTTTTTGATAAAATTGTCCTGCGCCAGAACCTATTGCAATAGCTGCTGGACCTTGAGTAATTTTTCCTGATTGATATCCTATAGCGACCGCATAATTTTGTTGAGTAGTATTTCCAGCTGTTTGTCCTATCGCAATTGCATTTTCACCTTGAGTATCTGAACCTGATTCTGTGCCTATAGCAATTGAATAAGAAGTTTGTCCTGTTTGTCCTGCATTTTGACCTATTGATATAGCATTTTTACCTTGACCTGTAGCACCAGCATTATTTCCTAAAGCTATACATCCTGTACCTTGTACATATGCACCGGCATTATTTCCAATTGCAATACAATTATCTTTCTGATTATCACCACCTGCTAAGAAACCTAATGATATAGAACCGGAACCTTGATTAAGTGCACCAGCTCCATTACCTATTGCAATAGATGATTCACCTTGTTGTAACGTTCCTGCAAATCCTCCTACAGCAATTGAATTTGCACCTTGTTGTGACAATCCTGCCAAGAATCCTATTGCAATTGCATCTGGACCTTGTTGTAATTGACCTGCATTAGGTCCTAAAGCTATAGCCCATACTCCTTGATTATTACCACCTGCACCGGATCCTATAGAAATTGAACCTATTTGCTGACTTGTTTGACCTGCATTCATTCCTAAAGCTATACATCCTGTACCTTGTGCATATTGACCTGCACCTTCACCTATATTTATTTTATAAGAACCAACATCCCAATTATTACCATTATAATAAAGATAACTTCCATAATCTGTAGCAATTGGAAGAGAAGCTGAACCGGTTGGTCCAGTTTTACCTTGAATTCCTTGGTCACCTGTAGGACCTGTAGGACCTGTTATTCCTTGCCCTTGGTCACCTGTAGGACCTGTAGGACCTGTTATTCCTTGCCCTTGGTCACCTGTAGGACCTGTAGGACCTGTTATTCCTTGCCCTTGGTCACCTGTAGGACCTGTAGGACCTGTAGGACCTGTCGCACCAGTATTTGTCGAACCACCATTTAATCCTTGAGGCCCAGTTGGCCCAGTAGCACCTTTTTCACCAATATCTCCATTTATTCCTGCTGGCCCAGTTGGTCCAGTTGGTCCAGCACCTCCGTTTTCAGGAACAGCAACAAATAAAGAAAAAAAAGCTACATCATCCATAATATAATTATCTAAATGAAAATCCATTTTATTTAAAAAAATATAAAAATATAAAAAATATAAAAAAAATTTTTATTCTTATATTTTGTTATAAATTAAATGAGTTATATAATTCCAATAGCTATTGGAGTATTTTTAGTTGGTCTTTTCATTGGTATAATAATATATATTAATAAAAGAAACCATAGAAAAAGATACTCTTGTAAAGACGGGAAATGTGTATTAGATCCAGACGGTAAATATACAAATGATATTTGCGAAAATGAATGCAAAATTTTACCGCCTAAACCACAGCCAACTCCAACCCCTACACCAACCCCAACACCTACACCCACTCCCACTCCTAAACCTAAACCACCTACTACAGATCAATTTACAAACATGGCATTAACAGCTAGTCCGGGAACAGGTATAATAGATGTTTTTCCATTTTTAACAACTGATCTAAATATAGATTGGAATGAACAAGGAAATCATTCATGGCCATCACAAAATCTTCCAAACAAAATCTTTTCTTCAAATATATACAAAGATTTAATTAATGCTTCTTTTAAAAATAGAAGTATAATACCTTGTAATGATATCGAAAGATCCAAATTTCTTAGCTATCTCTTAGGTGTTTATTATACTATGAATACTGATAACATACAAAAATTAACAACAGAAGAATTAAGAGCATTTTACAGGGCTCTAGTGTTTTACTATATTACCACTCAAGAAACTCAACCTGATGGAGGATGGTATGGTTCTTACTGGAAAAATAGAATAATTGATGACGGACCTTTACATAATAAAAGTACTGGAAAAACAAATATGACTGTCTACAGAAACGAATCGTTTTTCTTTGACGCAAATATGTCTAAAAGTATACCTATGTCTTGCAATGGATATAATAAAATACAAAATAAATGTCCAGGTCATAGTAAATTTTTTGGTAATCGTATATTTGCTGAAATGTGTCAATCAACTTTAAGAAGAGGTATGCGTAATAGTCCACAAGTTTTAGCAGAACAACCTCCTTGGGCTAAAGATGGAAAAATAAATACCAAGTATGGTACAGGAGGATTTCCAGCAGATTCTTTTGTAGAATGTCTTCAATTTCCACAAGAACATGGTGAAGGTGGATGGCCAGCTGGGTGTGATTCTACACAAACTAAATGTGAATTGAAAGAAAATTTTCCAGCACCTTTATATCAACCTGAAGGAAGATCTCGTGCAAAAGGAGGTGATCCATTTTGCGGATTAAAATCCCAATGGTTTTATTTTTCTCAAGGCTCTGGTCAATTTTGGAATATGGGAATAACTTCTTATTGTTATAACTATGTAGATATGTTCTTAAATGCACCATTAGGAATAGGACCCAATATGAGTAAAAATGGAAAAAATAATCCAGTTGGTTGGGTTAGTGGTTTTGGTCCTTGTACAGATAAAGTTAAATTTCCTCCTGGTTCAGGTGTATTAGGGTACGATATATCAGATCCTACAAAACCGACTGAACATGACTACAACGACCCAGCATACAGCATGAAACTTATACTAGAATATGAATCTAGAACTGATATTCCTGGACCATGCAAATCAAGTAATAATTGTTATAAAGGACTAAGAGATCCAAGAACAGGAATGGAAGGTTTAGGTTTTTGTGCACCTCCAATGAGTAATTCATCTTTAGGTTGTCCTTGTTCTAATAAAACTGGAAAAGAATTAGTTGATTGTTTGAATAAAGCATCGGGTGGATGTGGACCTAGTCAACCAGTTAATAGTCGTATGGATGCATTAAACGAACAAGTTGCTGCTTTGATGGGATTAAGGCGAGGAACATATTGGAAACCTTACGCATTGAAAGGTTCAAATACTTATAATTTAAACTCTGCAAAAGGTGTAGACGGAGGTGAATTAAATGAATTTGGAGGTTTTAATCCAACAGATACATGGAAAAAGGTTAGAGTTAAAAACTGTTCTATATCTGATTATCCTTCTAGAAATTCCAGCGATTTTGATAACAGAATTATAGACAAAAGAAAGATGATAGTTGGGTGGGTTAATGGTAATTTTTATGGATATCCTAAAGGTCAAAATATAGCAAATGATACAAATACACCAAATCCTTTTCCTGAAGGAATACCCGGATCTGATCTTAAGGGTAATGTGATATATGGTAAAAATAATACACAACAAGATCCTTTAATTTATTATGATATGAATGGAAAAGAATTGTATAGAACTTGGTATGGAAAACCAATAAAAATGAATGAACAAACAGCTTTGATTCTTACTGCGGAATTTTATTCTTGTGGAGATACTGGATTTGAAAATTTTAATACAAACTGGCCTTTCGGTTGTTATTTTGGTTATGGACAAAGTTTAGGTGGGCCGGGAAAAAGTGCGGCCGGAACTTTATCTTGTTCTCCTTATGGTTGTACTACAGTTCAATTTACATCAACAGCAACTGCTTATGGAGGTTTGGTTCAACCTGCTTATGATTTTGAAATTATGTATTTACCACCAGTCAATTCTACTAGTAATCCTGCTAATTGTACTTGTGCAACGGCTGTGTCTCTTGATCTAACATCTGATTTTAATACAGATAATGCCGGTCAAGATTTAAAAAGATATTTATGTTTAAATAAAGGTTCTACAGGAGGATTTGTTCCAAGAAATTCACCAGCTGGAAAAAGTGCAGTAGCTTTTCAAGGTCAAAATATGAAAGTAACAAATTGGACAACTCTTGATAAAAAATCTGGTTCAGGTACTTTTAATCCATCTGTAAAAAATTCAATTAATGTAGATTCAAATCCTAAACCATTATCATTTTGCAAATTTTAAGTTTTTTAAATATAAATATTTAAAAAATTTTATTACATTATGTATTAACAAGAGCTTGATATGGAACCATTTCATTATTTATATGTGTTATTCCAACATTAGCATTACCTGCCACTGAATTATTTGTCATATTACTTCCATAACTAAAATCTAAGTATTCTAAAGATTGAAAGCCCGTCACATTCCTTTTAATTTTAACCCAAGATGCAATCATTGAGATAGTTTGACTACTGGCTGATAATGTGTATAAATCCGTACCGTCACCTGATATACCTTCAAAATGTGTTACAGCAGTCTCATCGCTTGGATAAATAATAGTTGTCCAATTAGAAAATTTTTTATCTTTTAAATTAAAATCTGCGACAAAACCATAACCATAAGGAACTGGTTGTCCATTTTGATATATTTGATCAAAGGGTACATAAACTTTTGAATATCCACCACAAATAGTAAATATTATATTATCATTTGTCCAAATTCCATAAACAGTTGTTGTAGTAGCACCTGGATATGTAAGATAAATATAATCCTTTGTTTCTATATCATATATAAAAGCGTAATTACCAATGTTTGTATCCGTACTATTTCTTACAGAATTTCCAACAATTAAATTTCCAATAGTACTATGTAAATAGTAAAATTCTGAGCCATCTGTTAAATTTAAAATATAATTTTCAGGATTCTCTAAAGAATTTTGGGATAAAATTCCGTCATAAAAAAATCCATACATATTACCATTTTCTAATCTATAAACACCACATAATTGTATATTATAAACATTATCTAAATCACCTAAATAGTTAGGTCCATATACAGATGTAAGTATAACTTTTTCACTTTCACCAGTTCCTTTATATGGAACACTAAATAAAATGCTGCTATTTTCATTATAACTTATAGGTCCAATATTTATAAGACCTTGTTCTCCAGAATTTCCGCATATCAAATAATTATCACCAGCTTTTCTGATACCTTGCCAAGAAGTAACTTCAGATGAAGCAGAATAATATTGAACAGATGGTTTTTCAAAAACTTGTGTAATATATGCTAATTCATCTTCTTCGTAATTTTTTTCTAAATCTTCTACTTTAAATAACATTTTTATTTTATAGAAATTTAAATTTTTTTAATATTTAATTCATTAAAAAGAATCACAACCTAATTTTATGGTTAAGAAAGATAAAATATTTTAAATATTAAAAATATAAACTCATCTGTTTTGATTTTTGTTTAAACCCACATTTTTCATAAAAAGGAACATTTTCTTCAGAACAATTTAAAATAACTTTATAACAATTTTTTTCTTTTGCAATATCAACAAGATAATTTATTATTTTAAAACCTAGTCCTGAACCTCGTTTGTTTTTGTCAATAACAATATCTTCTATGTGTGCAACCTTACTCATATTATGAAGTATTTTTCTTTCAATTAATATTGTCCCTGTTCCTATTATATCTTTCTCGATATCTTCTATTACAATAATTTGATGTTCTTCATTTAAAGAACTTATAAAATTTTCTAAAGCATTTTTTGAAATACAATTATAATCTATCGTATTATTCAATTGATTTAAAAGATTTAAATATTTTTCATTGCAATCTGAAATTTGAATTTTTCTAAAAATTAAATTTGATTCCATAATTTATTTATATTTATATTTTATAAAAAATTTAAAAATGAATTCAGATGATGATGATGATGTAAATCAAGATAAATATATTCGTATATCTAATAGATTAAAAAATAAATTATATAAACCAAAAATCTTACATAAATTATATTTATATTTATATCTTGAAAATGAAAACCATTTATATCTAGAAAATATAGAACCTTTTGAATTAGCAATTTTAATTGAGCAACTTAATATAATGATTAAAATATTATTTCCTACATGGAATAATTTACAAATTTATTTATTAAATATTGAAGGAGAATTATTACTTGTAATATATTTTTTAGAAGAAGAATATTTAAAAATGTTTTATAAAATAGTTAAAAATAAAAAACTTTGTATTTCATGTGACATATTTGATTTTGGAGAAATTAATATAAAATTTACAAAAGATATTCTTCAAAGGACTTTTATGATTGAAAATTATTAATGTAATATATATAAAATATATTACATTTGTTTTATATATTCATTCTCAACTTTTTATATCTAATTTGAGTTTACAAAATCTACTTTTAAAAGCAAATTATCTAAACCATGATTATTAAACATTCTAATAGCATTTTCCGCAGTTTTTTCATTGTCATATTTTATAAAAGCTACTCCTTTAGAATCTTGAGAATCATATTTTTTAACAATAGATAAAGACTTAATTATACCTACTTTAGAAAATATTTCAAATAATTCGTAATCTAAAATATCTACACTTAGATTCGTTATTTGAATTGTTGTTTTAAAGTTTTCATTCTTTGTATTTTCCTCTTTCTCATCTTTAGCAATTTTCTCGTCTTTCTCGTCTTTTTTATTTTTATTTGGACATACTCTAGTCCAATGATTACCATTACATATTTTGCATACAGTAGAATTTGTTTCTGTAAAGCTTCCAATAGAATCTCTTCTTTCATTTTTGTGTTTTTCTTTAAAATTGTCATCCTCAAAATCTTTATCTCTATATTTTTTACATGGAACAGAAAAATGTACTCCTCCACAATCACAATTATCTACAAAATTAGATTTAGAAGTAATGTTATCATTAAAAGGTGGGGATTCCATAAATACATCTTCTTCCGAAACAGAAGTTACCTTATGGTTGTTTATATCTTTAGCCAAACCAAAGGGTTTCCAACTATTTTTTCTTTCTGCGACTGATTTGTTTATTTTAAGAAGTTTAATAGTTTTAACAATTTTTCTATCCTCATAATATTCAGTTCTTTGAAATATATTATTTTCGTCAGGTTCAGTTTCTTCAAATTTAATCATTGTATATTTTTAGAATTTAATATATTTTTAAAATCAATTTTGTTTCATAAAATTTTTTTTAAATTTTTTATTTAAAATAAAATGAATTACTGTCCTTACTGTTTAAATTCTTTCAGTTCATTAAATAACACATGGACTAAAAAAACTACATTACATTCATCATCTTGGGATCCTTTTAAAGATGCAAAAGATATGAAGCATGTTAAAGAAAACTATTATAATTCATCTTATTCTGATCAAGAAAATTCTTGGACTATAAGAGGAAATATTACACCTGACAACAGTCCAATCTGGACACCATCAAAATCTCAGTTGAAGCCAATTAAAGATGGATATATGACTATAGAAAATACTTGGACAGGTGCTGTAGGTTGTAAACATATATAAGAATAGTTATTATTCTAAAACGGTTTTTTCCATAAATTTTTCTGTCTGTATATCAGTCTTATAATCTACTTCTGAATAATATAAATGTTGAAAATAATCAAACATTTTAATATCTTTATATAAAGAATTATATATATGATCAATAGGTCTAAATATTAATATTTGATTAATGAATTTTGTTGTTAATAAACTTATTAATTTTTTACAAATACTTTTTTTAACAATATACGCATGTGTTGTTCTCTCCCAATCATGATTTGATATTTTCTCATGATTGTTTCTATAAAATATATTTGGATGTGTTGTTTTTTCTAATCCTTCACATTTAAAATGTGGTTCAAATCTTCCACCAAGATACATAAATTCAACTCCGAGTTCATCTAAATTAATCTTTTTAAATTTTTTATATTTTTTATCAAAATTTTTAGAAAGTTGAAAATCATCTTCGTAAACACCTACATAATCATTTTCTTTTATATCATTATTTTGAAGTATGTTATACAAAACAATTAAATGAGACATATAACAACCATATACTCCTAAAAAGATAGGTATTTTATATGTTTTTAAATAATTATAAACTACATTATGTTCTAAATGGTATTTTTTTATTTCATCTTTATAATTAAACCCGTCAAATGCACTTATTCTTATAAATGTTTCTTTACTTAGTTCTTTGCTTGATTTTATATTTTGTATAGTTTCTTCCCATTTGTCAGGTCTTCTGTCTAAATTTATAATATAATTAATCATTTTTAATTATAACAGTTGTGTTTAAATTGTTATAATTTTTGTTTTATATTTTTGTATTATAAATAAATGCCAGTTGCAAAAAAACTTCAAACAGTAGATAACTTTATAATTGAAATAAGTTCTATCATAACAACATTAGATACAAAAAATCCAAATTCGGAGATATATAAAAATAAAATCAATGATATATATAATATATTGATTGATAGAAGAAAATTCGGTTTGGACCAGGATATATGGGCCGAATTACATTTTCTTTCTGTTTATATATATCCTTACATAAAAACCATAGGAAATATTCCTTGCACGATTGTAACTAAACATAATCATATATTACCTTTCTATATGATGCAAAATATCTCACAAAATGATACAACAATTTTACATTTTGACACTCATCCTGATATGAATCCAGTAAAAAATAATGATAAACTACCAGATTTATATGAAATATTTAAAAAAACCGGTAATCCTGATATGTTAAATAAATGTCAAGATATTGTTTGGGACATAGGCTCCGCAATTTCAGGGGTATTTTTTACAACTGGAATACAAAATTATATATGGTGTATGCCATCTTGGATTCCCGATAAAAATATAGATTCGCAATTTTTTATCAGAAAAAACAAAAACGAACTTATATTATCGACTAATGATAAAAAATTAGACGGAGACCCTTTAGTTGATGTCAATTATACATCTAAAATTGGATATGACACACGAAAATATTGTAAATTTCAAACAATGGAGACAAATAACAAAACTAATGTAAAAAATTTGAGCGAGATTATAGGTGAATCAAAAAAGTACATATTAGATATAGATTTAGATTATTTTGTATGTAATGGCATGAAATTAAATCTATCTGAATATATAAAAGATCCTTATGATGTTCAATCATATTACAGAACAAAAACAATGATAATAAACGAAGATAATCCAAGAAATCAAGATGAAAAAACAGATATTTTAATACAATATGAGAAAGATTTAAAAAAAGAAATTAGGATGATTAACAAAAGAATAAAAAAGTTTTTGAATTTGATTCATTCTTTAAAAATGAAAAAATATATTCCGACACAAATTAGCATTTGTGATTCTACAAATCTAAGTTTTTCTTTATGTAAAAAATGTAATAGTGTTTCTAATGGATATATGCCTAAAAATTTAGCATTTTATGTTCATAATGAAATAATAACAGGTTTGGAAAATATATTTTCTTAATTTATTATTTTATCTTAAATAAAATGGTTGATTCAAATAAAAAATCTCCGAGAAGAAAGCGTAATATGTGGAGTCAAAAAGAAACTGATTTACTTATAAAATCGGTTGAAAAATATGGTAAATCATGGGCGTTGATAGAGAAGAATGTACCATATTTTAGAAATAATGGTCGAACACAGGTTGATTTAAAAGATAAATATAGAAATATCTTATATAAAGCTTTAAAAAACGAATTGAAAAATAATGTAAAATTTGATGTTAAAATATATTCAAAACCAACTTGCGGATATTGTCAAAAAGCAAAAGAACTCTTAAACAAAAATAATATAAAATTTAAGGAAGTAGAAATTACAGATAAAAATAAAGATAAAATATATAAAAATATAGATGTATATACAAATAGTTATAGAAGTGTACCAATTATATTTATAAATGATAAGTTTATTGGAGGTTATACTGATTTGAAAAAATATAAATTTTAAAAACCTGATTTTAGTTTTTAAAATTACTTTTATATCTAGAAAAGAAAAGAAACACAAAATAAAAAATAAAAAATAAAAAATAAAAATACATAAAAATAAAAAATGAACAACTATAAATATTTATATATAGCAATAGCTGTAGTATGTATTGGAATTTTAAGCTGGATTATATATATTTTAGTAAATAATTCAACAACTAAATTATGCCCTAATAATTGTTCAGGTAAAGGAATCTGCAAAAAAGATGGAACTTGTGATTGTAGAAAACCTTGGTATGGGAAAGATTGTTCTAAAATCTGCGAAGACGATGGAAAAAATGGTCTATGTGATTCAACCGGAAACTTAGTTTGTAAACAAGGATTTTATCCTGAAGGAATTTGCAATATAATATGTCAAGATACTGAAAATGGTAAATGTGATTCAAACGGAAATTTGGTTTGCAATAAAGGATTTTATCCTAAAGGAATTTGCAATGTAAAATGTCAAGATGGCGAAAATGGTACATGTACACCAGATGGACTTTTGGTTTGCAATAAAGGATTTTCTCCAGAAGGAAAGTGTAATATAAAATGTAGTTGTAAATCACCAGGAATTAATGGCATTTGTCTAGAGGACGGGAGTTGTATGTGTAACACAAGATATTATGGTCCTGATTGTGGTAATAAAAGTTGTCTTAATGATTGTTCTGGTCATGGAACTTGTGATATTGTTCAAGGAGAGTGTACATGTGATTACGGATACATAGGTGCTGATTGTTCTATTGCTAAAAAGGTATGTCCTGGTGGTGAAAACTGTTCTGGTCATGGAACTTGTAATCTTGTGACAGGAGAATGTAGTTGTAACAAAGGTTATGTAGGTAATGATTGTTCTAAAAATGAAATAATATGTCCTGGTGGTGGTAACTGTTCTGGTAATGGAACTTGTGATAATACTACAGGAAAGTGTAGTTGTAATAAAGGTTATATAGGTAATGATTGTTCTAAAACTGAAAAAATATGTCCTGGTGGTGGTAACTGTTCTGGTAATGGAACTTGTAATAATACTACAGGAGAGTGTAGTTGTAATAAAGGTTATATAGATAATGATTGTTCTAAAAAGGCGTGTCCTGGTGGTGGTAACTGTTCTGGTAATGGAACTTGTAATAATACTACAGGAGAGTGTAGTTGTAATAAAGGTTATATAGATAATGATTGTTCTAAAACTGAAAAAATATGTCCTGGTGGTGGTAACTGTTCTGGTAATGGAACTTGTAATAATACTACAGGAGAGTGTATTTGTAATACAGGTTATATAGGTAATGATTGTAAAACAAAAGATTGTAGAGAATTGCAATCCCAAGCTGATAAATGTAATAGTTATCCTCACGCAAATTGTGATTCAATAAACGCTAGATTAGCAGACTGTCTGAAATCGTAAAGTTTTATATATTTTGCGTTTTTATGACTTTTTATTGTAAAAACTCAGGAGTTTTTACAATAAAAGAATAAGACTTTTAGCTGTTGAAAAAAAGAAATATCTAAATTTATTTTAACTAAAATTTTTAAAATAAAATATTAACAATTATAATATATATAGTTAGAAGTGTACCAATTATATTTATAAATTTATTGGAAGTTCTTTTATGTGTTATTAAATTACTTTAACTAGAAAAATGTTTATTGAAAAATTCACAAATGTAATTTGTCATTTTATACTATAAACCAGGTTTTTAAATTGTATTTTGAAAATGTTGGAAAATATTTTCCAACATTTTCAAAATTTTATGCATCTTTTATAAAATCTTTTCAAAAAATGTCCAACACAAAATTTTGTGTGTGTTTTTGATTTTTTACGGAAATACATTTTTAAAAAGATTTTAAATTTTCCGGAAAAGATTTTTAGATTTTAATTTTTTTTAAAAGTTTTTATTTTTATAACTTTTTTTTATAAAAATATTTTCATATAAAATAATTTACAAAAAAAAAAAGTTTTTAAAAATCTCCGGAAAAGATTTTAAAATCTTAATTTCTTAGGTCTTAAACTAGGTATAGGAGAATTTAAAATCCTCTTATTAGATTTAACATTTTTTTCATCTCTTTTTTCATCACCCTTTTCATCCTCTGTATTAATTCTCAATGATTCGCTAGTTATATCAGTTGGATTTAAATCATGTGACACGCATCTAGATACATTTTCACTTATAGATCTTAGTGCCTTCATGCATCCTAATGGAGTGTAATCATAATTTGCCGAATTTCTAATTCCTAAACCCTCTGAAACTGCAAAAGAATCTTGATTTGCACCAAGATACATAAAAGTCCATTTATAGTTTTTTTCCATTTTTTTTATCATTTTTGATATAGTTTCTTTTCTATATTCACGAGATGCATTTTCAAGACCATCCGTAAGTATTACAAATATAACATTTTCGGTTTTAATAGATTCTTGATATACTATAGCTTGCCCAATCGCATCGTATAAAGCAGTCAATCCACCTCTATCATAATCTTCATTTTTCAAAATTGGAACATCTTTACCATCTATATTTTGATGATTAAACTTAACATTTTCATTAAAGAAAACAAGAGTAGATGTAAACTCTCCTGATTCTTTTTGTTTTTTATAAAAATTGTTAAGTCCTTGAATTGGTTCTTCTCCCATATTTTCCATAGATCCAGATGCATCCATAACAAATACAATGGAAGTAGATTTAGAATTATTATTTTTGGTTTCAACTTCGTTTGACATTTTAATATAAGTATAAATATAAGTATAAATTTTATATTATAAATTTATAAAAATCAATTTTATTATAAGTATATTTATATACTTACATAACACATCGAAAATGTATTATAATAAAATAAGGGTGTATTCAAATTCTTTTTAAAAACTAATTTTTTTCTAGCATTAAATAAATGACAATTTATAATATTACTTTTGACAAATTAAATTTGTTACAATCAAAATTGCAACCTGGAGATTCTGTTCTAATCAAAGATGGTGAATATAAAAATCAAAACATCAAATTGTCATCAATTGGAAATTTTAACAACAATATAATTATTAAACCAAAAAATAAAGGTAAAGTTATTTTATCAGGGAAATTATATTTATTAATAGATGGTTCATATATAACTTTTAAAAATTTTATTTTAAAAAATGGTGGAATTAAAGATGGTGTAAAAATAAAAGGTGTTGGGAACAGAATATCAGGTTGTGATATATCGTATGAATGCGATGGTCCAGTTATAAGTATTTATGATAAATACACACGAATTGACAACTGTAAAATTTATAAAATTAAAAAATTTAACACTTGTATAAAAATAAAAACATTTATTTCTAATTATATTCTGATGGATCATAATATTTTTAGAAATATAAATATTCAATTAGAAACACAAAACAATAATATTGAAAATGCAAGAATTATATTAGTTTCAAATATATTTGAAAACTCTGACAGTATAAATATTAGAACATCAAAAAATATAATTTATAAAAATATTTTTATAAAAACCAAAGATTTAAATCTTAGATATGGAAATAAATCAATTATAGCTAAAAATTTCTTTTTATCTGGTTCAGGAGGAATTAATATTACAGGAGAAAATCATATTATATACGGTAACTTTTTTAAAGAAATTACGGGTAATAAAACACAAAATGCTTGTATTTCCGTATTAAATGGTAAACAATTTGATAAAAAATATACACAGGTTAAAAAATTAAAAGTATATAAAAATATTTTTATAAATAATGAGATAGATATAATATTAGGTATACCAAAAAATGAGGCGGATTTATTACCTCTAAAATGCAAATTTAAAGAAAATATAATTTATAAAACAAATGAAAACCCAATATTTGGTTATAAAGGAAGAGGAATACAAGAATCAAAATTTATAAATAATAAATATTATGCGAATAATGTTGGAAATAATCCATTAAATTCATTAAATAATTTATTTAACATTAAAGAATTTAGATTAAAAGATTTAAAAATTAATTTAGATATAGATTTTGATATAGATTTAGATATAAATTTTGATATAAATAATATTTTTAATAACAATAATTTCGAACTTGATATAGAAAAACTTTTAAATAGCAAAATAAAGAAAGATAATTTTCAAATAGAAATAAATATATATTATCAAAAAATAAAAAAAGAAATTTTAGAAAAAATTATAAGTTTAAATAAAGAAAAATAATTTTAATTGTTATTTAAAGAAATGATTTTATAATTATAAGAATGCTAACAGCAAAATAAAATCATCAAACTAATTAGATTTATATAATGCATTCTGTTGTGTACGAACAGCAAATACACAATTTTTAAAAATGGTAAAAATCAAAACAGTACACAGTTTTGATTTTTAAAGTTAATTTAAAGTTAATTTAAAGTTGAAAATTTATAATATAATACATATGTTATATTTTTTATAAACCATATCTTTATTCTTATGTTTTTTACAATATTCAGGATTTGAATAATACTCATAATTATATTCTGCTTCATTTCTGCAATTTATACATTTCATTTTTATAAATAAAAAATTTAAAAAATAAAAAAAATATAATAAATGAACATTCCGCCAGTAATTCATATAATTTTGATATTGATTGTCTGTATTATGACAACTCCATTATTTTTAAGTTTTGTAAAATTTCAATTTCAAGATACACCAATATTAACTACACTTTCATTATGGAAAATTTGTACAGGTAATGAATGTAAAAGCGTCCATGATAAACACTTTGAAATAACTCAAATTAGTCCTGATTTTGATTATATAAGATTAGCTTTTATAATTGGTTATATATTGATAATTATTTCATTAGTTTTATCATTCTATCCCCCTATTAAAAAATATTTCTTTATACCATTATTGTTAGGATCTATATTATGTTTAATTTCTCCAATATTATTATATATGAATATTCGTTATTTGGAAATTAAAGAACAATATTGGGAAGAATATGATATAGGATCTTATGTACAATTTGTAGGTTCTTCACTCGCAATTATTTTTAGTATTTATTTAGCTTTTGCAAAATTTTGATTTTAAAAAATCTTAAAATTTTTATTTTAAAATGAAAATTTTAAAATAAAGTTTAAATTATTTCAAGTTATGTTAGAGAATAAACTACCAATTGAACTCATAAATTGTGTATATGATTTTTATAATCCATATAAACCTATATACGATATTAATATATTCGTTATAAAATATAAAAATATTTATTCTTATGTAATGAAAGAATTAAATAATTACAATGTTAGAAATAGTAATAAAGAAGTTTTATATTTTCAAAAATATGCCATATTAACAAGTATAGATGATACAGATACTTATTATTAAGTATATTTTTGCGTTTATATTTAGTTTTTATATTTAGTTTTTATATTTAGTTTTTATATTTAGTTTTTATATTTAGTTTTTATATTTTCACAACTATACTTTTGAATCAATACATTTAATCCACGAATTATTCAATAAATTAAAAATTCCTAATGTAGATGAATTTGAACCTATACTTTTATGTCTATGATAAAATGGCACAGATAATATTTCAATTTCTTTCGAATTTAAATATTTAGATATCATTATATCATCTGTTGTAAAACAACATTTTAGATTTAAATATTTTTGAAAATCGTCTTGAAAAAATTTCCTTTTATATAATACTCCATTATAACACTGCAGAATATCAACTTTCTTCACATAATTAGGAACATTAATTGTAATTGGTAACGCAATAAATTTTAGATTAATATAATTCCAACCTGAAACGCATATACAACTGTCTTTAAAGAATTCTGATGCATTTAATAAATGTTCAATCGTCCAGGGATCATATTCTTTATCATCGTCTATGCAGATAATAATTGTTTCATGGTCAGTTTCTGCCAATAAAGTTGGATATAATTTTGTAACTGGTCCGTAATCAGTATCTATAAAATTAAATTTTATTTTTTCATTATTTTTTATACCTTTCATATCTTTTATATTTTCATCTATGATATATTCTTTATTTTCTCTTTTAGAAAATTTTGGAATGTTGATATATATAATATCAGGGACAATTGTATTTTGTAATATAGAATTTACAACTTTAGGTATATTTCCCACTCGACTGGGTAATGTAGAAAAAGATACTACGACTCGTGGTTGTTTTGTTGATGGTGGTTTCTTTAATGCGTGATGTCTTGAATTAAAGTATTCTTTATGACCGTATAAAAGCGCAATTATAATATAAACAATTGCAAATAAAATTATCATTTTTATAGTTGTTGTTACTGTTTTTGACAACATTTTATTTAATAGTATTATAATTTTAAATAAGAACAAATTAATGATTATGAAGATAACCTTTTAAAAAACTAAACTTTTTTTTATAAAATTTTTCATTATAAAAATAATTTACAAAAAAATAAAAATCTTTAAAAATTTAAAAACTTCCGGAAGTTTTTAAATTTAGGATTATAAAATTATTTTCATAACACACACAAGAATTGTGTGTTGCAAAAAATTTCTTAAAAATAATTAAAATAAAAAGAAAAATAGAAAAATTAAATTACAGTTCAATTTCAACCACGGATAAAAATGTAAAATTTTTTGTAAAATTTTGTTTCACAAAAAATGAAAATATCTCACAAAAAATGAAAATACTTGTGAGATATTTTCATTTTTTGTGAAACAATTATTTAAAGGTTTAATTTTAATTATAAAATGACAGAAAAATGTCAATACTGTAACAGTGCTTTAGCTACAAAAAGTAGTTTAATACATCATCAAAAGAATAATAAAAAATGTATTAAAATTCAAGAATCTCAAGCAATTGAAGTAAAAACTGATCTGAAAGAATGCGAATTTTGTAATAAAAAATTTAATAATTTTTCTATAAAAAGACATTTGCTTACTTGTGTATTAAAGAAAGAAAAAGGTTATGAAAATAAGATATTTAGTTATGAAAATAAGATAGCTGAATTAGAAAAAACAATGTCAACATTAAAAAAAGAGTATGAAAGCAAGATATCTGAATTAGAAAAAAAATATGAGAATAAGATATCTGAACTCAAAGAATTGAATATCAAACTTCAAGCTGAAAATAATATATACGAAAAAGATCATCAAGTACTAACTAATTTAGCACAACAACCTAAAACAAATACAAATAATAATCATATTATAAATAATTTGGCTGTTTATGATAATAAATTAATTACCGATCGTTTTAATGACGTTTTGAGTAATATAAAATCTATAGATTTATACGATGGACAAGAGTCTATTAGTCGGTTGATTGCTCCGTGTTTAAAGAATGAAGATGGAACACAGTTATATAAATGCACAGATTATTCAAGAGGAGTTTATATAAAGAAAGATAAACATGGAAATTTAATAAAAGATATAAATGGAAAAAATTTAGTAGAATTGATAGAACCAATTGCGACAAAGAAAGCGGATGAATTATTAGAAGAAAATAATAATAAAAAAGATAAACAAATCAAAATAAGATATTTGAAAAAATTGATAGAAAATAAATATAATGAAATAGAAGAAATAGAAGAACACATAAAAGGGTATATAAAAGATTCGGATAATTGGAAATTTTATAATAATAAGATGAAAGCGATAGAAGAAGATATAGATGCTTATAAAGAAGAACAAGAGGAACTAGAAAACGAAATTATAAACGATGTAGAAGAAATATGTAATGATAAATTAGCAGAAGGCGTATATGACATAAAGAATATGAAGAAAGACAGTAGCAAATTTTCAAAAAAACTATCAAAATTGATGAATTAAAATTATATTTTAAATTATTTTAATTTAAAATACTTTGTTAACTGCAGAATTGTGTTTAAACTTTTAATTATATCTCAAATATTTTTGATAATCAGAATTTGCGACAGTACCTCCATTAACTCCCATAGATTCAATACCGCATTCATCAGTTCCACGGCGAATTTTAAAAGCGCCATTATCTCCCCATTTATTATTCCAAGAATTCATAACAGTCCAGTATGGTACTCCGTCTTCTACACCCCAACCAATAATTTTAACGGCATGTCCACCCAAGGCGCTTCCAGTAGTGTAAATATACACACCGCTTTTGTAAGTTGGAAAATCTTCATAAACAGTAAATGCGGCAGTTACAGGGCCATGTGCTAAAATATCTGCTTGAATATTTGCAACTCCAGAAAGAGAATATGCGCTTTCTACTTTATGAATATCATTTGTATAACTGGTACCGTAAGATTTTTCAGAACAACTAGTAGGACAACTTTGTGCTGCACCTGCGGTAGTTTTGTCACAAGATGGATGTGATGGATCATTGACATGGTGAGCACAAGATTGAACTTGATAAGGAAGACAGTCAAGACCTTTACCAATATCTTCGTAATTTCCTCCAGTGACAATACCTGTATTTTTAAAATAATTCCAAGCCATACCAGGCTGGCCACCATTACAACCAAAGGAAAAACAATGCAACATATTACAGCAATCTATAGTTGCTTGCGTAGATAAAAATTGTTGAAATTGTCCACCAGAGGAGATACATAAACGATCATTAAATGCTTCAGTAGAAGCAAAAGCCCAACAGGAGCCGCAATTTCCTTGGTCACGAGCAAAACCAATAGTAAAACATTCAGGCCATTGTTCTCTTGAATCAAAAGATTCAGGGATTTCTAAACTTAAAAGATTAGTTTTTTCAGGTAATTTCAAATCTTCATGAACAAAAGTTCCACATAAAGATTTAATTTCATATGTAGTATAGCCATCAAATCTTGGACTTTCATGTGCAGTCCAAAAATTTTGTTTTGAGTTGATATAATTTACGAAATCAGTGTTAATTAAAGGTTCTGCAAAACTTTTAACAAGTGCAACTAAATTGAAGAGTAAAAACAGTTTGTTCATTTTATAATATATATTTATAACTTTAAATTTGAATTAAAATCAATTTAAATTTTTAGGAAAAAACAGGTTTAAAGTTTAGAATTTAAAGTTTATAATTTATAAATATGTCCAATTTAAGTAAGTCTCTATCAAAACTTTTAAGACATGATATAATCAAACTCAAACTTGAAAAACATTTTACAGACGATGGTTATCTTCCTGTTGATATTGTTATGAATGTTCATTATATTAAAAGACAAAATCCAACTTTAGAAAGTATTATCTATATCACCGATAGTTCGGACAAACAAAGGTTCGATTTAAAAATGACTGATAATAAATATTATATTCGAGCAAATCAAGGTCATTCAACCGAAGTTAGTAAACTTTTAAATCCTGATAAGTTTTTAACCAGGATTTATACATATTTAAACCCACCGGAGAATAATTGTATTCATGGTACATTTACTGAAAATATTAAAAGCATTATGGAACATGGCTTAAGCAAAATGAGCAGAGGTTATATACATTTTGCCAGTAGTATGAACGCAAAATCAGGAATTCGAAAAGGATATTCGAGACCGGATATTTTAATATATCTGGATATTGAGAAAGCTATAAAAGATGGTATAGAATTCTATGTTTCTAAAAATGGTGTAATATTATCACCAGGAAATCAAGATGGAATAATAGAACCAAAGTATTTTAAAGATGTCGTAGAATTTTAAGACGAAATTTTTTTCAAAATTTAGGATATAAATTTAAAATAATTTTAGTTTATAAACTAAAATTAAAGATATTTATATAATTCAATCATATAATATCGTTATTATTTTTCATATTATAAGTCTACTAGCAATAATAATTTTAAATATATTAAAATATCTTAAAAAGTTATTGGGTGATTTTGGTCCAAATGGTACAAAAATATTTTATTTTCTTCTTAAGATGAATTTATGGTTAAGAAAAAATAACATGATATAAATTTACACCAATATTGAGAATAAAGATTTGTTATATTTACACTTAATATGGAGGATTACTTAAACTTCCTGTATAAACAGTCCAACTTGTTCCACTAGAATTTCCTTCAAATACATAACTTTTATTTGTAGCGAGTGCTAATGAATTTGTTAATAAATTTGTATTTTGATTTGCAATTAAAAATGGTCCATTCGTTTGTGACAAATTTCCACATAACAATTCTATATATTGTTTATTATCTCCATAATAATTAAGTTTTACCACACTTACTTCACAAACCATAGTTGGAGAACCTGGGGTACCTCCGGTACCTGATGAACCTTCAATTCTATATCTATAGTAGTTTATATTATTTATATCCCAAACTCTTTGCCACGAACGATCCGCACTTCCAAACATAATTTTTGGATAAGGTGGATTTGTCACACTTAGAGAAGACCAATTAGTCGAACCTGTGCCAAATGTTATATAAAAATTTGATGAGGGGTATATAGTTGTTTGCGAACCTGATAAATAAAATGTAAATAATAAAGTAACTGTTATAAATGAGTCATCTTCTGAATTTTGTTTTTTTAAAGTATAACCATTATTTACAGGCGCATTATTTGTTGCACTTGTCCATGTAGCTGCACCATTACCGAATATTGGAGCTTTATTAACATTAGATATTACATTCGATGGTTGTGGAACTGGATTTTTATTTATAGAATTTAAAATAAAACTATTCATTTATAATATAAAATATTTTTTATAATCAACAAAGTTGAAAAAGTAGGGAGGGTAGAAAAACCACAGGATTTTATAAAAATTTTAAACTGTTATTAGTTTAAAATAATTTCCCGGATTTAAAAATTTCATCTCCGGGTTTTTATCTGATTGTAATTATATTATATCTTATATCTTTTCGAAATATGTGTTGTATTTTCTAACAATTCATTTAAACTATTTCTATTTATTTCTCCATTAGAATTAGAATAGTAGATATAACGAATATTATTTGCATAATACTTCTTCATATGAACAACGCAATGCAAACATGGTTTTGAATTTGACAAAGTTCCTTCCTTGTTTAACCTGACAACAAGGATGTCAATTTTCTTATTTTTATTTTCATTTTTGATAAACTTAGAAACTGAACTTAATAGATTAACTTCTGCGTGACAATTTTTGTTGTTGGATTTAAACCTGTAAGGAACATTTTTGTAACGAATGTTTGCCGTTAAGAAGTAGAAAGCAATAGTGAGTATGACTATGATCGTTGTTGATGTAAAAAGACTTAACATCTAGAAATTTGGCTGTGTAGTTCTTCATTATATTTATATTTATAATTATATTTATAACTTTTTATAAAATTCATTTTTTTTATATGTTACAAAATTTAAAATGAATTATGTTTAAAATTTTCATTTTAATATATACACTATATGGAAGATTTGGAACATTTGGAAAATTGGAAAAAAATTGATAGCAAAAATTTTAAACATCAATACTGGTTGTGTAATTATGAACATCTTTCTTGGACAGAAAAAAATGATTACGACGTAAATGATAATAAAATGATAAAAAAACTTTTATCTAATCTAGCTAAAGGTTCAATAAAATGTGGTTATAAAAAATTTTCTATAATTTTTAATAATAACAAAAGAAAAGCTATAAGAGCACATAGATTGATATACCAAGAATATAATAAAGAAAAAATAACAGAATGTTATTCTTGTAAAAACAATCCATCAATTTTTAATATGTTTGAAAGTAAACATGAAATTGATCATGTAAATGAAAATAAATCTGATAATACACCTTCAAATCTACAAAGATTATGTAAATCATGTCATAGTAAAAAAACAAGAAATGAAAATAAACATGTTAGTGGTAGAAGAACAAAAAAAATTATTGCAACTAAAAAAGATGATGATCTTTTTTTAGAAGAATTTATTAATGCGGATGAAATTAAAGAAAAACTAGGGATTAATTTGTCTTCTATAAATAAAAATATTCAATACAATATGAATAATTCAGATAAAAAATTTATAGGAAAACGAAATTCTAATGAAAAATTTAGTTTTACATTTGAAAAATTTATAGATAATAAAGATGAAATATGGAAAGATATACCAAATTCTTCTAAAAAATTAAATCAATATAAAAGTTCGCCACCAATGCAGATATCTAATTATGGCAGAATTAGAGATCATAACAAATGTATTTTAGAAATAAATGAGACGCATGAAGATTATATGAGAATGAAAATAAACGGTGTAATATATGCTATACATGTACTTGTGATGAAAGCATTTAAATACGAAGAACTTATAAGAAAAGTTGAAGAACAGAAAAAAACATATGTAGAATGTAAAAATATGACAAATGACGAAATTATAGATTCGTATAACAAGAAATATTCTATACATGTTGATCATATTGATAGAAATAGAAAAAATAATCATTTAGAAAATTTAAGATGGACATCTATTAAAGAAAATAATTCAAACAAAAAAACTGTAAAAGAAATAGAACAATGGGCATTAGATGGAAAAAATTTAATAACTACTTTTAAAAATCAAACTGAAGCAGCAAATTCATTGGGTATAAACCCTGCTGGTATTTCTATGGTATGTAATGGTAAAAGATTGGATTGTGGTGGATATATATGGAAATTTAAAAATAATTTGTAATTTAAAGTTATAAAATTTAAGTTTAAATACAATTTGTAAAAATGGCTCTAAATATTTTACAAGAAAATGAAAAATACATCAAGGAATTACCTCGTGAATTCTTGTTATATCAGCCTTATCTAAAAATTAATGATTTTTTAATGCATGCGCTAGTTATAGAAAAGAACAAAAACGAAAGTATTCGTGGTATTAGTTATAAAATACTTAAAACAATAGATTTAAATAGATATCGTTTATTTAAAAAAGATACTGTTTATGTGGATTTAAAAAATATATTTGAAACATATCATTGTGATATTATAAAAAATATTGAAGTAGAATATCCTATTGGATATAACAATGTTAAGGTAATTTTAGATAATGGAAATGATATAATTGATTTACCACTTCAAAATATTATATATAAATTTTATCTTACTTTGAAACTAAAATTTGAAAATGTTGAGGAGATAGATAAAATTGATGTTGTTTTTACAATTTATCTATTAGATTGTGAACTGCGCAAAGAAATTATGGGTTAAAATTAAGTTTAGTTATATATACATTTAAAAAGTATTTTTAATCCTAAAACAGATTAAAAATTATGTGACAACTGTCACACCAAGATTTGTTGTTATTTTATTGTATAAAACATCGAGATTTATAATTTTATCAAAATTTTCTTTTTCAAAGTACATATCGTATGATTGAACAATTTTTCTATATACTCTTGGATTATCTTTATCAACTTGGATTAAATTTACTGAAAAAAATAAAATTTTTTCCGATATGTCAAAATATGGTCTAACAATTTCAAAAGAATTGAATTCTTGATAATTATATGTATAAGTTTTAGTTTCAACATTGAGAGTTGTCATTTTATAATAAAAAAATATATTTAAATAATATTTTTATAATTCTTAATTTTATTATTTAAAAAATTAGGATTTTTACTGTACTTTAAATTTTTTTTGTTTTTTAGATTTTGAGGAGCTAAAAATTTTCCACCTCCAGAGCCATCACTATTACCAATTGTTGTGGAACCTCCGGAAAATATATTAATACCATTACCAATTACCGTAGTTAAACCACTAAAAGGGTTAAGTCTTATAAAACCTCCCATAATAAAACCAATAAAAATGTTTGGTATATATAAAGCATAACCAAAACTTGTAATTAAAAATGAATAAAAAATTTTAGTAGTTGCTAAGAAACCTAGTATTAAATGAGAGTTATCTATTAAAGAACTAACCATATTAATATTAAAATCTGATAATATATTTTCTACAATTATTTTGAGTTTCTCAGAATCTACAAAACTTTGTAATTTTGTATATGTAGAATATGCGCTCAATAATTTTGGTGACGGATCACCATCAACAATTGAAGCCATTGCGTTAATAAATACAGGATGTTTTGCATTTGCAATTAATGATCTAAAAGCCGTTAGACTTCCGGCTACTATATTTCCGTAAGAATTAGTTGCATCTATATTTGTCGGACGGTTTGCTCTGTATATTACTGAACAAACTGTGAACAATGACCCTAAACTTGCTACTAAAATTGGAGCTCCTATTCCAAGAGGCAATGTAATACCACCTACAACTACGCCAACCACTGATGCTATAGCTGACAAAACACCTCCTACATTTCCGTATTTTGTTACAATTTCACTAGCAGATGCATATATATACGAAGAGACACTTCCTAATGATTTTACTAATCTCCAATTCAAGACCTTATCATAAGCATCCTGAATTGCTACAACTGTAGAATGATTTAAAAATCCCTGATATTTCTTAGCTGTGTCTACTAGTTTAGCCGCTTTCAGTATTCTAGATGTCACATTACTATATTCTCCAATTCCTTGGAAAGCCGTATTAAAGAAATTAACTGTTTTTCCAATAACTATATTAAGATACATATTAGGAGTTAAAGCCGAATAACCAACATATATCAAAGCTCCCAAAGTTAATACCCATGCTGTCCAATATAAAATCTCATCCTTATTTTCCCATAAAGTATTCCATAAACTCTTCCACCATGATTCCGCCGTAACAACTTCCTTCCCAGCATATAATATTTCATATGTTTTTGTATCATAGAATAAAGCTTGATATGCATCTTGATTTTTATCAAAATACCTTATAGGATTTATATATAATCCAGAATTATTTGAATAAGTTTCATATCCTGATGCATTTATTATTATTGTATTTTCATTTGTTGCATTAGTATTTAATCCAGATGAGTTTATGATAATTGTATTTTTAGCCTGTATAGAATTTGGGGTTGAAGAACATCCTCCTTGACCTGAACTAAGGTAATTGGTGATAAAAGGATTCCAATTCATTCCATTAGTTGAATATAACATTCCATATGAACCACTACCTAAAGCAATTAATGTGCTAGTAGATATACTTGAATATATATTATTACCTGTAAAATTTGAAACACTTATACCATTCCAAATCGCGCCATCTGTAGAAGTTGCAATAGGGGCATTTCCTCCTGAACCAACCGCTACAAATAAACCTATTTCTTCATTCCATGTTATTCCATTTCCTTGCGTAAAATAAAGCCCATTTATAAAAGTTCCGGCATTCCAATTGTTTCCATCACCTGAATAAATAATTATTGTAGCAAGACTTTCATTAGGTCCTTGATTAGGATTAGGTAGTCCGACAGCTACAAACATTTTTCCATTCCATGTAACACCTTTAACTGTTTTTAAATTTACATTTACATTTGCATTTAAACTTATATTTTGCCAAGTAGTACCATCTGTAGAACGTAACAAATTTATATAATCCGTAAGTCCTGTAGTACCAACTATAGCCATACTATCCGATGAACATACGCAATAACAATCTGTAGAACTATATGAACCCGTTATATTTTTTCCATCCTTAGAATATGCAATTGTATAAGAGGTTAAAGAAGTTCCAACTATAATAAATTCTTGAAATTTATCACTCCAATATACTCCAGAGCATGAATAGAAATAAGAATTATTTATAGGGGTCCATAATTCTCCATCGTAAGAATATGCAATACAACCAGAAATTGTTATCTTTCCACAGCTACCAACTGCCATATATATATTTAATTTTGGACTATATGCAATACCTGTGACATAATCAAATATAGTAGAGCTTGAGGTGCTGTTATACCAAGTATTTAAATCTGTAGAAAATACTATAGGAGAGTATCCGGATGCTTCATAACCTCCTGATAAATATACTTCACCATAATATCCTGCATTAGTACCAATTGCTATAGAATTATTTCCTTGATAAGTTACACCTGTATTCATCCCTATTGCAATCGCGCCAGTTCCTTGATTATTTGTACCTGCATTTGTACCCAATGCAATAGCATTTTCTCCTTGACCAGTAGTACCTGCGTTATTTCCTATCGCAACAAAATTCTGACCTCCTGTGTTCCAAGATGCACCACCTTCTATAGTTGTATCCCAAAAAATATAATTACCATAATTCTCTCCATTTGGAGCCTCAACTGGACTACAAGTCATAGAAGCAGAAGTTGTATCACCTGTTCTAAAATTATCACCTAATTTTTCAATTCCTGGATTATAAAATGATACAGATGAAAATAAAGGTCTATTTGTATCTAATGGCAAAGTTGCTAAATTATTAAGATTTTTATTTATTTGTACTATATTACGTTTTGCATTATATTCTATACTAAATAAATCATTACTAGTAAATGTTGTTAATACATTCGGTGATATAATTCCGTTTTGTATTAAATATACATTCATATCTTTAGAAGAAATACCTACTAAAAGACCACTTATACTCTCACCTTTTATAGCAGATATAATATAACTTAAACCAATTGCAATAATACCACTTTCCGAAAGATAAGCAGTTGTTCTACTATTAAATATTGAAGGTATAGGATTGGAAAAATATGCATTGGAATTCCAACCAACTTCTGAATTTTGAAAATCAGGTTCTGCTGTATTTCCATTTATTTTAACTTGATTATTTATTGGAGATGGTTTTAAATTACCAGCTATACTATTTGTTGTTCCTTGAGGTCCTTGAGGACCTTGAGGACCAATAGAACCCGTAGGACCTTGAGGACCAATAGAACCAGTAGGACCAGTGACACTACTATCTTCTATTATAGAAAAAATCTGGTTCATAAATGAATTATTATTTACAGAATCGAATAGTTCAATATTTTCAATGTAAAAACTTGACATTTTAATATTTAAAAAAAAATTATAAATTTAAAATAAAATTATAAATATTAAAAATGAACTCTTATACTTTTATATCACAGACTGGATTTACAGGAGCTCCATCTACAATTAATTCTATTACAATTAGTAATGGATATATTGATACCGAGAATGAAATATTAACGGTTGATGTTTTATTAGATTATATTGATAATAATCCAGAAGAATATGTACCACCACCATTAACAGGTTATTATGACTTTCCATCTTTAAAACCAATGACAGGACCACAATTTGAACAATCTATGTGTTTTAATAAAGATTCTATATCTTATACATATAAGGATATAGATTTTAGAGAAATAGTTAATATGGAACAATTTAATAAAATGGTTGCTGATATATTTAATGTTACAATAACAGAACCAGTTCCTCAACCAAATGATGTATATTTATATAATCCTACTGGAGTTTTTGGAGGTTCTGGATATATAGATCCTGGATTACCTGGAGCGGTAAATATGTCTACTTATAATACAGAAACTGGAACACTTGCAGATGGTACATCAATTTATGGATGTGTAAGTATTGGTTCATATTGTTCGCAAACTGGTCAAGGAAATAATGCGATAGCTGTTGGTTTTGCTGCAGGTAACAGAGATCAAGAACCTTTAGCAATGGCTTTTGGGTATATGGCCGGATATAGTTCTCAGGGAATATCGTCTATATCTTTGGGAAATTATGCAGGTGTAACAAGTCAAAAGGAATTTGCTATATCAGTAGGAAGCTATGCAGGAGAAATAAATCAACAAGCTGGAAGTATTTCTATTGGTACAAATGCAGGTAATTCTGAACAACAAGAAAATTCTATAGCAATAGGAAGTTATGCAGGAGAAATAAATCAAGGTACAGGTTCGGTAGCTATAGGATTTTTGGCAGGAAATTATAAACAAGGTCCCAATTCAATTGCTATAGGTCAAAATGCGGGTTTATCAGAACAAGTTGAAAATTCTATTATTTTAAACGCAGAACCAAATTATTTAAATTTATCAGAATCAGGATTTTTTGTAAAACCAATTAATACAAATTCAACTTCCAATTGCACTCAAATATTAGGATATACTGGTACCACAGGTGAAATTGGTGTTAATACTACACTGTCAAATAATCTAAATTATTTATCTTCTTTTGTTGCTCCTTTACCTAATCATTTGCCTAAAGATTATGGTTTACGTTTAGAACTTTTATCTAACGATGTTGGAGATTCCGATTATGTATTAACATATGATCCAAAAACTCATGAAATTGAATATAACGATAATCTACAAGTTAATAATATTGCGACTGTTTCAGGTTTAATTAAAGTCGCAGGTGTGGCGGCTGCACTGGCTTTAGGTGGAGTGGCAATCGCTACATTAGGTCCTGAAATTGCTCCTGTTTTTGCAGGTTCATCTGCTATTCCTGAATCTTTAGCTACTATAGGTTCAGGTATTGTTAAAGCAGCGAGATTGTTTCCAAAATGGTGGATTGGTAAACTTTTATTAAATAAAGATGGCTCGCCTAAATTAAATTATAGTGGAAAATATATGTATGAAAGTACTTTAGAATCAACTATTAGCCCTATATCAATTGGATATGCTTCCGCTCAATATCTTCAAGGTACAAATGCTATTGCTCTAGGTATTTATTCTGGACAATATTATCAAGGAGAAGATTCTATTGCCATTGGAAATAAAGCAAGTCTGTATAATCAATTTAGTTCTTCTCGATATATTGCTTGCGGATCTTCTACAACTCCTCAAAATTCTATATTACATTCTACAGATGGTTATACTTGGATTGCGTCAAGTTCTACACATCCATCAGTTTTTACACAATGTAATGCCGTATGTTTTAGTAATCAACCAAATACTTTGTATGTTGCAGTTGGAAATTTAAATAACTCAACAAATATAATGACATCTCCTAATGGTATAGGTTGGCATAATAATAGTTCTAAATATATAAGTAATGCTTATGGCGTATGTTGGAATAATTTTATATTTGTAGCTGTTGGAACAGCAGTAAGTACTGTAGAAGATACTACTACAATAAATTCGGCGATAGTATATTCATCATCTATCAACGGTTCTAGTATAGCATGGAGTTACTCAAACTATAACAATTTTATTACTGGATATGGTGTGACATGGAGTTTAGAATTTTCCATGTTTATTGCAGTAGGATCTCCAGCTAATGGAAGTTCTCCTATTATTACATCCAGTGATGGAATTCATTGGAGGTCTTCTAATACTAATGGATTTTCTACCGGATATGGAGTGTGTTGGAGTTCTCAATTGGAAAAATTTATTGCCTTGGGAAATTCAAGTAATATATTATATTCCAATGCTACCAGTATTGAATGTACAGGCTATAATGGTGGATACACAGGGTGTGATATATTATTAAATTGGACAAGTGGAACATGGAATAGTGGTTCTACACCATTTACAACTGGACGTGGAGTATGTTGGAGTCCTCAATTATCTTTATTTGTAGCTGTTGGGTCAGGTACATATCCTATTGCTACATCATCGGATGGTGTTAATTGGACAAGTAATATATCAAGTTCTTCAATATTTTTAACAGGATATAGTGTCTGTTGGAGTGGAACACAATTTGTAGCTGTAGGACAACAAGCAAGCGGAACTAGTAATGTAACTGCAACTTCAAAAGATGGTATAAATTGGAGTATAAAAACAAATTCGTTAATTACAACAGGGTATGGAATAACATCCAATATAATTTATTCTAGTAATTCTATATCTATAGGAGCTCAAGCAGGATCTTTATATCAGAACGATAATTCTATAGCAATAGGTAAAAATGCAGGATATTATTTACAAGGAACAAATGCAATAGCTATAGGTTACGGAGCTGGATACTCTATACAAGGTACTGGTGGAATTGCAATAGGTGTAAATGCAGGATATACAGGGCAAAATCAATCTTCTATTTCTCTTGGTAATTATGCTGGTCAGTATAGTCAAGGAAAATATGCAATATCTATAGGTTACGAAGCTGGACACTCTATACAAGGTACTGGTGGAATTGCAATAGGTGTAAATGCAGGATATACAGGGCAAGGAATTAATTCTATTGCAATTGGTACAAACGCCGGTGCATCAGGTCAAGCATCAAACTCTATAGTTTTAAATGCTTCTGGTAATTCATTAAGTCCTTCAGCTTCTGGATTTTATGTTAATCCTATAAACCAAAATAATAGTTCAGTAAATACAAATATTTTAACATATAATCCTGACACAAGTCAAATATTTTACAATTCAAGTTTATCAGTACAAGGATCAACAGGACCTACAGGTCCTTCTGGAGTTGTTTCTGCAACAGGTTCAAGTTATGGTAATTATCTATACTGGAATAACTATCAGTGGATATCTGGTAGTTCAAAAGTTTCTATAGGAAGTAATTGCGGACAATATAATCAAGGAACTGGTTCAATAGCTATAGGTATAAATGCAGGATTTACAGGACAAGGTTCAAACTCAATTGCTATAGGTCAAAATGCAGGTATGACAGGACAAGCTGTCAATTCTATTATTTTAAATGCCACACCAAACAGTTTAAATATATCTAGTAACGGAATTAGTGTTATAAGCGCAACAGGAAGTACAAATAATGTTTTGAATATATCCAATAATCAAATAAATACAACAAGCGGTTCCACTACTTTAAATGTGTCACAATCTGGATTATCAGTAAATGCTGGTGCAAATAATAGTTTAATTATAAATAATGATGGAATAAATACGATAGGAGGTACAAATAATTTTTTAAATTTAAATAATAATGGAATATCAATTAGTTCAAACAATAATATATCAGGAAGTTCATTAGCCTCTATAAGTTTGTCAAATAATACTGGATTTAAAGTAACAGGTGTACAACAATTTGTTAATCCTACTACATCTTCTTATTATATACCTCTTGCATCTTATAATAATAATGATAATGATAATATAATAAATTATAATACTTCAGTTACATTTAATTCTACATCAGAAGCTTCTAGTCCAACTTCTTATCCTAATACACTAACTTTCCCTTTTGTTGCTTATGATACAGTAAATAAAATATTTGTAACAACATATACAACAACTATAAACTATCCCTTAAATTCTGATGCACAATATTCTAATTATACAAATGGATATATATTATCAGGAGGAGTCGCAACAGCTATATCAACGGATAACAGTCCAAATACATCTGGTGATACATTAATACCTTTTCTTGTATACAACACAGTTAATAATACAGTTGAATATACATATAGTTATTGTTATTATTATAATAATAATGATTTTGGAACATCAACTGGAGGTGGAAGTGGTGGTAGTGGTGGTTCAAAAAAAAGTAAAAAAGATGGTGGTGGAACTAGTGGAAATAGTGGAAATAGTAATAATAACTGGAATAATACAGGTACAGCCACTATTATAGCGGCTCTTATTGTTCTTGGAGTAGGATTGGCAGGCGCAGCTGCTTTTAATTATACATTTATTTGTACACAAACTTCATTATTTATGACAAATGTAGCAGATTGGGTGGGAGAAATTTGTAGTGGAAATATTGTATCAGGTGGAGAGGTTGTAGATGAAACAGAACCACTTATTAATGCTCGTGAAATTCAGTTAGGACCTTGGCAATCTATGCCTATAGGAGAATATAAAGCGTCCATTGCAACTCCTGCTTCAAATTTTTCAACTGTTTTATTATATTCACCAAATATAACACCTACAAGTGAAGATAAATACACTTTCAATGCAACAGATTGTAAGTTTGCTGTTCAATCTATGGCTTTTCAAGATACTATATTTACATTAAATAACGGTGGTATTCAAGCAGACTATTTAAGTATGTGTTCTTCTACATTTGAAGCTATAAACGCCGAAGGTTATATTACAAATTTTTACCAATATAATTTAACAGATGTTAATTTCAATAATTGTATGAATATAACTAATTATTTTGGTTCTTATATAGATTCAGCTCAAGGTAATAATGGTAGTTCTATACCTGAACCTCCTGTTAATTTTTTAAATGAAAATGTTGCAAATTATCAAAATACGCCTAATGATAATAGCAAAAATCCATTACCACCAAATGATCTAGTATTTTATTCTATTGCAGAACCAACGCCTATGTCTGGACCAACTGGTCCTGATGTTTACAAAAATTTCATAGGGCCTTTTACTGGATTCACAGGTACTGTTAGTTCTACACCTTTAACTGGTGCAAATGGAATTACTTTGTCGAATGTTACTGCTACGAATGCTAACTATTATTATAATTATTCTTTATACTATTACACTGTTTATACTGGTCCTACAGGTTCTAAAGGTGTAACTGGATATACTGGTTACACTGGTCCCACAGGTCCAACTGGTGCTTTGCAAACCTACACATTTGCTGGTAACTGGACTGGAGCATCTGTCTATACATCTGGAAGCGTTGTTTACTATAATAACAATACTTATATATCCCTAACAGGTGCTAATAGTGGCAACATTCCATCTCTGACTTCAAATAAATGGGGATTTATGACAACTATAACTGGACCTACTGGTTTCACTGGTTATACTGGATACACTGGATACACAGGTCCTACAGGTGCGCTACAAACATTTAATTTTGTAGGTTCTTGGACTGGTTCAAGTGGAGCCACAGGATATTCACTTGGAAGTGTCGTTTATTATGGAAATAACAATTATATCTCTCTAATTAATAACAATCAAAACAATAATCCTTCTACTTCTACTGGAAGTTGGGGTTTTATTACAACATTGACAGGTCCTACCGGTTTCACAGGTTATACTGGATACACTGGTTACACTGGGCCCACTGGTGCTTTGCAAACATTTAATTTTGTAGGTGCTTGGTCTGGTTCATCTGGAGCCACAGGATATTCACTTGGAAATGTAGTTTATTATGGAAATAACAATTATATTTCTCTTGTTAATAACAACAAAAATAATAATCCTTCTACTTCTACGGGAAGTTGGGGTTTTATTACAACGCTAACAGGTCCTACAGGTTTCACAGGTTATACAGGATACACTGGTTATACTGGTCCTACCGGTGCGCTTCAAACATTTAATTTTGTTGGTACTTGGTCTGGATCAACAGGTTCATCTGGAGCCACAGGATATTCACTTGGAAATGTAGTTTATTATGGAAATAACAATTATATCTCATTAGTTAATAATAATCTGAATAACAATCCTTCTACTTCTACGGGAAGTTGGGGTTTTATTACAACGCTAACAGGTCCTACCGGTTTCACTGGATACACAGGATACACTGGTTATACTGGTCCTACCGGTGCGCTTCAAACATTTAATTTTGTTGGTACTTGGTCTGGATCAACAGGTTCATCTG
>JACCDO010678773.1_pt1 | contig 45504 bp, 41 predicted proteins | sample 7446101 | NCBI WGS metagenome assembly JACCDO01 (sample SAMN15323440, study PRJNA562643) | freshwater metagenome | isolation source: river surface water | place: USA:Blue River Watershed | collected 2017-08-16 | reverse complement strand
TCTTCTTGGTGATTTGAGCGAGTTGGACCCACCCGATTCCATCCCGAACTCGGTAGTGAAACGACTTAGCGCCGATAATAGTGTGAGGTTTATCATGCGAAGGTAGGTCATCGCCAAGAGTTTTTTTTCTGAAACCCCGCCTCCTATGGAGTGTCGGGGTTTTTCTTTTTATGCGCTTTTATTTTTTTATATCCCCCTTCTTTTTTTATTCCTTTTTTTTCATAGTTAGTCTTTTTGTTCCACGTAGAACATCATTCATTTAAATTTTAGCGCATGTAATCTTTTTCAATTTTTTTGAAATTATATTTATAAATCAAAGGGATGAATAGGTTTAAAGGTTAATACAAGTTGGATTTTAAAGGCCAACTTGTATTGATAGTTAGAATGATATAAAGCTTATGCCAATAAGCCATGAGCTAAAAGAAGAGGATCTACTGATTGAGGCTCTTCAAGGAACTCGTGCAAAGATTCTTTCAAAGACAACGATCCTCCTAAAGATAAAAATTTTGACATAAATTTTTCACAGGCTTTTTGAGTGTCAGTTGATTTTTGTATTTTCTGATAGACCTGATAAACATAAGCATCGGCCCATAAATAGCTATAATATCCTGCAGCATATCCTCCATCAAAAATATGAGTAAAACTTAATGGGAATGAGTGAGTCGAGATAATTGGAGTTGCTGCAAATTTTGATCGCAAACCTTTCCAGAATTCACTAATATCAGTATTACTGGAAAGATAGTTTTCATGGACTTCCCAATCAAATAAACCAAATTCTATCTGTCTTAAAAAGAAGAGCCCGGCCTGAAATTTCTTTGAAGAGCATAAGGTCTCAATAATAGTTAAAGGAAGACTTTCTTTTGTTTGAAAATGTTCTGACATTTTTTTCAAAAAAGATGGTTCATAGCACCATTGTTCTAATAACTGGCTAGGAAGCTCAACAATATCCCAGGGAACTTGATTTATACCGGCTATAGAAGGAATGGTTCTTTTAGTTAGTAAGTGATGCAGAGAATGTCCGAACTCATGAAAAAGAGTCTCGATTTCATCAAATCTAAGAAGTGAGTGCTCATTTTTTCTAAAGTTGCAAATAATATATGCTGTTGGGTCTTGCCGCCATGTGTTACAAGATGCTTTATCAATAGCTCCGCTCATCCAAGCGCCAGCTCTTTTTTTATTTCTTGCAAATAAATCCAGATATAAATAACCACAGGAGCCATCCTCTTTAATAATTTCAAAGCATAAAACATCCTCATGCCAAATAGGAGCCGTAGTATTTTTTTTAATTTTAAAATTAAATAATTTGCCAAAAAGGTCAAACATATCTGTTAATACTTTTGATAATTTAAAATACTCTCTGACTTTTTCTTCATCAAGGCTTAATTCTTCTAATTTTAATAATTGAGAGTAATAAGCAATATCCCATGGCTCTAGATGTTCAAGAGCGTCTTTTTGTTTTGCAAAATTTTCTAAATCCAAATATTCTTTTTTTGCAATCGGTTGAATCTTAGTAATCAAATTGTTATAAAAATCTTCTATTTCAGAGGCTTTTTTTGCAAATCTTTTTTCAAGGCTCATTTCGCCTATAGAGGAATACCCTAAAAGAAGAGCTTCTTTTTTGCGAAGTTTTAAAATATCTTCAGCAATTGCTTGGTTATCATATTCAGAGCTTGTTTCGTCATATTTACTTGCTTTATGAGCATTCGCTTCATATATTTTTTTGCGAGTATCTCTCACGCTGCAATAAGTCATAACTAATTGATAACAAGGCCCTGATAAATTTATTAAAAATCCATCCTGATTTATTTCTTTTGCAAGATTTTTCAAATAATCTTTTTGAGCATCGCTTAATCCATCTAAATCACATTCTTGAACGATTTTTTTCCAATTATCAGTCGAGTCCAGAACGTTTTCTCCAAATTTATTACTTAAAGATGATAGCTTTAATTGAATTTCCATTAATTCTTTTTTCTGATCATCTTCAAGCAAAACACCTGCAAGTTTAAAGTCCAACAAACTTTGAGACAACGCGAGTTTTTCATCTTCATTTAAGTTTTTTGATTCAGAAACGATTTGGTAAACACTCATTAAGTCTTTACTAAGGCTCCATTCATTAAAGAAATTACTAAATAATTCATTAGTTGAGTTATGGATTTCTCTTAGGTTTTCTTCATTCAGGACGTTTTGAAGATGATCTAGCAAACCCCATTTTTGCTGAAGCGAATTAAATATTTTTTCAATAAGGATAATTTTTTCTTCAAAAGAATCAATATTTTTTTTATCAGAGATAATATTATTTAATAATTTGTTTGATTCGGTAATTTCAAGAGCTAGTTGCTCATAGGAGTGTTGTCTATCAATATTAAAATTTAACATAAGCGGCCCTATTCGTTAATGGTGAAATATACAATCATATACACGATATTATAACTATATGTTTTATATTAATAATACTATTAAGTAATAGTCGAATCGTTGTATATTTGCCTCTATATCATTTATACTCAATTTCAAAATATTATTTTAATATAAAAGAGCATTAATAATGAAAAGACTTCTTGAGTTATTTAAATCACCACCTCAAAGAAAAATACTTCCTCAAAAAGAGCATGCTCAATTGTTTTCTTTTTACAGATTAAGAGTTTTCTTAGGTATTTTTATCGGATATGCAGGGTATTATTTAGTACGAAAAAATATCTCTTTGGTTATGCCTGATATTGAAAGGATCTACGGATATTCTAAATTTGAGCAAGGCATGATTTTGGCTGCAACTTCATTCGCCTACGGAATTAGTAAGTTTGTCATGGGGTGGTTTTCAGATCGATCTAATGCAAAGTTTTTTTTAGCCATAGGATTAATTTTTTCTTCAGCAATTAGCTGTTTGCTTGGATTTTCTCCAGCTCTTTTTAATTATTATTATTTATTATTATGTTTAATGTTTCTTAATGGGTGGTTCCAAGGAATGGGTTGGCCTCCATGCGGACGAGTCATGGTTCATTGGTTCTCTCCTCGCGAAAGAGGCGCTAAAATGGCTTTATGGAATATGGCTCATAATATAGGGCAGGCCTTTCCGGCGATATTGTTATCAATGGGGTTATCGGTAATGTTTGGTTGGTCATCAGCGCTTTATATTCCCGGATTAATTGCTTTAGCCATTTCTTTTTTATCTTTTTATTTGATACAAGATACTCCTGGCTCCGTTGGATTGCCGTCTATCGAATCATTCAAAAATGAACCTGTAGTATATCCTAATTCAGAGCACGAGCATTTGAGCGTCATGGAGCAGCTAAATAAATATATTTTTAAAAATAAATATTTATGGTTTTTAGGAATTGCTAACTTATTCGTCTATTTAACTCGTTATGCAATTATTGATTGGTTGCCAAGCTATTTAGTTGAAGTGAGAAATTTCTCTACTGAAAAAGCGAGTTTTTCTTATTCTATTTATGAATTAGCAGGAATATTAGGTACTTTTGCCTCCGGCTGGATTAGCGATCGATTTTTTAATGCGAGAAGAGCACCGGCAGGCGTGCTATTCATGATATTAATAGCTATTGTTTTAAATATTTATTGGTTTGCTCCTAATTCAGCAGTGACATTGATTGATGCAAGTTTATTTATGATGGGCTTTTTAATTTATGGACCCGTCATGCTGATTGGCCTTCATGCTTTAGATTTAGTGCCAAAGCACATCGCAGGTACTGCGGCAGGCTTTACTGGTCTTTTCGGATATGTTGGTGGGGCAACTTGCGCAAATGCTTTATTTGGCTGGATTGTTGATGTTTATGGATGGAACGGTGGTTTTATTTTATTGCTTGCTTCATGTTTTTTTGCAACATTCTTTTTAGCATTAGCATGGAATGCTGGTTATACCCCTGGACCACGAATCACAGAGAAGAAGCAACCATTAAAGAAACGTAAATATCATTTAAGGCATAAATTAGCTTAATTAAAGGTTTTTTTCGATTGAATCAAATATAATTCAAGGTTAACATAATATTATCAATTTTATGTTAACCAGATCGATTATCATTATGGGAATATTTACTTGGCTCGGTTTTGATAAAAAAGCCGAACCTTCTACGCCATCTGTAACAGAGAAAGAAACTGTTTCTTGGTCTTCTAAATTAAAAAATGGTTTACGTTTTACTCAGAATTTATTTACTAATCCCTTAAAAAAATTTCTTAATCGAGGAACCGCTTTATCGGAATCAGATCAAATTGAATTAAAGAAGACATTACTGCAAGCAGATTTAGGCCCAAAACTTTCGAAAGAGCTTATAGATTTTGTTAATAAAAATCATACCTCCCAAAATCCTATAAAAGATCTTAAGAAAAATCTATTATCTTATTGTGTGGCCCCTGCTCCTGATTTTTTTTCTTTAACCGAAGTTATTTTGATGATTGGAGTTAACGGAGCTGGCAAAACAACAACTATTGCTAAATTAGCCCATCAATTTTCGCAGAAAAGACCAATTTTGATAGCGGCAGATACATTCAGGGCTGCAGCGATTGAGCAATTAAAAGAGTGGAGTCAGAGAGTCAATACTCCTATCTATGCATCTGAAGCTCAAGATCCAGCAGCAGTTGTTTATCAAGGTTTAGAGCATGCTCAAGCGCATCAACATCAGTTAGTTTTAGTTGATACCTCTGGTCGATTGCACAGTAATAAAAATTTAATGCAAGAACTATCAAAAGTGAAAAAAGTTGTTTATAAAAAAGCACCTTCAGCAGCAGTAAAAACGATTCTTGTTTTAGATGGCTCCCAAGGGCAAAACATGCTTGAGCAAGTAAAAGTTTTTTCAGAAGAAATAGGCGTTGATGGTTTAGTCGTGACTAAGCTCGATGGTTCATCAAAAGCAGGGGCTCTTTTTGAAGTTATGCGCGAGTTTAAAATACCCTTGTGCTATATAGGCTGTGGGGAACAGCTCTCCGATTTGCAAGATTTTAAACCCGAAGAATTTATTGATGCTTTACTAGGAGCCTAGTTTGAAAACTTATATTGTTGGTGGCTGGGTTAGAGATTTACTTAGAGGGGTCGAACCACAAGATAAAGATTACGTTGTGGTTGGTAGCACTCAAGAAGAGCTTTTATCATTAGGATTTGAAAAGGTTGGAGCGAGTTTTCCTGTCTTTTTACATCCAGTGACTAAAGATGAGTATGCTTTAGCTCGAAAAGAGAAGAAATCAGGAGTAGGTTATCACGGATTTGCTGTAGATTTTTCACCCACTGTCACATTAGAAGAAGATTTAAGTCGTCGAGATCTAACTATTAATGCGATCGCTTACGATCCAGATAAAAAAGAGTTCGTTGATCCTTATGAGGGAAGGTTGGATATTCAGAATAAAATCTTAAAACATGTTTCAGACGCATTTATAGAAGATCCTTTACGGGTTTTTCGTTTGGCTCGTTTTCATGCTTTGCTTCCAGATTTTACAATCGATCAAAAAACAATAGATCTTGTAAAAGAAATCATTAAGAGTCAAGAAATCAAAGAATTAGCTCGAGAGAGGATTTTTCAAGAAATTATTAAAGCACACACCAGAGATCATCAGCCTTCTTTATTTTGGAATTTTTTAATTGATTATAATGCGCTTGAGTTTATAGTCGGCGAACCTATTAATTTGCTAGAGTTGAAGGAAACTTTTAATCAATTAAAGAATTCTAATATTGCGCCGTCCCACAAAATTTTATTATCATTTTTAGATAAAATTCGAAGTTATTTATTGAAGTTTAATATCGAATTAGAAAAAAAATTACCATTAACTGCTGTATTAATTAAAGAATTAAAAACAATTAAATTAGCCAGAGATCTCGTTCAAGATAAAAAGAATGAGGCAGAAAGAATTCTTGAAATATTAATGTACTCTAGGGCATTACATCAATTAGAAAAAGTCATACATCTTATAGATTTTCTGAATATTGGATTATCAGAACAAGAGCTTTTTAATTTAGTTCATTTATTAAAGAGCTTTAATTTTGAAGAAGAACTAGTACGCATAGCTCCAGCTCAAAGGACTTTTTTTATTAAATCTAAATATTTAGAAGCGATCAAATTATTTTTGAGTGATCTTCAAAAGGATAAAATTTAATGGAATTAAAAATTCAATTCGGTAAATTCAAAGGAAAACGTTTAAAATATTCAGAAGATCATCAAGCAAGGCCGTCTTTAGCCAGAGCTAGGGATGTTTTATTTAATTGGCTGTATAGATGCGATGATAAGAAATGCTTAGATCTTTTTGCCGGATCTGGGATATTAGGGCTAGAAGCTTTTTCGCTAGGTGCTAAAGCAATTACATTTATAGATTTATTACCATTACATGTTAAAGGCATAAAAGATCAAATCAAATTATTTAGCGATTCTAGTTTTCTAGAGTGTCATCAATCAGATGCTTTTGATTGGTTAAAAACAAACTCTGAAAAATTCGATATTATTTTTTTAGACCCGCCGTTTCATCAAGGGTTAATAAATAAAGTTCTTAGCGATGCAAATTTTTTGAAAGCGCTTCATCATGATACATTAATTTATCTTGAAGCTGAGAAAGGTTGGATGCCGCCATCAGAAAATTGGAGAATTATCAAACAAAAAAATATTTCTGAGGTTAGCATATACTTAGTTGCATTAGCAGTTCACGAGTAACACGATGACCACATTAATAAAGTTTCAAGGGGTTTCTAGGTTTTTTTTGGAAAAACAGGCCCTTATAGATATTAATTGCTCTATAGATCAAGGGGAATTTGTCTTTTTAACAGGCCATTCAGGTGCTGGAAAAAGTACATTTTTAAAATTAATTGCTTTGCAAGATAAAGCTTGCGAAGGCGCAGTATCAATTAATGATTATGATTTAGGAGCCCTGTCTGAAGAGGGGGCAAACTCTTATAGAAGAAAAATAGGATTTATCCATCAAAGCCCTCGTTTTATAGATGACTTTACTATCGCTGAAAATGTGGCTTTGCCTTTAAGGTTGAGGGGGTATTCTTATCCTGAAGCGCAACGTAGAGTTCGAGGAGCTTTGTATAAAGTAGGCTTGTTAAATCGTTCTCAAGATTATTTTTCTATGCTATCTGGAGGAGAGCGTCAGCGGGCAGAAATAGCTCGGGCACTTGTTCATGCGCCCATGGTCATTTTGGCAGATGAGCCTACTGGAAATTTAGATCGAAAACTATCTTTGGAGATCATGGAGCTTCTTTTAGAATTCAACAAAATAGGAACAACTGTCGTTATTGCCACTCATGATGAATTTATTCTTGAGCAATATAGCTATAGAATTTTTGAATTAACCAAAGGTCGATTGACACAGAGAAGAGGGATTACTCACTCCAAACAAAAACAAGAAGAAGGAATCGTAATATGAAATTGAATATTGAACAGTTATCAGCAAAGCAAAAATTCATTCATTTTTATTATGAACACTTACTTGCAGCAGGCCTTGGATGGCAGCGCTTATTTAGGCAAAGTTTCCAAACTCTAGGCGCTATCATTTTAATAGGGTTGGCTTTAGCTGTCTGCTTATCTTTTGGAGTGCTTTTAAAATCAACATATCATTTTAAAAATCATTTAGAACAAACACCTAGTATTACGATATTTCCTAATATTGATGCTTCTATCGAAGATGTTAATCAAATGATTTTTGATTTGAAATCAAATCCAATGTTAACAAATATTCAAGTGCATTCGGCACATGAATTAATTCAAGATTTAGTTGATAAAAGCATAGCGCAGCCTTTCTGGGAGTCTATACCAGCGGTCATTACAGCATCCTCAGCTCAAGATTTGCCAGTCACGACAATCATGCAGTTAAAAGATGATATTCAAAAAAGCCCTGTAATTTCCGCCGTTGAGTTTGATCAAATTTGGCATTCTAAAGTTACAAGAATTATTGAATTTATTAGTATTGTTACTTGGATTGTGGGCGGGGTATTGGTCTCAACAGTTGTTCTTATGATCAATTACTCGATTAAATTACTGATGGAAAAGTATAAACAAGAAATTTCAGTCATGTATCATTTAGGCGCTTCTTCAAATTTCATTCAAAGACCTTATCTTTACCAAGGATTATTTCTAGGAATTTTCGGTTCTTTATTCGCACTGATTTGTTTAGCTATCCCTTCATTTTTTATTAAAGATCAGTTTTTAGCATTAGCAGAAGTTTACGACTTCTCTATTGTTTTTTCTTTAAACGATTTAAAAATTATAGGATATATCCTTTCAGGCGTAATTGTTTTTTCATGGATTTCATCTTACTCTTCAACAAAAAAATGGCTCAAATTATTTGAGTTAGAAATGAATTAAAAATAGGCCCCTGGCAACAGGGGAAGCACTGAAATGATAAATTGTTATATTACAGCACAGACCGATATACGCATTCCTTGGTTAAACAACATTCTGACTGAGCCATCGATTAATGATTTAGAATATATTTTAATAAATCATGAAGATATGTTTTATTATAAAAACAATCAAAAAATTTATTCAGCAAAACAGTGTTATCAATCGGTATTAAGTGGCCAGCACTCTTCTATTTTAAATATGATTAAGCGTCAAAATAAATATCCAGCATCAATTTTAGATGCTACTTGTGGGTGGGGTAAGGATACAATCTCTTTTGCACAGGCTGGTATCAATGTTATTGCTTATGAACGAGAAATTATACCAGCTAGTTTTTTTTATTATGCACTCGAAACTTTTTTTATTAATTTGAAAAATAAAATTGAATTTCATTTTGATTGCTTTTCAAACAATACAGTGCAAGAAATAGAGTGTGTTTATGTAGATCCTCTTTTTTTCGATCTTAAAAAATCGTTATCAAAAAAATCAATGGAATTATTGTATGAGTTGACAGATTTAGATGAAAATTCACAAATGATCACATTAGCCCATGGTCTTTATAAAGTGATTTGTCAGACCCTCATCACCAAAACTCCTAAAAATGCACCGCCTCTTTTTAAAAATATCATGACCCATTCTCGTTTTAATAGAACGTGTAGATTTGATATTTATTATGTAAATCATTTACGATTGAATGAGAGCTATTTAAATATGTCTATTGATGGTAATTAATATAAATGCAGTAAAGTCTCAAGCATGGACGGATAAATTTAAATTTTCAAGAAATTTAATTGGTTTTGATGAATATTTAGATAAAGCCTTATTTGACTCTATGAATGGGTATTATTTAAAAGATACCTCGATAAAAGAAGATTTTATTACACCAAGCACTCTGAACTCTTTTTACATTAATTCTTTAATCAAATTTATTTCAAATTTCAAATCAGAAAACTTTATAGAAATAGGGATAGGGGATGGACAGTTTTCAAAAAAATATGTTGAATCATCAATAAACCAGGATATTTATCTTGTCGATCTATCTGAAAAAAAGTTATCGCAAATTAAGGAAGTAATAAATCAAAAAAATGTACATTTTTCAAAAAAACAACCCAAATTAACAAAAACGTCCTTCTGCTTTTTACAAGAGGTTTTAGATTGCCTTCCTGTTCGATATTTTGTTTATAGAGATGAGCTTGTATATGAAAAAAAAATAAATCTAGAAAATTTCAAAATAGAAGAAGTTCTTACCGAAGACGATTTAATCATAAATTATGCTTGGAAATTAAAATTAAAAAGTCATGCCAATACTTTTCAGTTTTTAGATTTTTCAAAACAAATTTCTTTTTTAAAAGAAGTGTATGAAAATATTGAACAAGGATGGGTTTTAATTATTGATTATGGTTATCGGCAAAAAGAATTAGTGCAATCGAATCAGTTAGTTGATAATCTTTTGAGAGCCTATAAAAACCATCAGCAAATACAAGATTTCATCAAATTTACCGGCGATGTTGATATTACTTATGATTTAGATTTTGATATTTTAATGGAGTCGTGGGTGAATTTTGGGGGCACTGTTGCTTATTATGGAACATTAGCCGAATTTCTTATTAGTAAAACTAATTTTTTAGATAGTAGCGATTCTTTAAAAAACCGATACTACCTAGATTCAAGATTAATGGGAGAAGCTTTTAAAGTTACTCTTTTAAAAAAATAATAAATTTAACAAGTTAGCCAATTATTTTTATGTCGATAAATAATAAGAACACTGATTAAGATGCTGGGAATCATATATTGATTGGTAAGGATATCTGTTGATAACGCTAAAGATAAAATTGATGAGGCTAATCCAATTGAGCTAAGCCAGGCTCTTCTCGATAGGATGAAAATACAAATCCAAACAACTCCACCAATAATAAAAAAATTAGGATAGACTGCTAAAAGCCCTCCAAGAAAAGTCGCAACTCCTTTGCCACCTTGAAAGCGTAAAAAAATACTATAACAATGTCCAAAAACAACAAGCAGTAAACCTAATGAAAGACCCATCGGGCTTATCATGGTCATTTTTAGATAGTATAAAGGAATAAATGATTTTAAAAAATCAAAGAGAAAAACAATAAATCCAAGCTTCTTTCCATAAATTCGAGCCATGTTAGTTGCGCCAGGATTTTTCGATCCTTTCTCAGAAATTGATTCTAAATTTAATAAATAAGTTAATAGATTAGCTCCATTTAAGCTGCCGATCAAAAATAAAGATAAGATGATTAATAGCATAGTTCTTCCTGTTTAATAAAAACTTTCTTGAATAGGCCAGTGACTTCTAATGAGTGGAGATAACTTAGGATTGGTTTGGTATCTTGATTTATCATGAAGCCAATTTTTAAGGCCGGCTGCAGCGATCATAGCTGCATTATCTGCACAGAGTCTAGATGAGGGAATAGCTAATCTTAAACCTTTTTTGTCACAAAAAGAGGACAAAGTCGATCTTAGTTTTTGGTTGCATGCAACACCGCCACTAAGAATGATGGATTTAAAAGAATATTTTGCTAAGGATTGTTTTATTTTTAGGCAAATTGTTTGCGCTATCGTATCTTCAATTGTTGCACAAAAATCTTCCAGTGATATTTTTTGATCATCCCAAACTCGCATAGCTTGGGTTTTTAATCCTGAAAAACTAAAGTCTAGTGTTTCTGATGAGCTCATTGGAATTGTAAACAAGCCTTTAATAATCTGACCTGTTGCTGCTTTTTGTGCCAGGATGGGTCCTCCGGGAAAACCTAGCCCTGTATACTTAGCAATTTTATCAAACGCCTCTCCAGCTGCATCATCTCGAGTTTTGCCTATAATTTCAAAAGAGAATGGATCGGAAAGAATCATCAATTGAGTATGGCCGCCCGAAACAATAACACTTAAAGCAGGATAAGATACTTCATCTTGTTCAAGTCTATAAGCTGTTTGGTGGCCATCGAGATGATGAACAGGTACAAGTGGTTTATTTAGAATTAAGCTTAAAGAATGGGCTAAATGAGCCCCTACAAGCAGGCTCCCTGCTAAACCAGGTCCTGCAGTATAAGCAATCATTTCTATTAGTGATAAATCAAATTCTTTAGATATTTTTTCAATGAGGGCTGGTAAATATTTAACATGTTCTCTCGAAACATTTTCAGGCATAATCCCTTGAAAAACTTGAGAGCACTCTAAATGAGATTGCGTTAGTAAATATTCAATTTTATAAGAGTCATTAATGACCGCTATTGAACTATCATCGCAAGATGATTCAATGCCTAAAAAATATGCCATAGTTTTAGATGGTTAGCTAATAAAATGTATATAATTGTATCATAAAATAAAAAATAAAAATCTCTTACAGAGAATTGCGATAATCCATTGAGTTTAAGGATGAAGATAGAGTAATATAGTGCCAAATAAAAAAGTTTTTCCAAAATCATAAAGAATTGAATTTGGTTAAAAAACTTTTTCTAACAATTTACTCTCACTCTGCTGCTCAGATGTGTTAGTTAATGAGGATTTTTATTATCCGATTAATGTTTAATGATTAAAAAAGGAGAAGGCATGCCAAGCACTAAATTAAGAGATAACGATTCACCAGATGGAATGATTCGTCGATTCAAAAGAGCAGTTGAAAAGTCAGGTTTGTTGGCTGAATTAAAAAGACGTCAATATTATGTTAAGCCTAGCAAGTTAAAACAACGTGAAAAAGCAGCAGCAGTTAAGCGTTGGAGAAAGAAAAATCACAGAGATTCATCAAGAGATTATGCATCTGCATATTAATTGATATCTAGTTGCTTGTCTTTGTAATGCACAACACAATTATATTCAGAAGGTAATAGATTCATGAGTACACTTAAAGCAAATTTAATGGATCAGATCAAAACTTCAATGAAGGCTGGTGATAAAAGCAAGCTAGCTGCATTAAGATTGATCAGTGCTGCTGTGAAGCAAGAAGAAGTCGATACTCGTACGGAGTTAGATGATGCTAGTGTTATCAAGATTCTGGAAAAAATGAAAAAGCAACGAACTGATTCAATAGAGCAATATACAAAAGCTCAAAGAGAAGATTTAGTTGCTCAGGAATCATATGAGATTTCAGTCATTAGTGAGTTTTTACCTACTCCACTAACATCTGAAGAGCTACATACTCTTGTTCAAGATGCAATTAATACTGTTGGAGCTAAGGCTGTTTCCGATATTTCAAAAGTAATGGAACTTCTTAAGCCGGCTATTGCAGGAAAAGCATCAGCGAAAGATGTTGGTGAGCTGATTAGAAAGCTCATGACAGCTTAATATTTGTTTTCAAATGACTAAGTCAACACTCCTGATCGATCAGATAAAAGATCGAGCCGATATTATCTCAAGCATCGGTCAGGTGGTTAACTTAAAAAAAACAGGAAAAGGATATCAAGGCCTTTGCCCTTTCCATAAAGAAAAAACACCTTCTTTTCATGTCTATGAGAATCCAGCAAGATTTTATTGCTTTGGGTGCCATGAGCATGGTGATATCTTGTCTTTCTATCAAAAATTATATCAATTAAGTTTTCCTGAGGCTGTAAAAAGACTTGCGTCTGAATTAGGAATTGATCTCAATCTTTTAAACACAATGAAAGAAGATGAGTCTTACGCAATGTGTAAAAAAGTTCTTGAGTTAGCTAAAAATTTTTATCATTCAGAATTAGGCAAACTTCCTACTCAACATCCTGCAATAGAGATGCTTAAAAATAGACAGCTGCGCTCAGAGATTATTGATTTATTTCAAATAGGCTGGGCAGGATATCAAAAAAACTTAGTGCAACAGTGGCCTAAATATAAATCAACATTAATAGATGTTGGCTTAACTGTTGAACAGCATTTAAACCAAGATAAAGATAGGTTTATTAATCGATTAATATTTCCAATTTTCTCAGGAAAAGGAGAGGTTTTGGGTTTTGGCGGGCGGATTGTTAACGACGATCCTGCAAAAAAATATGCAAAATATATTAACTCTCCAGAAACAAATCTTTTTAAGAAAAATAATATCCTATATGGATTAAACTTTGCTTTACAGCATCATCAATTTAAATCTTTTTTAATAGTTGAAGGTTATTTTGATGTTATTCAGCTTTTTAACCAATCACTACCTTGCGCTGTCGCTCCAATGGGAACAGCTTTAACAGATTCACATGTGCAATTGCTTTTAAAATATAAAAGAGAAATTATTTTTTGTTTCGATGGAGATGCGGCTGGACAGCAAGCCTCATTTAAAGCATTAAAAGTGATTTTACCTTACTATAGTCATTTAATAAGCGTATCTTTTGTGACTTTGCCGATAGATCACGATCCAGATTCATATTTACTCGCATATGGGCGCCAATCTTTTATCCATTTGTGCCAAAATCGTGTTAGAATAGGTGAGTATTTATTTCAACAATTAGAAAAAATTTATCCTTTGGATAAAATTGATAATAAAGTAAAATTTATAGCTGAAGCTAAAGCTTTAATAAATCTTATTCAAGATCCAGATGCTCGATTAACTCTACTAGAGGTGTTGCGCTCGATGCATGTTGGGTACAAAAACAAGTTAGTCGCGCAACAAACTATAAAAAAACCAGTAATTTCAAAAATTAAGCCAGAGGATATTTTAGCTGCCATATTTGCAAAAGATCCAAGCTTAATCTGTGAATTAAACGAAAACCAGAAGGATATTCTTTCAAAAAAATATCCTAACCATGGCTTAAAATTTTTAATTTTTAGTGAGGTTACCAGTGATGAGTTTAAAGTACATCAACGCCAGGTATTAACTCGTCATGCAGGACTAATAGATATATTGCCTAAAGATGGGTTGAAATTTGAAGTGGAACAACAATTAAAAAATTTAGGCATAATCTAAAGATAATTTAGAGAGTAAGTAGATATGACAGAAATAGATTCAGAACACCAAGAGTTACAATTGCAGCATTTGATTGCATTGGGAAAAGAGAAAGAGTTTCTTACTTATCGAGAAATCAGTGATAATCTACCTTATCATATTACAGATCCAGATCAAGTCGATGAAATCATTAACAGATTGCTTGATATGGGGATTCATGTTCTAGAACAAAATCCAGAAGAAGAGACAGACTATCAAGACCATACCGATAATGAATCCGATGATGGTTCTGTCGATTTAGCTTTTGATGGCGATCTTGGTAGAACAAATGATCCTGTTCGTATGTATATGCGTGAAATGGGCTCTGTAGACCTATTAACCCGTAAAGGCGAAATCGAAATTGCGAAAAGGATTGAGCAAGGATTAAATCAAGTTCTTAGCACTTTGGCACCTTGTGAACATGTAATTTTAAAATTAAAAGAATTATATGAATATTATCAAACAAGCGAGTCTGGGTTAGGCGATTTAATCAACGGTTTTGTAGATTCTAAAGAGGAAGCAGCTATTGTTGAAGATGATTCGGTTGCTGAAGTAGATGAGTCTATTCTTTTAGTTGACCCTGATGAATCAACATCTGACATTCCAGAAAAAGATGATTCCGATGCTGAGTCTGATAATGAAGAAGCAGAAGAATCTGAAGAGACAGAAGAAGTCGAAGATGCAACTCAAGACACGTCAAAAAAAGAGACAGTAACAGAAGAACCTGCTGACAGTGGCCCAGATCCTATTTTAACAAAAGAGTACTTTGATAAATTATTTACAGCATGGGATACATTTGTTAATGATCCTCTTGCAGAGAATAAGCAGATATTAATAGATGCTTTTATCTCTATTAGATATACAAACATGACATTGTTAAAGCTTGTAGACTGCATCAGAGTTCCTTATGAAAAAGTTCGAGACATTGAAAAAGGTCTTATGAGCATGTTAATGGATGATTGTTTTATTCAGCGTAATGAATTAAGAACACAGATTGGTCTTTTAACCGATCAGAAAGACATTATGGCTGACTTAAGAAAGATTACTCCTAAATATGCCTTAGATCGATTGAACGAAAAAGAAACTTATATCCTTGAAAATTATAAATTTGCTTCAGAAATTGCCCACTCTGTAGGTTTTTCAGTATTAAAATTAAAGCAAGCCTATAGAGACATATCAATTGGCGAATCTCAAGCTCGCCGAGCCAAAAAAGAAATGGTTGAAGCAAACTTAAGATTAGTCATCTCAATTGCGAAAAAATACACTAATAGAGGCCTTCAGTTCTTGGATCTTATTCAGGAAGGAAATATAGGTCTCATGAAAGCAGTTGAGAAATTCGAGTATAGAAGAGGCTTTAAGTTCTCTACTTATGCAACATGGTGGATTCGACAAGCGATTACTCGTTCTATTGCGGATCAGGGTAGAACAATACGTATTCCTGTTCACATGAATGACACAATTAATAAGTTAAATCGTATTAATCGACAACTGACCCAAGAAAATGGTCGTGAACCAACTCCTGAAGAACTTGCTGTTCATATGGATATGCCTGTTGATAAAATTCGCAAGGTCCTTAAAATCGCTAAAGAACCTATCTCGATGGAAACTCCAATAGGGGACGATGAAGACTCACATTTAGGGGATTTTATCGAAGATCATGGCACTGAATCACCTAATGAAATGGCCATTAAAGAGGGTTTAAAAGAATCAATGCAGAAAGTATTAGATTCCTTAACTCCTCGAGAAGCTAAAGTCATTAGAATGCGTTTCGGGATTGGAATGAATACCGACCATACTTTAGAAGAAGTTGGAAAACAATTCGATGTCACTCGTGAACGAATTCGTCAAATTGAAGCTAAAGCCTTAAGAAAGCTCAGACACCCGTCAAGAGCTACTGAAATTAAAGGTTTTCTAGACGAAGAAGATCAAGCAAAGTCATAAGAATGCTATAATGAGGTCAATAATTCTTATTGGCCTCATATTATGCTTACATTTTTAAAATTTTCAAAAATGCACGCTTTGGGGAATGATTTTGTAATCATCGATCGCCTAACTCATTCTTTTTTTATAGATCCGACAGTTATTAAATCACTTGCAAATCGTAAAACAGGAATAGGATTTGACCAATTATTGGTCTTAGAGCCCCCCTTAGACCCACATCATGACTTTAGTTATCAAGTTTTTAATTCTAATGGTACGCAAGCCAAACAGTGCTTAAATGGGCTACGATGCTTGGCTCAATATGTACACGATCATGGGTTGCATTCTGAAAAAACATTAAGGATGCAAACACATTATCAATCGATTACCTGCGAAATATTATCCGCATCTGTTGTTAAATTATATTTAGGTTCTGATGAATCGTCAGGAAATAAATATATCGAAAAACTTTCCTTGAATTCAGGTCTAATCGCTGATTATGTCACTGTTGGTAATGATCATATTATTTGCTGGGATGTGGTTAAAGATGAGAAAACAAAAAAACTTAATGAATTAAAAACAGAAGGTTATACAAACGATAAATTTAATATATCATTTGCAAATAAAGGAAATAATATTATTTTTATCGAAACTTTTGAGCGTGGCGTTGGAAAAACTTTAAGCTGCGGGTCAGCTGCCGTTGCGTGTTTTATTGCCTATTCAGAGCGTTTTGAAAAAATAACATCAATTCGATTACAGTCTCAAATAGGATACGTTACCGTATCTAAACAACATGAAAATATTTGTATGATTGGACCGGTAACGCGTGTTTTTAATGGAGAATTTACTTTAAGGTATTATTAGATTATGACAACACCATCTACTATTACAGCTGCTTGTTATTTAATAATTAGTACCGTTTTGTATGCGCAAGGAATCACAGTGTGTTTTTATTGCGCGATTGCTCAATTATGCTTATTTTGTTATGTGTTATTTAGAAGTTTTAAGTATATTAAGACAAGTTGGATATCTTTTTTAGCGGCCTATATTTCCGTTGCTTATTCTTATTATGCTGAGAGATATTTATTAGATTTGCCTTTATGTTCGATTGAACTAACAACAAATAAATTATCCTGTGAATATCTAGAAATATATGGTTATTCTTTTAAAGCCTTATCTTTCATTGGATTTAATTTTTTATTGTTATTGATTTTAATTGAATCTATCTATTTAAAAAAAGAAGACGCAAATCATCCTTGATTTGCGTTTTTGACTCTAACAATCCCTGTCTGAGTCTCTCAATCATATACAGTGTCTTTAGGTTTGTCTAGAACTTTCGCTCTACCTAAATTTATAGATTTTACTCTTTGTAAATTATCAATTCAGAAGCGAATCCCTTACATTTTTGTAAGCAAAAACTTACAAACAAAAAAATTATAGCGTGTTAATTTGAAAAAAGAGTTATCTACAGCTTTAATGAATATGTGGTGTTCTAGGATTGATATAATGCAAAGTAATATTCCTGCCCATTTAGCTGATATGGAAATATCTATAGCTGAGCCATTTTTTTTATCTTCATATGATCAATGTTTATTAAAAAATCATAAAAAAATTCGTCATAATATTTTGAAGAATATATCAAATTTATTAGATAGTAATTTTTCTGTTCAAGAGATGCTAACTTTAAACGAAGATTTAGCTGATTTTTTCACTATTTCCCAATTTAAGTTTTTTTCGATTTTTAGCGATCATCTAACAACAAATCATCAAAATATCTTGATTGATAATGGGGTTGGATTTTCTTATTTAACCAATCTTTTTCAAAATAGTTTTTCAAAAGAAATTTTATCTTTAATGTTACAGCTTTTTGAAGAAAGATTAAGTTTAGAAGATGACATGCTGAAAAAATTAAATATTAATTATTAGGCTTGTTTTCATTATTGGGATTTAGTTTTTCTAAAGATTTTTTTTCAGCTGGTTGAAAAATTAAATCCTGAGGCTCTATTAAAAGCTCTTTAAGAATATTTTCATTTTGAAGTTTTTCTTGAAGTTTTTGCTGAAGTAAAAAATAAAAATTATCCATATGTTTTCTTGCTTCATCCATTTGGGTTGATTATAGAAAAAAATTAGCAATCTTGACTTAGTTGAATTAAATTGATTGCTATGGCACGAATTAAGTATATCAACAGTTTAAATATTTTTAATGCTTTTTCTTAAAATTCTTTTATTTACATTATTTTTCTACGGAAAATTACATAGCACGACCTTATTAGATCATACAGCATTACCAGAACAAGTTATCTTGGATTTAAGTAAAGCTCCAGTAGGTGTTATGGTGATAGATCCTGGCTTAAAACATACAACGCCCCAAACAAAACGATCTGATGTTAGTAGGATTGATGCTGAAAACAGTAAATTATATTACCATCAAATTCCTGTTGAAAATTTAATAAATGAAAATATAGAGTTTGAAAAATTAGGTTGTTGGTTAATTTATCCCGACCAAAAAAAAGTCAAAGAGGATATTTTTTTAAATAAAAATTTAAAATCAATTTACTATCAATCAAAAAGAGTCTTGAAGACTAAAGCAGATCCATATCTTTTAACAAAATCTATGATTGATTTATACGGCGCACAGCACCTGGATAAAAAATCAGAAGATGTTTTGAATGATATCACCTCAATTTATCCTTTAGTGCTGATTGCTAACCATCAAGAACAGTCAAGCATAAAGTTTGATAACTCTTTACCAATTAAAGAAAATTTTTTTCGGATAATGAATTTTGATCATAATAAGAAAAACATATTTAATACGTTGATGATTTTGCATCTCGCTCATAGCGATAGTAATTTATCAAATTTTGTCGGCTACTCTATTCATTCTGGACAACAGGTCGAAGATTCTTTTTCCACTAAACAGTTAATTAATATTATTTCAGGTGGAATGAGCGCGTTAGCTGGCGAAAATCATGGTGCTGCAAATATGAAAGTTTTTGAGATGTTTAAAAAAATTGATGCAATACCAGAGTTAACAGTTGAAAAAAAGGTATCAGTTTTTCTCGATAATGTTGAGCAAAAAAAAGATCTTTTATGGGGGTATGGTCATCGAATTTATAAAAAAGAGGATCCAAGAGCTCAAATAATAAAAAACTTAAATAGAACATATAATGAAAATCATCGATATATGCCTATTGTTCATGAAATAGAAAAGCAGACGGCTCAAAGAGAGTATTTCAAAAAAAGAAAAATCATTCCAAATATTGATTTTTATACAGGGCTACTTTTTGATTATTTAGGTTTTTATGAGAATGAGTTCACTCTTTTATTTTCATGGGCTAGAACTTATGGTTCAGTCGCCCATGAAAGAGAGCATCACGAATACTTTAAGACCACTCACCAATCAATTCCATTAGTGAGGCCTCCACAGTATCCATAATGGTTAAGTTTTAAAGCTTGTTTGCATTTAGAAGCGAAAAAAGTTCAGTAGATTTATTAAGAACAGCGGCTTTTTTCTCTTCTGAAAATTTATTCCAAGTAATATATGAATAGCGCATTCTTTGATTTTTTTCTAAGAGATGATTATTTTTATGTAAGAAGTTCCAATAGAGTGCATTAAAAGGGCAGGCTTCTTTTGTTGTTAATTCATTATATTTGTAAGAGCAGTTTTTGCAAAAGTTGCTCATTTTATTAATGTAGTTGGCACTAGCAGCATAAGGTTTAGATGCCATCAAGCCACCATCAGCGTATAAAGCCATTCCTAATGTGTTAGGTAGTTCAACCCATTCAAAGGCATCAGCATAAACTTCAAGATACCAGCGGTGAACTTGCTCAGGGTTTAGTCCTGCTAATAAAGCAAAATTCCCAGTAATCATTAATCGTTGAATATGATGAGAGTACGCATGTTCTTTCGTTTGATGAATGACTTCGCTAAGACAATTCATTTTTGTTTGGCCTCCCCAATAAAATGAGGGTAAATTATTAGAAGCCTCAAAATAATTTAATGAACGATAAGAAGGCATGTTTAGCCAATAAATACCTCTGACATATTCTCGCCAGCCTAAAATTTGACGAATAAATCCTTCAACTGCATTTAATGGAGCCAGGCCATCATGATATGATTCTTGTGCCATCAAGCATAATTCTAAAGGTAATAATAACCCAACGTTTAAATAACAAGATAAAAGAGAATGATAAAGATATGACTCACCTTGAATCATAATATCTTGATATTGACCAAACATTGGTAAGAGCTTTTCAATAAAATGCACTGCTTCTTTTAAGGCCTGTTCTCTAGTCACTGCAAAGAAAAAAGAATCTAATGATCCAAAATTTTTTGGAAAGAGGCTTTTAATAAGATTAATACTTTCAATAGTAATGATATCTTTGCGATGTGATAGTCGTGAAGGTGATTTGATACTATCTTTAAGCGGTTCTCTATTTTCTGAATCATAATTCCAGACACCACCTTCAGGTTTTCCATGCGTCATTAAAATTTGATACTTTTCACGCATCATTCTATAAAAAAACTCTAATCGAAGAGATTTTTTTTCTCGAGCCCATAAAGAAAATTCTTTTTTAGAGCAAAGAAATCTATCATCGTCTAAAACCAGTAATGGTAGGTCAATTTTGTTTTTTAACTCCACGATTTCTTCAAGAAGATCGTATTCGCTGGGCTCTGTGACAATAATTTTTTCAATATGATGAAGATCAATAAATTTATTGATAATAGATAAAAGAGGCTCAATCCCTGATTGTTCTTCTAATTTAGCGAGAATAACTTCATGACCAGTTGACATGAGTTCTTCAGCAAAATGACGAAGAGCAGAGATAATAAAAGCAATTTTTTTGGGATGATGATTTAATGATTCGAAGTATTTTCTATATTCAATCAATAAGATGAGGTCATTTTTTTTTATTTCTTTTAACGATGTAAGAGATAATGAAAGTTGATCGTGAAAAATCAAGATAAGATTCTTTTTCATATAACAACTAAAGATAAAGATAATTTTTATTTTAAATGAAGTTAGGAATAAATCGATAAGCTATTTTAATTTTAAAAAATAACTTTATTTAGTTGAAGAACGGGAAAGGAGTTTATATTAAAAAATCAATTAATACTTTTTATTTAAGACAATGAATTTTAAAAAAATAAAAAAATTCAACTATCATAAGAAAAAAACAGAATGATTTATGAAAAAATTTTTTAAAAAAAAATCTTTTATGGATGGATTTTGGTCAGGATTGGATGTTAGTTTAGTATCCACTGCTCTTATTTTGATTATATTTAGCCCATTCATTCAAGATCTGCCTTTTTATTCCACAAAGATATACTGTTCAATATTGGTTAGTAATTTTGTTTATAGAAAATTCTCTAATGAAAAGAATGTTCTTTCTGAAGTTCCACCTTATGCCGCGTTAACTTTTTTGCTTTTAGCCAATGATATTAAAAATAATTTAACCGAATTTGCAGATGCTCCTGTGCAGTATTTTATTGGAGCGATTAATATCATCGTTGTTCTTTCCGGATTAACGATGCTTGTTCTTGCTCGAAAAAAGCTAGATGGATTCATTCGTTTTTTACCTAGATCGACATTTACAGCTGCTATTGGTGTCTTGATTTTAAAATCTTTTCAGTATCCTTTTTTGATTAGTGGCTTTAATTTAAGTTCAGCTATTCAATGGGAAGATGCTCATGAAACAACGACAAAAGCAATTGATTTATATCATTCATTTTTACAGTATGTTTCTTTTTTAAAAAAACAATTCTATTTCTATGGATTTAATCTTTTTGCTGGATTAGCTTTGGGCGCCTATTTAATTGATGCTGATATAAAACAAATCAAATATAAAGATCAGATAAAAAAAATAACAAAAATCCTTATTATTTTTACAGCAATCCAGTTTTTATTAAAAACAATTCATGTTAAAGAAAGTTTTTTTTCGAATAATGTTTATTACCCCATAGGCAAAACTGGGTCATTCTTAGGGATTTTTAATCCATTCGATCTGAATCAATTGGGATTTTTATATGGCAAATTTAGTTTTTATAAATTAAAGTACTTAGCCCATACAATAATTTTCACTTTTTTAGCTGTTATTTTCATGAGAGCCATGGAAATAGCTAGTCTTGATTTTGATTTAAAGAAAGAAATTAACTCTAATCAAGAAATGAAAAATATTTCATATAGTTATTTAATTAATAGTTTATTGGGTTTTGGTTTTTTAAATAGATATAACTTATCAGCCTTAAATACATTCTCAAAAAAATATAATAAATATTCACCTTATTTATTAGCTGGATATTGCGTACCTTTATTTTTTCTTATTATTCAACCACAAATAGTTTTTTATTTGCCAAAGTTTTTATTCTTGGCAATTTTTATGAAAGTTCTTTATGGGATGTTTATGTTTGGTGTTGTTAATCCAATAACTCAAGCAACTAAAGAAGAAAAAGCGATTTTAATTATCTCAATGTTTTCTGTTTGGTATTTAGGTGTCTTAAAAGGAACAATTTTAAACTTTACTTTATTGATGCTTAAATTCTCATTTGCTTATATGAAGTCTAGAATCGTGAAGTCTAAATTCACATTAGTAACCTTACAAAGCACCATTCAACGAGATGTTGTTGATACAATGATTTTATCAAGAATAGGTGGCAGAGTAGATATTCTGATATTAGAAGGATATTTATTTTTCGGTAATATATTTAAATTGAAGTCGACCATTATCGCTAGAATTAAGAAAAAAATAGAAGAAAAAAATCCATTAAAGTTAATTATTCTTGATTTTAAAAATGTGCAAAATGTTGATAATGAATTTATTTATAATTTAAATATTATCAATGAGATTGCAAAAACATATGATGTTAAATTCTATCTCTCTCATATTAGACATCTTATGAATCATGATGCTATTGATGCCTCTATAAAAACTTTTAGTTTTTTAGACGAAGCTTTAATTGCCGCGGAAGATACTATTATTCAATTTGATCAACAAAAAGAAGAATACTCCGATCAATTAGATAAAATCTTTGCAGATAAATCGTTAAAAGACCTATTCATCTCTTATGGTTCATTTAAAAACCTTTCTCCTTTTAGCATGATTTATCTTGAAAAATCAGCTGTAGGCTCTCTTTATTTTTTAGTTAGTGGGGAAGTTAATCTTATGTCAACGGGAGATATTTCACATTCCGCTCAGCTTTTTTCACAGGTCGTGAAAAAAGGAACATTTATTGGAGAGGGTGAAATATTTTTAGATGGAGTCTCGAGATCGACAGCATTAACAAAAACACCAACAGTAGTTTTTGAGATTACACTCGATCGGCTCGTTGAGCTTGAAAGAGAACATCCTGCCGTTATTATTGAGCTTCATCGCCAACTATTGATTGATTGTTTTTATAGAATAGATCGATCGAAATTATTAACAAAAGAATTGCTAGGATATAGTGAGAATTAAGATCATAAAAATATTTTATAAATAAACTCGTAAGATAAAATTATCTGCGCTTGATTGTAAGCTCTTTAATCGATCAATATAAAGAGCTTGCATTCAAGCTAGACCGAATCTTCTAGATCATTGAGACTAGATTTTTGATGAAATAAAAGGCTCTTTGTGCCTTACTGTTTGAGCGAATCAAAAAAGTAACGATGATATTTAACATACAAGAGATTTTATGTTGTGAAGACACTATTTTTCAAAATCCAAAATCTCTAAAAAATTAATTTTTTCAAATACATTAGATAATAATTTTCTTACTTTTGTGATGATTGAGAGTTATTTTTAAATTTATAATAAAAAATGCCGATATAAGGTAATTAAGACTCAAATTTCCTCAAATGATCCAACAACATGTTGAAAAATATGATTTTATCGATGCTTTAAAGGAAGCAAGATATTTTGTTATTGGATATCTTGCAAGAGCAGCTTTAAGCTTATTGCCTTTAGTTAGCAATAAAGCAGCCTTTCTTCAAAATATGTTTCGAAAAAACCTTTCAGAAGAAATGGAAAAAAATCCAGATTTCCTTCAGCAAAAGAATGAATTGAAGGAAAAAATTAACAAAGTTCTGAGTCAAAATACTGCTCTTGCTGGGAAGCTCATTTCAAGATACCTCATTATTAAAGGCTTAAACAAAGAAATAGACGTTCTAGAAAAAAAGAAAACTCAAATTGTGGACGAACTTAATGGCTTAGATTCTATTTTAACAATTAAAAACGATCCTAATATCCAAAAAAGAATACAAAAGTTATACCTAGAGTTAAGTGATGTTAAGTCGGCATTGATACAAAAGGAAGAAAAAAGGAAGATTAAAATCTTTAGAGAAATAGATGACACTGTTCATCTATTTAAATCAAATAAGGAACTATTAACCGGTCAAGTTAATTTATATTTTAATTTTCTTGAGCCAACTTTTACAAAGTATGGCCATTATTTACTTTTGGATGAATTTAAGAAATTTCAAGAGGCTCAAAAATCTCAAAAACCATATAATTTTCCTGAAAATTTAAAAACAATGACACCTTTTTTAAACGAAGAAAGTTTAAAAGAACTTTATAAAACTTTAAATAAAAAAGAATTTATGAAGGATAAAGATGCTGAAGGTTTTTTAAAAGCAATATCTCTAGCGCCTAATTCCGAAAAAGCATTATCCCTTAAAGATACATTCGCCCAGCTTAAAACAATATCTGTATCAGGGTTGGATTTTTTATATAGGCATTTGGAAGAACAGCCGATTATCAATAGCAGCGATAGACAGTTAAATCAAGAGAATATCATTAATCAATTTTTAAATTTTAATAATCAAAAAATGAAAGTAGATGTGATCATCCAAGAAAAATTAGCTGATTATCAAAAAGATATTAGCCAATATATTGATCAGCAAAAAACAAGGCAAGATAGAAAAACAGATTTATCTTCGTTTGATGATATTCAAAATAACAAAATCAGAACATATTCGCAGTTATTTAAAATTCTTATCGAGGATCAGCGTGTTAATGGGAAAAATGAAATATTACAAGGTCTTATTAAAAAAATGAGAACTGATGTAAATCATCAAGTCGAAGCAGCAGAAACTATTCCTAGAGGTCAATTTGAATCACCAATAAATTTTCAAGTGATGATAGATTTTTTTCAAAAGATGATGAAAAATCCCGATATGTCCAATGCATTAAAAGAATTAGCAACATCAACGGAGTTAAAGAAGAGCATTAGTTATTTTCAAGAAAAATCAGGTGATTTGCCGAAACCGGTTCATGCTGCAAAAGCTATTTTTGCGCATTTGGATGTAAGTAAATTACTTGAAAATGTCTCAACCGCGCTTAAGCGCCAGTCACAATTGGAAATAGAGGGCTCTGTTGGCCAAAATCATCTTAAAAATGCACTAAATCATTTTTTATTAACTTCTGGTAAGCATCAGGGCGCTTTAATTTTATTGGCTGGGACCGCTGTAAGAAATGAAACTCTTAGTGATGGATTTATGAATGAAATTGGAAGTGCTCTTAAAATTAATAAATTTGCAGTTGATTTTGGGGGATTAAGAGTTGGTGTTGATGCTGCAGTCACTCAAGCTATTAGTGCCGAAAAAGGAAGAGATGTGTTTTTTAAGCGCAATATAGATACAAGTTTTCTTCAAAAATATGCTCAGGATAAAATAGTTCAAGGAGCTGAAGAATTAAAAACAGCCGTAACCGATTTGGCTCAAAATGTCACTAGTAACGTTACCAATCTCTTAGTCACTGGATATGGGGTAGCTACAAGTTATATCAGTTCATTTTTTCAAAAACCAAAAGAAGAAGCCAGGGTAAATCCTGAAAAAACAGATAAAGACTCTTTTAGGCATCAAGAACAATTACAGAGTGTTGAGGAAATAAAAGTAGAAGAATTAAATACAAGAGATAGTTTCTCAGAATTGCGAAAAAAAGATCCTTTATATCCTCCATCACTTGCCAGTGTTGTAACAGAAGAGAAAAAAATAAAAGAGACTCCTAAAAACCCAGGTCACGGCTGATTAATCATAAAAATTTTTAATCAGATATTTTATGACTAAGCTGAATATTCTTAAGCTATTTCCTATTTTTGATTTATTATCAGGGGTTATTGTCATCAACGGCCACTTGTTGGGTTGAATCAGCCAAGTGGTTTAAATAAAAACAGATATTAAAAAATCACAATATTAATTTACGAATTATTATTTTCTATAGAAGGGTTCTTTTCTCCGCCTAAGCGTTTTTGAGAGGTAGAGTATATTTGAGGTTTTTTTACATTGCTAAGAACTAATGAATTTAAATTAATTAAATTTTCGAAAAAAGAATAATAAGCAGTAAGGAGAGATTTTATTTGATCAATCATAAAACTTATAAAGTCTTTGTTATTTTTCAGTAATTTTAAATGATGTTCATGATAAAAATCATGAATTAGTTGTATTTTATCATAATTTTTTAATCCAGGATCGGCTGATTTTTCTAAGATTGAAGATATGAGTGCATGATCTTTGAGTAGATTTTGTAGCTCTAGTGTTGAAGAGTTTAATAGATCTTTTCTAGATTGCTCAATCATAGATATTAATTCTTCTTGGCTTTTTTCATCAATTGAATTATCTGAAGATCGGCTTTTAATAAACTTTTTGAATGTCTCAAAAATTCTCTCTTCAAGCTTTATCGCAATCGCACTAAGCTTTGCTCTTGTTTTTTCAAGCGTCTGCGTTTCTTTCGTTTGAATATTTTTTAAAAACATAATGAGTTGTAAAGGGAAGCATGGAGGGTTTTTTCTTTCAGATTTGCTGAGCAACTCTATAGCGATATTTAAATTTTTACTTCCTAATTGACTAATGTATGAAGAAATATCCAAACCTTGGTCTTTTTCATATTTTTTATAAGCAGCAATCAATCGAGCTTCTTTTAGATGCCTTAACATTCTTGAGGGGCAAGTTTTTTTACAATGGACCGATCTTGATGATAAGTTCTCGATTAACTGATCGACATTACTGTCTTCCCAAGGAATTCCAGATGTTAATTTTTTTATTTTTGAATTAGCATGATGAATAAAAACTGTTTGTTCAGGGTGGTGATTCATTGCTAATTGTTCCATCACACTTAACCCTCCGCCTCGAATCACAAGAATGTTTGAACGAGTCATTAACGGCATGATTTCTTTATCACTTTGATTTGATAAAGGAATAATTTTCTCTTTATACTCGGGGTGTCTAGAGATTAATTCATTTATTTTTGAGCTCAGTATAGGGTTTGTTTTTCCACCAAAAACAAATACTTTATCCATACCATTGTTAATAAGATTTTCAATATATTCAAAAGTATCATTCCCAGCTTGACTGCCAAGCATAATCGACGCAATTTTTGAGTCCGCCTTAAGATGAATCGGGTTTTCACCCATTAAATTTAAGGTAATATCTTGATTAAAGGATCTGCTATGATCGAGTGTTGGGTTATAAAAGCCTTGTCGAACCATCGGATTTTCTTGATAAGAAATATTAAAAACACTAGAAAAGTGATGACCGTTGGGAAAAAAATGGCCCATTATCTTATCACTCATTCCTACACCATATAATTTCATCTGTTGCTGTTGTTCTTCACTTAAGCTCGATAAGGGGTTGAAAAAATGAATGGCACCTTTTGTTGGTAAATCCGTCATATATTGATGGACTAAAACAGAAGGAGCTTTTAGTTGGGATGTCTTAATGAACTGATTATAGTCCTTTACGGCATCGCAAAGCGCGGGTAAGGACATTGCCTGTGTGCTAATAATTTCAGAGAATGGGTTTCCATTTTGAGCCGCTTCAATAAGTTTATTAAAATAATAATCATGAACATCATGATAATTGGTCTGATCGCTGATTTTTTGAAGTCCAACAAGTTTTTTTAGTTCTTCTGTTTGATCGTCACGTTGCAATACATTCCAAATAGCAGCACTTTCATATCCAGCAGGATAAGCATCTAATAACATATCAACGTATTTTCTTGGTTGAGAGTTATTTTTAGAAAGGGTTGTTATTTCATCTTGAACAGTACTTAAGCTTGGCAAAACAGGAATAGGAGATAAGGATAATGTTGTTTGAATTATTTTTTTTAAAAGAGGCGTATTCATTACTTTTAATCCAAATTCAATTTGAGTTCTCGCTGCAGAAGCAGATTTTTGCTCAATTGTAACGGGGATATGATCGGTAAAATGAATAGAGTCTTCGAATTCATTTGCCAAGAAGCTCCGAATTCCTTGAATAGCAGCAATGTGTCCGCCACCACCGCTGCAGCCAATCATTAAAGGATTTTTAACAGAATCTATTGCACCATCATAGTTATTATTAATTAAGTCCATATTCAATCTTCATTGATCTCTATAGGGTAATAAATTATAGAATTGATACTATAGAAGATGAGCTATCAAGATTTATTCAATAAGTAATTAATTTTCTAAATTTAATTTTTATAAAAAATAATGATCATAAGATAGGATATTTAGTTACAAGGAAATTGGTCATGATCAATTTTCTGGATCTTCTTCATTCATCATCATTCCCATTCCAACCAGGCAAGATGGTGTCGAGGAACGTTATAGTATCTTGGTTCGTATGTGCCGGATCATCACCTTTAGTTCCATTACCATCGTCATAGTCGGCACCACAACCACACTCACTAGCTTTAAACACAAGATTTAAATTTATTAATAGAAATAAAACCTTAAATAAAGATTTATAAATCATGATAATTTTCATGTTAAATCGTGCAGTTAAAGAATAAGTTAAAAATAAAAATTATCCAGATATTATATTTATTAATAGTGTTGGGGACTCTGGTTTTAATGAAAAATATTTCTTATTTAGTGGTTTTAATTTTCTATTTCTTGCATGAATAAAAACTGTTTCTATACTTACAAATATTCTATTCGTAGGAAATATTCATGATTTGTACTAATAATTCTAAGTTTTTAAAGACAGGGTTGATTTTTTGTGCAGCCGCATCTTTTTCTGTCGGGTATGCTAGTGCGCCTGCAGATGAGGCTGAGACTTTAATTGCTCTTTTAGCTAGTTCTGGGCAAGTCGTTCAAACTATACCTGTATCACCTCTTCAGAATACAATGGACTCTTTAGTTCCAGATGCTTTTTCTTCCGAGGGAATGCAAGATGAAAAAAAATCTTTTCATGTAAATAGTCCTCTTACTAGATTTTCTTATCAATCTTTTAATGTTCGAGATGCTAATCTAAAAGAATACTTTCAAGGATATAAAATCGGTGGATCTGGTACCTATGTTTTTTCATCTGTAGATGATAATGCATCTTATCAAGGCTCAGTTGGGCAAAAAACAAACGTCACATCAGAAAATTTCACAATGAGCTATTATAGAAATAAAAATCTTGTTGTTGGTGCGCAGCTGTCATTGTGTCACTCACATACAAAGCTTAATAAAAATAGCAATAACTTAAGACAAATAACAAAAGATAATTTGAAAACATTTGGTTTATTTTCAAGTTATCGTAGTTCAAATGAAAAATATCCTTATTATTTGAACTCATGTCTAGCTTATACCGATAATAAAATTAATTCTGTTCGTGAAGCTTGGGCAATAATCGCTAATGCAGATATTTCTCGAGGTGATTGGGCAGCAATGGTTGAAATGGGGCGTAAAGCTAATAATTTCGACGTTGTTGCTATGCAGCCGTTTTTTAAAACATCATTTTTTCACTGCCATCAAGATAATTACTCAGAAACAGCAACATCAGGCGGTTCGCCAAGCAATCAGGCATTCGATGTTCAAGATTTTAAAGCAACAAGCTGGTCTTATAGCACCGGGGTTAATCTTTCCCGTAAACAAAAGCTTTTTGGAAGTGAACGTTCTCAAATAAGTGCTAAATTTGCATTATCCACTCAAAAAGTCGCAGGACATAATTCAACATTCACATATCGTTGGCAAAGTGTTGGTGGAAGTTATGTTACTAAAGACACGCCTAATAAAAGAAGTTACTCATTTGACACAAGCTTTTCTTTTGGATCTGAGATCGCTAAAGATCTTGTATTAAGCGGCCAATATACAAGAAACTTCAGTTCTCATCGAGATACACATAATGCTAATATCGCTTTAAATTATAATTTTAAGTAACATAATCTCATCCCCCAATTTTTGGGGGATAGTTTTTCGAATAAGATTTTTATTTTCATTTAAATAAAAAAATTTTTAAAATATCTTGATTTATTATTCAGAAATTAAAGCCTCTCTAATTTTATAAATAGATTACCGAAATTCAATCAATTATATATTTTTAGCTATATTAATTTTATTAATCGTTATTAAAAAATAAATGTTAAATATTAAAATAAATCAACAAGAATTTCTTTACAATAATCGCTCAAGAATTGCTTCTTCTTTAATATTATTTTTTAATTTATTTTTATTGGGATGCATGACAGGGCTTTCTTATAGTCCAGATCTTAATAGGCTCAGCGCAACATTTTTATATTTAGTATCGCATGCTTTTTTCTTCATAGTTCTTAGTGAAATCAAGAAAAAACAGGCCCTAGCCGCTTTTTTATTTTATTTTGGATATTATTTTAGTGGTCTTTATTGGATAGGTTATTCTTTTGTCACCGCAGCAGGAGATCTTGATTCGTTATCATGGATAAATTATCTGATATTAAAATCCAGCTTCATGCTCGTCCCTTTATTGTTCACTATCAATATGTTTGTAGGGCACCTTTTCATTAATAAAAAACTAAATCTTTCGATGAAAAAGATGATCTATGGGCTCGTCTTTATGCTGATTGAATGGTGTCGAGGGGAGTTTTATTTAGGAGGATTTCCTTTTTGGTTAGGGTATGAGTTTTTGCCATTAGAGGTATTGCAGTTAGTTCCGTATCTAGGAATTTATGGATTAAGTTTTTTAATGACAACAAGTGTTGTAGTGTTCTCTATTTTTTTAGACAACCCTAAAGAAAAAATAAGATTTTTTACAGTATTAATTTTTATAGCGATGTTTACATTTTTATATTTATTTGGAAGTCATCGACTTAAAAATTATCAAATTTCTTATACAGACACGTATGTTCGATTAGTGCAGCCATCAGTTTCTAGAAAAAATAAATCAAAGAAAACATATTATGCTCAAAGTATCAAAAAATTATTAGAGCTATCAAATTTAAAATCTAATCGTTCTTTTGATTTTATCATTTGGCCAGAAACTTCAGTTGGAGATTATCTTGATGATAATCCTAAAAATTTAAGAAAATTTTTAAAAAATTTAGATGACCCTCAGGTAAATCTTATGTTTGGAAAGGTAAGATATGAGATTCAAAATGATTTCAATGAAGAAAAAAAACTAAATAGTTTATTATTAGTGAATCAAAGTAAAGAAGATCAGATTATTGCTATTTATGATAAAAGAAAGCTAGTTCCTTTAACCGAGCACATTCCATTGAAGATAAGTTTTATTAAAAAAATGGTAGAAAAAAGATGGAGTCATTTTACTCCCGGAGAAAAAGATGCTCATTTAGAAGTTAATAATCAGCCAGCAGCATTGCCATTAATTTGTTATGAATCTATATTTCCAATTCAATCTGCAAAGAATAAAGAATGGATTGTGAATATTACAAATGATATTTGGTTTGAAAAATCATGGGGTTCTAAGAACCATTTAAGAATTGCTCAAATTAGAGCTATTGAAACAGGATTGCCAGTTGTGAGAGTTGCTAATAATGGAATTTCGGCAATAATTGACCCAGTAGGGAATATCGTAAGTTTTTTAAAAACAGATGAGCAAGGAGTCATTGATACCTATCTTCCTAAAAAAATAAATATTCAAGAATGGATGATTTTATTAAGAAAGTATTTTGATAAAGCTTATATGATTATTTTATTAATAGGCATGGGTTATTTATCTTTTTTAAAGAAAGTTAATCATTAAAAATGATTGATAATATAAAATCATTATGAATTAAAAATTTAAATCACTTGAAGGATACAGTTTTTAAAATTTAACCTGATCTTCTAATTTTTATTTTTTATTAGTTCGTCTATATTTGAAAGGATTTTTATTAGGAAAAGGAAATTAAGATGCTTAAGTTTAATTTTAAAATTAATAATATTTTTTGGATATTATCATTATTCATTTTGTTAGGATTATATGATGATTGTAAGGCTGTGCATCAAGATAAATTAGATGCTGTTTATTATACGAACCTTGCTCAACAAGAAAAAGAAAAGTATAAGTATGCATTGCTAGATTATAAAAAAGCAACAACAGATAGCGATAGAGCGATTGCGCTGACAGCGGCGAAAAACGCAAGGCTGGCAATAATTGACTACAGAAATATTGTACAGGGAAAAATTGCCGACTCGGACGAAAAATTAAGTGATGCAAAAGATCAGGAAGTTACTAAAGGCGGGTCTGCCGCAGACAACCGAAAAACACATGAGTGTTTAACGGCTATCAATGGATATTTAGCCGAAGTTAACGCAACATATGATGCAACAAATGATTCGCTAATCACTACAGATGCCGCTATTTCGGCAGTCGATACTTGGACATTTACACCAATCACATAAAAATTAGAGAGTTATTAAATGAATAACAGTCAAGTTTATTCATAAGTAGAGAAGCTTGTCGATTGATTAAAAAAAGAGATTTATTTTTTCAGATGATAGTCTCTCTATCGCATATCGAAGCATTGTTCGAGGCATTTGTTTTGAGTGGTTGGATAAAAAAGATAAAAGTTGAGATTCATCTTTTTTACCAGCCTCTCTTAACATCCAGCCAACAGCTTTATGAATTAAATCATGCTTATCTTTTATTAAATAGAGAGCTATTATAAATGTCCATTCTAAATTAGATTTTCGGATAAAATATAAGGTGGAAATAATAGAAATTCTTCGCTGCCATAAAGATTCAGAGGAAGCTAGTTTGTAAAGAATAGATTTGTCTTTATCGTATAAATAATCACCAATGATATGATGAGCTGAGGAATCTACAAGATTCCAGTTGTTTATTCTATCAATATGGGTTAAATAAAAATTATATAGAAGCTTTTTTGTCACTTCATCACTAGATTGATATTGATGTATTAAAATAAAAAGAGCTAATAATCTTTCTTCATTATAAGCTGACATTAAAAGAACTAAGATATTATGAAGATCTATTTTTTTATATTGTAAAGCGATTTTTCTTAAATCAGGAACCTTGATGCCTAGGAACCGATCATTTGAAGCATAATCGTTTTTAGAAGTTTTAAAGAATCTTCTAGCTTTTGCCTGATCTAGAGAGATATTTTTTTTAAGATCCTGACGGATTTGATCAAGGATATCATCCATAGTGATTTTTATTAAAAAGTAAACATGTATTCATCATAAGTGTTTTAAAAGATTTTTTCGAAATAATCAAAATAAAAACATCATTTGATAAATGATGTTTAATAATAATTTGTTTTATAAAAAATAAATTATTAGAGACATAGATAAGAATTTATAGAGCTTTATTCTTATTAATCGAATGATCAGTCTTGATATAGCCGAGAACACAAAACTCTTGAATAATCCGTCGCATTCCTTGTTAAGAAAATTCTAGAAATTATTTACTAATAGAATAACTAAGAATGAATTCTTTTGAGGATTGGAACTTTTGAATTTTCAGCCAAAGTGGAAATTTTATTTATTATAAAAAGTTTATACTTAAAAAGATTTTTATAGTAAAAGGAAATTAAGGTGAAGATTAAATTAATAAATTTGTTTTTTGGTGTATTGATTGGATTGTCATTAATTTTTACATTTGGGTGTGGGTCTCCCTCTTCTTCTAATGAGGCAACAGCTTCAGTGGAAGACGGATCTGAAAAACAGAAATCACAAGCGCAAACTAAAGCTGAAGAATATCAAAAAGCTCTCAAGGAATATAAGGCCGCAGCAGATGATGCTGCTAAAAATAAAGCGTTAGAAAAAGTAAAAAATCTAAAAACAGATCTTCAACAATTAGTTGATGATTTAGATGCAAAAAGCCCAGCAACCCCTGAGGCAGACGAGGCTCATGTGTATCTTCGGAAGATAATGAGGGTTTATAATGCTGATAAAGATGAGCCTAAGGTAGATGATGAGACATTAACCTCTGTGGACGGGTGGACTTTTTCAAGAGCTGAGTATGCACAAGATTGTGCAGCAGCTTCGAGACAAGCTGCTAAAAGTTATAAGGATGCTATGCGCGAATATTCAAATGCAACAGATGATACTGCTAAAAATGAAGCGTTAGAGAAAGCAAAAAAAGCAAAAGCATCTCTTGAAAGGTATGTTGACCTTACTAGACAGGCAAATACAGAGGTCAAGGATGACAGTGATGCTACCGAGGAAGATAAAACGAAGGCTCAAGATGCAGAAAATGAAGCCCAAGAATATCTTGATGAAATAAATACTACTTGGGATTCGACAATGAATGTGCCGATCACAGACAGTGCAACGCTCGATACAGTTTTTGGATTTAGTTTCAGCTAACTTAAAAGTTCAATTTTTTTATTAAAGAAGATCTAAAATTTATTATCATTAACTCTTTAAGATCTAAAGAATGAGAAGATTATTTTTACTCATTGGTATTTTTTGATTTGTATACGGCTTAACAATCATGGAGGCTGTGACGATTTCAAAAGAGTTTTCAGCAGATGTTAGAGCTGATGCTGATAATAAAGCAGCCGCAGCTGTCAACGGGGATGCTGCAGCAAAAGCTCAAGCAGTTGCTGCTCAAGAAATAGCTGCTGCTGTTGAGAGTTTTGATAAAGATGTGCGTAGTGCTGCTGGTGGTAACAAACAAGCAGCGCTGCGGGTTGGCGCAGTTGTTAAGCAGGCTGCTCTTGTCACAAAAAGCTCTGATGAAAAAGTTTTAGAGACTTTAAAAAAATCTCATGCTAGCTCCGAAAAAATAGCGCAGGCTCAAAATAATATTGATAAAGTTAGCAGAACAATCAGCGATGTAACAAAAGGTATGGATGCTCTTGAGAAAGTTGAAAATGAAGCCAGTGCAAAAGTAGCTATAACTGGAGGAATTAATAGAGTTGAAACAGCCAAAACTAGAGAGTTAATATCAAAGTATGTGATGCCAGCTTTGATGAAAGATGATTTTTATGCCAATAAGGATGATCAAGGCGATTTATTTAATCAAGGACATCCTTCGCAAGAGCCTCAAGACACTCCAAATTTAATGATGCCAAGTCATTAGGTTGTTCGTTTTAATTTGTTAAAGAAGATGTTCTTTTAAAAATAAGATGGTTTATCTTTTTAAAAATAAATCATCTTATTTTATTTAGCCGCAAGAGGCTCATTAAGATATTTTTGATTACTTTGTAAATTTATTCTCTACTTTCGGATCCTCTTCGGTTGCAACAAGTGAATATCCACGCGTTAACTTTTCGGGTAGTTTAGAAGTATCCAAGGGTTTAGTTGTTTCTTGTGCAGTAAAAGGTGCATTCAGCTCAGCATTAGGGTCGCGCTTATAGGTAGATTCAGAGCTTACTTGTCGAACAAAACTTTCTACTTCCTCTTTATCAAATTTATTTAAATTTGATAATTTATGTGAAGTTTTCGGATCAAAGGCTTCAAAGTAATTTAATTTAGGCTCAATTGCTGATATTTCTTTGGCTGGATAAGATTTCCCTGTTTTTTGATAATCATCTAATTTTTTTTCTAAAGCAGGATCTATGTTTGTGGCTAATTTAGCTTTTAATTGTTTAACTATTTCTTCTCGGATTGTGAGTTGATGTTCTGTTGTTAAAATTTGCGTATTATTTTTAAGACCTGTAGCCCCTTCAGTGTTTCGAGCTGCAATTTCTTGACCAATCCCTGAAAGCCAAGCTTTTGCAAACTGTTCTTTAAGATAACTTTTTTTATCATCAGAAAGATCTTTAAATTCTTTAGAGCCAAAAGCTGGTGGTAATTCATGATATTTTTCAATATAGGCCTTGTAAGCTTGAGCCGTAATACGAACAGCCCCATAACGATCTTTAGCGCTTTGACAGCCTCCTATTTCTAATGAGTTAATTTTTGCAGATAGGACCATATCAATCGCTGCTGAGTGGAGCTCAGCATTTTCTGTTCTTTGATTCCATATAGCAGCGCCCAAGGCTTCAGGGATACCTGCAAAAAAACGGACCCAACTTTTTAGATCAAACGTAGAACGCCAACCAGCGTTCGCAGTTTGTTTTTTTTGGTCCTTATAGGATTCTAAAGACTTAATACATTGTTCGATAATGTTCTTATCATTTTCTGATGAGGGTGTAAATTTTTTAGCTTGAGCTATCCTCTGCTCAATAGAGGCTATTTCAGTTTTTTTGTTAACAGAAATGCTAATAGGTCCAAATCCATTGAGTGCCCTGTTAATAAAACCCATTTGAGGCTTGTCCTGGATAGGGAAGCTTGCTGCGAGGTTTTTTTTAGCAATCTCATTGTTTCCAAGTAGTGCTTCAACTTGTGAATAATACTTTCCCCAGTTTTCTTTAATTTCTGCTAAAGCTCTTTCTTTTGTTTGGATAAATTTACGATTATCGTTTGAGAAAAAATTATGAGCCGAACCGTAGTTATTGAGCACCATCCCTGAAAGAGGCTGAGTGCTGGCTCCGTTTAATGAATTTAATTTGATGCCCTCTGCTATTTGATAAACAAGACTATTAATCGCTTCTTGTTTAATATCATCTTTTGCAGCTTTTTGAATAGAACCATTTTTTTCTACATATTGAGCATTTCCTTGAGCTGCTGCTACATTTTTGCTTTTAATTGCAAAACTGAGATCCTTTGGATCTAGTTGAATAAGCAGCTCACCAAAGGTATTTGAATTTCCTCCAAGACGCACAGCCCCAGCAGATGCTTTTTCTCCATAAATAAGAACAGTGTATTCGTTAGGATTGCCGGTTTCTCTAATAATAATCTTTTTTTGCATCTCTTGAGTTTTTTCAAGGGTCATTGCTAAGGCAGGAAGATCTTCTTCTTTTACAGAAGCATCTATGTTTGATGGTAGTGCGTTTATTTTTGCACGACTTTTTTCCTTAGATGAAGCAACGCCTCCAAAACTCTCTTTTGTTGATTTTTCTTCAATAGAGTAATCTTTCCCATAAGTTGTGAGAAGGGCTTCTTTTAGTAGGACTAGAGGGTCTGCTGGGGTCATCATAATATAGAGGATTTTCGATACTCATAATCAAATTCTAGTTTAAAAATGAACAAGGTAAGTAAAGAATAGACCGATCTTCTTATTTTAATGCTAATGAATTTTAATAAAAGAGAGGTAGACAATGTTCTTCTATTTTTTAAAATAATAATGAGTGTTTGAGTGATTTGATGGAGATAAACAAGCAGCACTTGAACCATGGGGCTATTAGCACGATTTAGCCGTGGATAGAACTTAATCTGTCGCACAAAAAAATGGACTGAACAGTAGCTTGATTTTTGAAGAAGTACTAGGTTCTTAATAAATAAATCTTTTAACAATATTTGCAAGATTTTTATATAAAAAGCTTTTATCTCTGATGCGATTTATATTCTGATTAAATCATCAAGATGATTTAATCAGAACAATAGATCTTCTTTATTTAAATAAAGTAACCGCCAAACAATTTTGGATAGCTCTCCTATTTAAGTAAGGGCTGAAGACTCTAACTCAAAAAGACGCGAGAAAAGTTATTCCTGAAAAATCTGAGGCGATCCCCAATCAACTTGCATATGAGGTGAGATAGTGATGATTTCATTCTTCATAGCGATCATGGATGCGTCTTTGGAAAAGCTTATCGTGTCCATAAAATCTCTATTTTTGTGATGTTAAGGACATATCATGACGAACTTAGCACAAAGAAGTCATGATATGTCCCTTAGGTATTGGGATTTAAAATCTGCAGGATGGGATGTATAGCACTATCAAATCCTAAGAAAGCAAAATAACAGTTTGAGCATTCATTTTAACTTGCTATTTTACTCAGTAAAGAAGATAAACGTTTCAGAAAAGTTGTCCAATGCATGATATGAACACCTTCTGAAAAACGCTCGGTCTCGTCAAATGAGATTAATATGTATTCTTGACAAATGTTTTCCTCCATCAGCGCTTTTAAACCCTTTAAGTCTCGCTCATTGACTCTTTTTGTAGTTTTTACTTCTAAAGCAATCTTATTTCCAATAATAAAATCTACTTCAAAGCCACTTGTAGAGCGCCAATAATTTAAAGGAAGATGTGTTCTTAAATAATTTAAAGCAGCTATCAGTTCATTGCAAATAAAGTGCTCAAAAAGCTGGCCAAAAACTTCACTTGAACGATCGATAGATGTTCTTCCTGCTAATTGATTGGCGACACCTATATCAAAAAAATAAAATTTCGCAGTGGAAATCGCTTTTCTCTTACTAGTTTTTGACCAGCCTTCAATTAAATAGCCTATTAAAGTATCTTGTAGTATTCGATAATACTCTCTTACGGTGCTAGAAGGTAATCCGGAATCACTTGCTATATTAGCAAAATTAACCATTTGCCCATTAGTGCCCCCTGCTACTGAAAGAAATTTAGAGAATGCACTAACATTTCTCACCAAGGCTTCGTTTTGGATTTCTTCCTTAAGATAAGTATTCACATAAGCTATTAAATCCTCTTGGGGGCTCGGGCTTAAATAAACTGAGGGCAAGCCTCCAAATCTTAAGTAACGATCTAAGGAAAAATCAGGAATTTCGTCATATGTTAAAGGATATAAACGAGCTTCCCAAGCTCTCCCTGCAAGCAAATTGACATTTTGTTGTTTTAATTTTCTGGCACTACTACCTGTCAATAAAAAAATTAATCCTTCATCTTCAATCAATCGATGAACTTCATCAAGGAGTAGAGGGATTTTCTGTATTTCGTCAATCACTACAACTTGTTGATCGGGTGTTTTTGTTTTTATGATTTCTTCAATTTCCCAAGGCCGATGATTAAGTCTTAAAAAGGTATCACTTCGAAGTAAATTAATAATCAAGGCGTGTCCTTCAAGCTCTTTTTTGATGAGGGAGCTTTTACCGGTAGCCCTTGGGCCTAATAATAAAATAGATTTTTTTTCCAAAAGAGCTTTTATTGAGAGCGTTCTTTTTAAGTACATATAAATTAAATAGTTTATTTTCTCTTACTAACATTATAGCCGATCTAAATGATGATAATCCACATCTATATTGCTGTATATCATGATAATCAGCAATATAGATGCTGATTATCATGAAGCGTCTTTATAAATTTTCAGATTAAAAAGGCTGTTAGATTGATTATCTCATACAGATAAAAACAAACAGTTTCTTTATTTGCGAATTTAAATTCAAAAGACGTGAAATTAACAGCGATATCATTAATGAAATGCAAGAAAAGATATCGAGACTAAAAACTTCAAAAGGATTTGCAAAAGTAGCTATACCGTTTCATTTAAGCGAGGTTTCCACCTCTGTTGCCACAAGCTCTTCCTTTTATCGGATTGTCGACATTGTTGATTTTTTGGAAGCGTAAATTTCAATTAATAATGAGTCAACTTCTGGATATTTATGAGCTAGCCGATTTTTTAAGATCATTAAAGATGTCGATCATTCTGCAGAATCTAAGTACCCTGTTTTTTATAAAAAATTAACTTTATCTTAAAAATTTCATGCTTATGAAAGTTTTTGCTAAATAACTCGCCCAAAATTATAGTACCCGCCATGATTATTTTAGTTAATTTGTAATAAAAGGAAATAGTTATGGTCAATATTAGTATCCGTAAACTTGATGATTATGTTTACAAATTATTTCAACTAAATGCATCTAATCATGGCGTTAGCATCGAAGAAGAGGTTCGCTCTATTTTAACTAATGCAGTGAGTCCTGCCGTGTCTATTACCACTATTTTTGCTAAGCATTTTTCCTCTGGCATTGGAGATAACCTAGAGCTACCCAAAAGAGAGCCACATAATCCAATAGAGCTTGGTGATGATCATCCTTAATACAAATATTATTTTAGAATTAATGAAAGCAGAACCCGATCGAAAAGTTATAAATTGGATTAATGAGTGTAACCCTCTTGAACTCTATCTATCTTCAATCACAATAGCTGAAATTTATTATGGTATTTCTGTGTTGCCAGATGGAGTAAGAAAAAATAAATTGCAATTTTATTTTGAAAATTCGATTCAGAATTCATTTAAACAAAGAATTCTTTCCTTTAATCAGGAATCAGCGATTTTATACGGAGTACTCATGGTTCATAGAAAAACATTAGGTAAGCCTATGAGCGTGCCTGATGGGCAAATAGCAAGTATTAGCAAAACACACCAAGCATTTCTTGCAACAAGAAATGTTAAGGATTTCGAAGATATAGATCTAAAAATCATTAATCCTTTTGAATAATGATTTTCTGTGCGCCTCTTTGCTAATCAATTAATAATCTGTGATCAAGTAGGGAGTGGCTTTTACGCTCTCGCTCCTCGATCAACAACCCTCTAAAAATTACCCCTCACTCCAGAAGAAGAGGATACTTTCTCCTTTAACCAGTTTTAAGAGACTCTGAAGAACATATTTTAATTGATAATATTCAAAGTTAGATCACGCTATATAGCATAGAAATTTAATAAAACTGATGGAACTTTTATCTCTACTAGTAAATCGACAGCCCATGCTTTTCCTTCTTGATGATCTTTAGGGAGTTGAGTATCTAGATAAGTAATCGATTTAATACGATCATTTGGCCATCCTTGAATAGCGCAAATTAAAAGCTACTACACATTCTAAACATAGCGGGCTAGTTGCGCCTAATGTACTAGAACCCAGATTTAATGTGGACAAATCTAACCAACTTCAAACTGGGGTGGTATGATCATTTTTTCACTTTCAGATGGAGAGTGTAGAAGCACACATAGACAGGGCGCGATGGTATAAATCTAAAAATAAATGTGGCCAAATCGAATTTTGATTTTGTATCACAATGGTTATACACTTAAGTCATCAATATAAAAAATTATATATATGACAAAAGATGCTTTGATTCATGCGAGAATCGAACCTTTCCTTAAAATAGAAGCTGAAAAAATACTTACAGCGATTGGCCTCAGTTCAGCCGAAGCAGTAAGATTATTTTATAAACAAATTTGTTTAAGAAATGGGCTTCCTTTTGATTTGACACTGCCAAAGAAAAATCATGCCAATATCAGATTACCCGATGATGTCATCAAAATAATTATCAAATGTTTTAATCAGTGTTTTCTTCCAGAAGATGAACTTATTTTGTTTGGATCTCGTGTCAACCTTGATAAAAAAGGAGGTGATATTGATCTTTGCATCAAAACAGCTTTGAGTGATTATTCTGAAGCAGAAGAAAGAAAACTACTTTTCTTGATTAATTTAAAAAAACTCATAGGTGAACAAAAAATAGATGTGGTTTTAAGATTAAAAAATAAGCTCCTTAATGAATACATCGATACAATTATTCTTAAAGAAGGAATAAAACTTAGATGAAGACAACTTTTACAGAAGCCATTAAAATTGCAGATATTCATCAAGCAAGACTTGTGAAATCAGTTGAACATTTACAAAGTTTATTTCCCATGACACCTGATAAAATGCAGGATATCAAAGAAATAGATTTATTATATATAGAAATGCTTACATCTCGGTTTTCTAAACTACAAGATTATATTGGCTCGACTCTTATTGATCTATTTTTAGACTCTCTGGCAGAAAATAAGTTAAGATTGTCAATGATTGATAAGTTACATTTGCTTGAAAAAATCGGTGTCATAGAGGATAGTTTTGTATGGATAAGAATGCGTGAAATCAGAAATCATCTAGCCCATGAATATCCACTTGCTCCAGAAATAACATGTGATCATCTTAATAAAGTTTTTTTGTGTATACCTGATTTATTGACATTTCTGGAAAATTTAAAAAATTATCAGGGTATGTCGTTAGGCAAGACTTACTAGCTAGAGGAGATTGATTGATCATAACCTAACAAATATTTGATCGAAAATAGTTCACATTCAATCTATTTTTTAGGCCAAGCCTCTTCAATTAAAATAAGATCTCCAGACTATACCTTTTCTTTTAAAGCTCTGAGTAAATCTTGCAATCTACTGGCTAGTGTTCCTGGCTGATAAACCAGGAGCTTTTGAGCACCACAAGACTTTATCAGTCTGTTATACGCCACTTTGGATACACTTTACAAAATGCTATATCAAAGGATTGTACTATTCTATCTTGAGTTTCAATTGATTGATAATAACGAAAACAAGATGCTTGAATGATTTGATAATTGTGCTCGGTCTGATTAATAAGCTCGGCTCAAAGTTGCCCTTTAGGCGTCTTATTAAGGAAAGAGGAGTGATGAGTCCGGATGCTAGAATAAGAACGACTTGATCCGCGGTATAATAGATAATATAATATCTATTATACACGCTTTGGGATTTGAAGGGATATTATGATATCAGTTAATATGATGACACCTGGGGAAATGCAAAAGAGGGTAGCAAGTAGAGCGCGTGACCTTCGGCTTGAACTCAATTTAAGTCAGCAGAGCTTATCAGAAAAGTCCGGGGTTAGTTATGGTTCTTTAAAAAAGTTTGAGCAAACCGGGCAAATATCGTTGGAATCCTTGCTCAAGCTGGCTGTGATACTTGGGTGCATGGATGATTTTAAAGAATTGTTTGCTCTTAAAAGCGCCGAAAAAGCCTTATCGCTTGATGATCTTCTGGAAAAAAATGAGAAAAGAAAACGGGGTAGAAAATGAGCTTTTCAAATCAAGATCTTGTTTATGTGTATTATCTTGGCTCAGGAGAGAAGCAGCTCACCGGAAGGTTATTGCTGAAAAACAGACAGATCTTTTTTGAATATGATGCTGCTTTTATTAAAACTGGCCTTGAGTTATCGCCTTTCAAACTACCACTTAAATCAGGTGTTGTAGAATCGAATGATCGCACCTTTGAAGGGTTGTTTGGCCTGTTTAATGACAGCTTGCCTGATGGCTGGGGTCGGTTACTTTTGGACCGTAAATTGATGAATGCTGGACTGAATCCTGGAATCCTTTCCCCTCTAGATCGTCTTTGTTTTGTTGGCACGCTTGGTATGGGAGCTTTGTCTTATGAGCCTGAAAATCCAAGTTCGATCTCTCATATCACCAATGACTTAGATGAAATTGATAGCGAAATACAAGCAACGTTAGATGAAAATGATGCTTATGTTGAGGATTTGCTCGTGTTAGGAGGATCTTCAGCAGGGGCTCGCCCTAAAGTATTGCTTCATATTGAAGGTGCGGATTGGTTGATTAAGTTTAGATCTCAGCTTGACCCAAAAGATATCAGCGCTATCGAATACGCCTATCACCTGATGGCTATTGATGCCGGACTCATGGTGCCCAAAGCAAAGCTTTTTCCATCTCGAAAGGGCTTAGGTTTTTTTGGGGTTAACCGATTTGATAGAAACGATAATAACCGTATTCATATGCATACCATTGCAGGTCTCCTCCATGCCGATCACAGAGAGCTGTCCCTTGATTATGAAAGCATCATGAAAGCAACCCTATATCTAACAAAAGATATCAGGCAGTGCGAAATTCAATTTAGAAATGCGATTTTTAATGTGTTAAGTCATAATCGTGATGACCATTCAAAGAATTTTTCATTTTTAATGGACCAGCAAGGTAATTGGACCGTATCGCCTGCTTACGATTTAACTTTTTCTTCAGGCCCTTCTGGTGAGCATTCAACGATGATGATGGGCGAAGGGAAAAGTCCAACTAAAGTACATTTGTTAAAACTAGCCAGTATCGTAGGTATTAAGCAAGAGAAGGCGTTAGAGATCATTGATCAGGTTTTAGCTGCCACCCAACAATGGGATGCTTTTGCAGATAAAGTCGGCGTTTCTGCAATACAAACGAGAAATATTGGGGAGGCTTTGCGTACGATTCGCAAAAAGGCTGATCTTTGATAATTTTCACTTAATTTTTCTTGCACCAATCAAGATATTGTCATATTTTTTACCTAACAATACTCGCACGGCCTCTCAATAAGAAGCGTATCGGGCGAGTTTTATCCCATAAATCTGCTCCTCATGATATGGGACAGATTTTGTCTATCCTGAAGTAGCTTGCTGCATGCCTTTCTATATTACCATCATCAGAGCTTAGGGATCTTATGTCTTTAAAGTAACGAAATTCGCAACTTCATCAATAATTCGTTTTTGTAAACCAGCTTCAGGGCTGTTCTTATCTACAATTTGGCATAGCTCAAATGTTGCCTTCCAAAGAGCCCAAGCGCGTGCACGGAGCCATGTATCAGCATCCATATCCATTTTTGATATAAAAATCTCACGTGCTTTGCCTGATAAATAGGTCCATGCAATGACAAGATCGCATGCAGGATCTCCAACTGCAGCGCCACCAAAGTCAATGACTGCAGATAGTTTTCCACTATCCATAAGTATATTGCCAATAGCAAAATCGCCATGAATCCATACTGGCTGTTTATTCCATTTTGTCGCGCAAGCTTGATCCCATAAAGCTAATGCTAGGGGAGCATCTATGATCTTAACCAGCTCTGCTATTTGTTCTCGAGCTCCTGTATCGTAAACACTGATGTGGTCACCTCGCCACCAGTTGTGTTGACCTGGTTCAGGGCCTTGAATATCGTTAATTGCTTGCAGCTCTTTTAAAAACTTGGCGAGATCGAAAGCAAGTTGTTCTTTTTCTTGATCGGTCAACATCAGCAAATTGATACTTTTTCCAGACAACCATTTGTAGATAGAAAATGGATAAGGATAATCTGTCGATGGCTTTCCCATTTTAAGCGGAGCCGGAATGGTAACGCTTAAATGTTTTGTGAGTTTCGGCAGTAGCTCTTGTTCTTTTGGGACTTTTAAAGCGTAATCTGCGGCTGTTGGCATACGAATGAGCATATGATCGCCAAGTCTATAGGTGCGGTTATCATGCCCTTGTTTGTCAACATCAACGATAGTTAAGATAGCGTATTCAGGAAATTGCTCTGCTATGAGTTTGCGCGCAAGATGAATTGTTGGCATAATCGATTTGTTGTTCATAGCTCCACCTGCATGACGTTTACAGGATGGGATTGACATTCATCCATACGGAACTTTCTCTTGATAAAGAGAGTTCTTTAATACAATCTTTGTAAACGCTGTAAACAAAAAAGTCCTTACTCCTATCCTGATCTATACTTTCTTTGAATCACCAAGATGACCCAATTAGAAAAATTCATCTTATTGATTTAAAAAAATCTAAAATACCAAAAACCTAAAAGGAGTAAGAACACATGTCAAGTTTAGATTTATTAAGCCCTGTTGTCGATATCATTTTTAAAAAAATTTTTGGTGATGATAAAGCCACTTGCTTGGCCTTTATTTGCGCTGTCTTAGGATGGGA
>JACCDO010902199.1_pt1 | contig 45555 bp, 37 predicted proteins | sample 7446101 | NCBI WGS metagenome assembly JACCDO01 (sample SAMN15323440, study PRJNA562643) | freshwater metagenome | isolation source: river surface water | place: USA:Blue River Watershed | collected 2017-08-16 | reverse complement strand
GTAAAATTGCAAAAGAAGAAAAAATTAATTGGGGTAGTTCAGCTAGAGGTAAACAAGATATGGTTTATTTAGAAGCAAATGGTCGAATGTGGATTGATATGTTACCTTATATTCGAATGAATAATAACTTTGGTAGTTATAAATTAACCAGTGTTTGTCAAGAAATATTAAAAACAGAAGATAAAGATGATTTAAAAATTAAAGATATGTTTCGTTATTATCGTGAAAAAGATCCTATTGGCTTAGCTACAGCTGTAAACTACTGTACACAAGATAGTAATGTTGTTTTACTATTATGGGATAAATGTTTAACTTGGTTCGATTTAACTGAAACAAGTACTGTTTGTTGCGTACCACCATTTTATATAGTTGCAAAAGCTCAACAAATTCGTATTGTTAGTCAAATGTTAAATTATTGTATGAAATATAATGTATTACTTGAAACTAGTATACATAAAGCTGACGAAAATACTTATGTTGAAGGTGCTTATGTTTCACATCCTATTCCTGGTTTATATAAAAATATTTGTCCACAAGATTTTGCTTCTTTATATCCTTCTATTATTCGTGCTTATAATATAGATTATACTACTTTGGTTACAGATGAATCTATTCCTGATGAAGATTGTAATATTGTTGAATGGGAAACACATTTAAGTTGTAATTGTCCAAAAAGTGATGGAAAGAAACCTACTAAAAATAAAAATGGCACACTTCGTATTATTTGTAATAAATATAGAATTCGTTGGTTAAAAGATAATGATAAAGGTCATAAAGGTATTATTCCAACTTTAATTAAAAACTTACTTGATGCTAGAAAAACTGCTAGAAAAGTTATGGAAAAAAATGCTGATATTATTAAAGAATTAGAAGATCATATTACCGATGATATTAAAGAACAAATTGAAACATTAAAACAAAATCCAACAGAACAAAATAAAGCTAAAATGAAACTTATTCGTTATCAAAATTTACCTATTGAAAATAAAAAGAAAATTGAAGAATTAGAATCTATTAATTCTGTTTACAATAAAAAACAACTTGCTTTCAAAGTTTCAGCCAACAGTATGTATGGTATATTAGGTGCTGCTGCTGGTTATTTACCTCTTTTATATGGTGCAATGAGTGTGACTGCTGTTGGTAGACAAAGTATTATCAAAGTATCTAATTATATTGCTCAAAATCATGGTGGAAGAATTATTTATAATGATACTGATTCAGCTTATTGCGAATTTTCTGATTTAAATAATAAAAGTAATGAAGAAATTTGGAAACATGCTGAAAATGTTGCTTCTGATACATCTAAGCTTTTTCCTCCTCCTATGAAACTTGAATTTGAAAATGCTATTTACAGTCGTTTTTTAATTTTTAGTAAAAAAAGATATGTTGGTTTAATTTCTGATATTGAAGGTAATATAGATAAAAAATGGAAAATTAGTGGTATTGTATTAAAAAGAAGAGATGGTTGTGCTGTATTAAGAGATCTATATAAAAGTATGATTGAATTTGTTCTTTATAATGCTGATGAATTAACCAAATTAAAACATATTCAAAATCATAATCAAATGATTGAAGATTATAAAATCGCTAAACGAGGTGTTACAATTAAAAAAAGAAAAGATGAATCCGATACAAACGATAAACTTACCAAAATGGAAAATCAAATGAAACAATGGGAAACTATTTCACGTAGTAATCCAACTGTTAGAAAACTTATGGAACTTGTTGATAACTATATTTCTGACATGTTTTTAATGAATAAATATAAACCTAAAGATTACTCTGTCACTAAATCACTTACAAAAGATGAATATGCTGCCAAAACTTTACCTGCTCATGTCGCTGTTTCTAACAAATTAAAAGAACGTGGTCAAATTGTTCAAGCAAATGACCGTATTAGTTATATTCTTTTAGATAAAGGTTTAAAACCTGGAACAGTTGAAACACAAAATGATAAAGCTGAAGACTTTTATTATTATCTTGAAAATTGCGAATGGTTACGACTTGACTATTTATATTACTTAGAAAAACAAATTATTATACCTTGTGATCAAATATTTTCTGTTGCTTGTGGTGTTCACGATTTTGTAGAAAGTTTATATAACTATAGATTTAATCATAAAATCATGTTATACTCTTTAAAACAACGTTTCAAACCTATTATTACTTATGAAAATTAATTTACTACTTTTACTACTACATTTACTTCTATATTTATCACTTATTTTTTTACTCTATAAAGAGTAAAAATTTTAAAATTGAGTTTTTATTAAAACTATTATATACTATTAAAAAATAAAAAGTAATATTTATTTACAAATGTCACTAATGGATTCCTTTAAAAAATGTGAAGTTTGTTCTTATTTATTCAGTGATAATACTACTTTTGAATGTAATAATTGTGATATTTATTATTGTGATAGGTGTATATCTTATTATGATTATAAATGTATTTATTGCGATTCTAGCGTAAATGATGAAAATGATGAAAATGATGTAAATGATGTAAATGATAAAAATAATACTTCTACAACTTTAAATAATACTTCAATTTCAACTACATCTCTTAATAATTTTAGTAATGATGATGAATTTGATTATTATAATTTAAATTCAACTGAAGAACAAATTATTTTACCTAATGTAAGATATTTATCTGATATTACTGAATTAAATATTAATAATCAAAATAATAATATAAATAATAGCGAAGAAAAAGAAGAAATTAATAGTATAAGTCAATTTACCTTAGCTGAAAAAGTATTAACTGGTGTTAATATTCCTTTACCAAATTTAGGTAATACTTGTTATATTAATTCTGTATTACAAATTTTTCTTCATTCAAAACGTTTATTTAATGAATTAAACGAAATATTGATTTTCAATGAAAATGAAGAATTAAATGTAGTACAACTTATATCTAAAATTAGAATTATGTATACAGAAGAAAAAAAATATAACATTTATGAACAACATGATAGTTACTTATTATTAAGTTACTTATTAGATAAAATTAATAATTTATTTCCTTCTAAATTTAATCCTTATTATAGTATTCTTCTTCATACTAAATTAAAATGTAAAAATAAACAATGCAAACATATCACTCATCAAAGACAATTTGAAAATATTTTATATCTTACTCCAAACAGTGATACTAAAACCATTGAAGATTGCATGGATAAAGATTTTATTACCTCAAAAGTTGAATATACTTGTCCAAAATGTAAACATAATATTGCCTCTAAAAAAACAATCATAGACAATATGCCTGAATATATTTTTATGACTTTACAACATTTTGGAGATAATGATACTGATTTTACTATTGAAAAATCTACTATTCAATCTGGTATAGAATATGAACTTTGTGGATTAATTGAACATATTGGTCCATCTGAATCAAGTGGTCACTATGTTAGTTATATTTTAGATCAAAGTAATAAACATTGGTATATATTTGATGATGACAGAGTTTATAGATACAAATCTATTGATGAAAAATGTAATCAAAATAATAGACTTTATTCACAAATATTAGTTGTTTGGTATCGTATTTTTAGAGTTGAAGATGATAGTGATATTGAAGATACAAACACTATACCTCCTGAAGCATAAATACTTCTAATTAAAATAATTTTTTACTCTGTATATAGAGTAAAAAGTAAAATAAGTATAACTAAATTTGTTCTACTTTTTCTTTTATACATTTTATATTCGATACTTTTAACTTATTGGAATGATCTTTTTTAAAATCATATGTACAATTATGATCAAATGGCAATCTATGTTTACTACAAAATAAAACAGTTTCATCACATCGACAACTCCATCCATCTAATTTAACTTTTATATTACAAAATGTGCATCTTATTGTCTTAGTTTGCTGAGTCATCTATTAATTAAAAAGAATATATTAATTAAAAAAGGATAACAATTTATTTTTTCAATTTATAAATATTCTTCCAATTTATATGCCAATGTTTCATATGGATGTTCATTTGATGGATCTTGTTTACCAGAATATGTAACTTCATGTATACTTTTTGGATCATGTGTTTTATATAAAACAACCATAGGTTTTCCATTTGGATCTAAATAACTCCATTCATTTATATCTGGATTACTTCTTGCTATTTTAAAATCACTCCATTTTTTATATGGTTTATATCCTTGCATTTTCATCCATACTTCTATATCTTCTGGAAATAATCTTTCATAAACATGAACTTTTTCATGCAACATTGTCTTAGCTAATTGATCTTCAGATGAACCTAATACTAATTCTGATAAAAATATTGTATCTAAACGTGTATGTGGTAAACCATCTTCATATTTTCTTCCTCTTGTTAATGCTAAATTCCAATCCAAATTAGAAGCTTTTATTCCATCAAATCCTGGTATATTTATTCTTTCTAAAGCATCATCTGCTCGTTTACATGCTTTTTCAATACGTATTCTTTCTTCTGGAGTAAAGGAATCTGCACTTTCAATAATTTTATTTTGATAATCTTTTTTAGATTTACTTTTTTGTGCTTTCACATCAAATGATGTTAAATTTTTTATATAATCATCTTTATCTGTTTTAAAAAAATCTTTAGTTTCTTGTTTATCAAGAAAACGAACTCTTCCAAAATATTCACCTGAATTATCAATTAATATAAATATGATAACTATTAATAAAATAAAACCAATGATATAATAAATAAAATAATTATTAAGATGAGTTGAATCACTTTTCATTTGATTTTTAGGTTTGTATTTCATTACTTACTTTTATAAATAAAGTAACATTTTAAAAAATTGTATAATTATATTAAAAAAATTTAAAATTTTTTGACTTTTTTATAAACACACAATATTTTGTGTGTGGACTAAAAATCTTAAAAAATAGATAAAATATATAAAAATGTTTAAAATTATAACTTTTAGTAAAAAAATTATATTATTTATGCTACAATTTTAGATAGTAATAATAATAATAAACTTTTATATTTTACAGGTAATTTAATATTGAAAATTTATATCTCTAATTTTTAATATTAAAATAGATTTAATTAGAAAATTAAATATCTATACTTTTTAATAAATTATTAATTTTTTAATTAAATAATAAAAACTATATTTTAATGGTTAAACTTATATTAAAATAACTTATATTATAATTTTTAATCTTTTTTAATCTTTTTTAATCTTTTTTAATCTTTTTTAATAATTATGAATCAAAAATATTAAAAATTTTTAAACATTTTTTTAACTTTTTTAACTTTTTTAAAACACACAAAATATTGTGTGTGAACTAAAATCTTAAAAAAAATAGAAAATAATATATAAATTATTAAAAAATATAAAAAAATAGTAAAGCTTATGTAAATTATAGTTAATATTATATTGATATTTATAGTTTTATTATTTTAATTTGTAGTTAAAATTTAAGGTAATAAACTGGTTTAAATTATAAAAAAAATAGTTTGTAATTTAATTATTTAATTAAATTTATATCTTTTTGATTAAATAATTTAATCAAAAAATTAAATCCTATTTAAATAATAGAATATAATTAATATATTATAATAAAATGTCTATTTTATGTGAATTTTGTAATAAAAGTTATTCCTCATTATCAAGTTTAAATTATCATAAAAAAACAACTAAGTTTTGTTTAGAACTTCAAAAACAATCTAATGCAAATATTAGTTTAAACTTACAATATACATGCGAATATTGTGAAAAAAATTTTACAACAAAAGCATCATTATCTAATCATATTTCAATATGTGAAGCTAAAATATGTAAAGAAAAAATAAAAACTGAATATAATGATTTTAAACTAAAACTAGAAAATGAATTTAATGATTATAAAGTAAAACTTGAAAATGAATATAAGTTAAAAGATGAACAATTAAAATTAAAAGATGAACAATTAAAATTAAAAGATGATCAATTATTAGAATTTAAATTTAGACTAGAATCAAAAGATGAACAATTAAAATTAAAAGATGAACAATTAAAAATGAAAGATGATATGATTAATAAGCTTCAACAACAATTAGAAACTTTAACAAAAGAACTTATTAAACGTCCTCAAATTGTTAACAATAATACTAATAGTAATAATTATACCATTGAATTCAATAAGCTTAAAAATGAATTACTTCCTTTTACAGATGCTAATATTAAAAACTGTATTAATAGTATAGATGGAAATAATCTTATATTCTTTAATGACTATGATATTAATTCTAATTTTATTCACAATTTTGTAAATGCTATCAAAGTGATGACATTTTGTACGGATGCATCTAGAGGAAGTTTGATAGTAGTAGATGAAAATAAAAAACATAAAAAGATGGTAGCTACTCAATTTATTATGGAATGTTTTGAAAAAAGTACACCAGAGTGTATAGCTGTTATAAATAAAGCTATGGCTTATGTAAAAGCTGAACATGAAAGTGAAGATAGTGTTATATCTACAGAAGATTATGGAAATTGTATACATGCATTATTCCAAATACGTGAACATCTTAAGCTAAATAAGCCACCGGCCGAGTTGGTAAAGTTGTTGTCATCTAATTTGACAAAGAATGTGAAGCAGTGTTCAAAGAATACATTAGCTTTACATGATGAATGTAGTATTTAATTAATGATAAAAAATATAGAGTGATTTTAACAGTATAAAACTGTTAAAATAATAAAAATAAATAATAAAAAAGTAAAGGAGGGTTTCTTTATTTACTAAGAAATTTGTTCTAAATGTTCGATTGCTTCTCTACTGATAAATTTACTATCAGTTAAATTTTGTTGTATATTTAATTCTTTTTGTAGTTTTGTTATATCCTGGATAGTATACTTAGTTGTATGACCGTGCAGACTGTTATCAAATTTTATTTTTAAGTCATGTCTACAAAGAGGACATCTTAAAGACTGAGTATCAGTATCATTTGTTTGAAAAAGTATACCTTTATAAGCCATAATACTTAACTTATGTCCACATTCTAAATAAACATAAGGATATGGTGCTTTACATCCAGTAATTACACATTCATCATTTTGTTCGATATGAATGGGATTATGTTTGATAATTTTGTAGTCAGAAGGTAGAAGTTTGAGTAAACGGTTACTAATAAGATTGTACATTTTTGATAAATGAATAGACTTTTCGCTTCTTGAAAGACAAGTTTGAGTAGGAAAAGCTAAATTTTGTAATAAATCAGGACGAAATAGATATTTAGCTTCTTGAAAGTAAATATTTTCTAAATAGTTTAGGAAGCTATATTCAAGAAAAGGTTGTAAACCATTGTTAGTTAACATAAAATTATTAACAGAAAAGTCTACAATTTCTTTAAATCTCCAGCATATAATGTCGACACAAATAGAGTCATTACCTTTAATAAAGTAAAGTTTAGCTCTAGGAATACATTCTTTGGTAGAGGTAATAAAATTTAATTTATTTATATTTTTAAGTTTATAATCAGAAAATGTAGGAGGATCTATGCCAGAATTATTCTTTTCACTAGTAATAAGAGTTAAGTCAAGAATATGTAATAAATCGTAGAAGTCAGAAGCGACTTTAATTTTATCAGGATTATTTTGGAAGTTAAATAAGATATTAATATCACTTTGTAGTGTGTCACCAATAGTATTGTTACTTTCAAAGTTTTGAAGATGAAATAAAGTTTCGAAACATTTACGTATGATACTTCCATAAACAGAACTATAATGTCCTAATGTTTGTAAAAAACTAATGCAAAATATAAGTCTTTCTTTTAAAAGAGTTTGTCTGTTAATAATTCTATCATAACATGTTGACTTATAATGAAATGCTTTGTTTGCTTCTTCTAGTTGTTCTTTAACAGCTTTTATAGCATTTAACTGGATAGTTAACTCTGTATTTTTGCGTTTTAACTCTTCTACTAAGTTGTCTTCTTCTTTTTCAAGTTCGTTGAGGATAGAAAAAGAGTCATTTAAAGAAGATTGAAGCGTATGATCAATCAATTGATGATCATTAAATACTTGAGGTTTAATGGGACTAAAACTGTATCTGCTAGTGTCACAAATGTTAGATTCAGGTTGCATTTTGTTTGTTTTTTTAAAATTTTTAAAATTTTTATTTTTTTTTAAAAAAGTTTCAATATGATTATAGTTAGTATTGAACATTTGTAAAAAAATCAATTTTTAAATTGTATAAATATTAATAATAGTTATATGCTAGAACATTAATAATATAAATACTGATTTAAATCCTATTAAAATGTATAAATATTTTATTCGAATCTATTTAAAAGATATTTAAAACAAAAAGTAATATAAAATATAATAATAATAAGAATAAAATGGATTTACAAAATTTAGATACTAATTGGAAAGCAGATGTTGAAAAACCTAATACTCAACAAACTACTAAAACACCACAAGCTATTTTAGATATGCCAGTACCAAATCCAGCTAGAAAATCTTTAACAGATGGTGAATTAAAGGATGCAAAAGGTGAATTATTAGATAAAAACTTTGTAAAATTAAAGTTTCCACGTGAACAAAAGTTTAGAGTAGATCCATCTATTCCAGGACAACATATTGGTTTAATATCTTTTCAGCCATCAAAAAATGCTGTACCTGATGCAGATGGTTGTTTTGGTGTATTAAAATTTAGAGGAGCATTTCCAAATGGAAATGAAGCAGAAACATATGCAGAAACATTACTTAGAGATCATGATACTTATGCAGAAATTGATATGGTTTATATTGGTAGAGAATTTCCTTTATTAGTAGATAATACAATGTATACTAAAACTACTAGGGAAATTGATATACGTAAAAAAGTGGATGATATTGTGAAAGCAGATTTACGTCAAAAGAAAGAAAAAGAACAAAAAGAAATTGAAGAAGTTACAGCACGTCAACAAAAATTATTAGATAAAACACATGAAGCTGAAAAAGATGAAATATTTGATGATTTGGAATATTATACTACTTTACGTGTGAAAAAGGCACAAGCTTTGTCATTAATTGATGAAGCAAAGAAAAGAATGGAAGAAGCCCAAGAAGTTGTTGAAAGTGCAAATAAAGAAATTGAAAACTTAGATAAAGATCATCCAGAATATAAAGATGAATTTTTTGGTAAATATGAAAATGCACTTAATAGTATTGGTTCATCTGTAGCTGAAAATCCTCTTATTAAATATTTAAAATAAATGAATTAAAAAATAAAAAAAATAAAAATAGAAGGTAAAAGATAAAAGTTATTTAAACAAATATTATACTATTTGTAGTATAATATTAATTGATAATAATTTTAATTAAAGATGGAAATAGATTGTGATACACCTCCAATAAATATTAATAAGTGTAAAAGTAGTAATTTTATAGTTCCAATTTCGGAAGAAAAAAAAAGAATGAAGGAGTTAAAATATCAAATTTATATAAAAGGAACAATATTACAAAATAATGGTAATTGGGCTGTTATTATTTTAAATACAAAATCAGAAAAAACAATTTTGAAGGGTTCAAGTATGAATACAACATTAGAAAGAATGGAGTTATATGGTTTAGTAGAGGCTTTAAAATGGATTATAAATCAATATAAAGAAAAGGATCAAAAACATGTGAAAATAACAGTTTTCACAGAGTCAATATATTGTACTAATGTATTAAAAGAATGGATATATATTTGGAAAAAAGAGCGTTTTATAAATAGACCAAATAGTGATTTATTACAAGATTGTGTGAAATTATTAGAATATTGTAATTTTACAATACAATTTAGTATTTTTAAAAATAGTTTATATGGGGAAGAAGTAACTAAATTATGTAATTCAAATGATTTATAAAAGTAAAAATTGGTAATTTACTATAAATAAGTTTAAATATTATTTTCTATATTTGTTATTAAATATAGAAAATCTTATAAATAAAAATGTTGAAAAATCATCGTTTTTTTATAATACTCTTAATATTATTTGTAATTGGATCTGTTATATATTTATACTATGACTATAAAAAGAATAAAACTATTGAAATAAGTGATATAGAAATTAAAAATAGTCCATTGGTTTATAATGAAATTCCTGTTGTATTTTCAAATTTAAAAGAATATTCTTCTTCCTTTTTACCTGCATTAGAAGTGGAATATAGATATATATTAAATACAAGAAGTGTTAAAAATACTGATATACATTTATATATAAAAAATACAGAAGATACATATAATAGTTATAGAAATGCTATACTAAAATTTTCCAATAGACAAAATAAGTTATCAAATGAAATGTTAAATAAATTATTAAATCCTGAACAACCACAAAATTTAGAATATTTTGCATTATCTCCAAATATTTTAAATGCAGTAAATATACAAAAATTAAAAGTTCAACCAGATTTATTAGAAATGGAAGAAAAAGAATTACTTGAGTCGACTCAATTACCTCCACTTGTACCTATAAATAGACCAAATATTCCAAATATATTTAATGCTTCTCAATTACAAGCGATTGAATATGCAGTTACTAATTCGTTAACATTAATACAAGGTCCACCAGGTACAGGTAAAACAAAAACATCAATTGAAATAATAAGAAGAATATATAATGAAAATGAGGATATTAATGATAAAATATTGTTATGTGCATCATCTAATAATGCTGTAAATCAGTTAGTAATGAAATGTAATCAATTAGATATACCAGTATTAAGAATATTTTCTAAGAGTGCAATTATACCAGAAGTTTTACTTAATAATTCCCTTGATTATTTAGTTGAAGAATATTCAGCAACATTAAGAGATAAAACATTGTATAATTATATACAGTATAAAAAGAAAGAATTAGAAAAGAAAAAATTACAACAAAAAGATTTAGATATAGAAAAAGATAATTATGTACAAATGCCGGCAGATTTTTATATATTGAACAATGAAGCTGAAAAAGAAATAGTAAAGAAATATAAAATAATTGCTACAACATGTACAAAAAGTGATCATTTTGCATTAGAAAATATAACTTTTAATACAATATTAATTGATGAATGTGCACAAATGATTGAACCAGAAGCTATTATTCCTATAAATAAGGGTTCATCTGAATTAAGGTTGATATTAGTTGGAGATCAACAACAGTTAGAACCAACAATAAAAAGTCCATTAGCAAAGTCTTTAAGTTTAAATTGTTCTTTATTTGAAAGATTAATATTAGCGATTGAACAAATACAAAATGAAGGAAAATTACCTTCAATAGAAAAGCAATTTTTAAATGAACAATATAGAATGCATCCAGATATAGCAGCATTTTCTAGTTTACAATTTTATACACCACCTGGATTAGCAAATGGACCAAATACGTTATGGTTACCTCCAAATATGTTTACATTTTGGAATGCAAATACATTTAATAAACCAATATTATTTTGGGATAATACAAGTTATGAATCTGGTAATCAAAAGGATGGATATTATAATATAGATGAAGTACAAAAAGTAGATATTTTAGTAAAAATATTATTAGAAAATAATGTGAATTCAAAAGATATAGGAATTATTACACCATATAAAAGACAAATAGACGAATTAAATGCGGTTATAAATAATGATATTGAAGAAGAAAATAAAATCGAAATAAATACAGTAGATAGTTATCAAGGAAGAGAGAAAGATTATATACTTTTTTCAACAGTGCGTTCAAATAGTGGAATTATAGAAGGTAAAGAAGATAATCCTATGGGTTTTGTGAAAGATCCAAAACGTTTAAATGTTGCTATAACAAGAGCAAAATATGGGATGTTTATAGTAGGAAATGCTGAATTTCTTGCAAAATATGATGAAGTTTGGAATGCATTAGTAACTTTTTATAAAAATAATAGATGTTTACGTAGATATATTCAATAAAGGAACCTTATAAAGGAACCTTAGGTTCCTTTAAAACCTCCTCTTATCATTTTTTTATTTTTTGTATTTATTTTAAACTTTTTTCAAATTTTAAATATTTGAAAAAAAACTAATACATTTTAATTTCTATATTTAATTTTGTACTAGTTTTTTATAACTTTTTTACTTTTTTCAAATTTTAAATATTTAAAAAAACTATACAATAATATGTAATTAAAAAATAGATAAATAATTTAAAATAAATTAACTTTATATTGTGATTAAATCAGTCAATAAAAATGTTAACTATAATTTAATAAAAGTATTTTTATACTTTATAGTATAAAAAAATGATGAAGAGGAGGATCGTAGGAAACGTAGTTTCTTACTTTATAGTATAAAAATGATGAAAAGGAGGTTTTTAAAGGAACCTTAGGTTCCTTTATTTATTGATAAATTTGTAAAGCTTCATAAAAAGAAAGAATAGGTTTATTTGTATCTTTATTTACAATATTATGTAAATCCCAACTACATTTAAATAAATCTTGTCTAGTTCTTGAACATTTATCAATATTGATTTTTTGTAAATTTTCAGATAAATGAAATCTACATTTAGGACAAGGAAGAAGATGTTGTAAACAACTTAAAATTTGTTTATAATGTTTAAAACTATCAGTTAATGGCTCTGGTGCATATAGAGCTATTGTATGTAATATAAACCATAAAGGTCTGCCCCAGTCAAATTTATCTATTTTTTCAGGATCATATAAGTATTTCATATCAATAAAATGAGGTATATTTACGTTATGACCTTGTTTATTATGCATAATTAAAATAAAACATTGAAATAAATAAATAAAAATAAATAAGCTATCAGAAGATTGTAAACAAACACGTAAAAAACCATCTTGAATATTTTCAGATAATTGTAAAGCTTCTAAATAAGAAGGATAAGATTGAAAAAAATTTTTACAATTTTGTTCTAATAATTTAATAACATATGGTTTCATTAATAAGAAATCAGAAGCTAATGTTCTAATATTGCTTGTAGGAAACATTTTAAACAAAGAAGTTAAAAAACAATACATTGATTCTTCTAATACTTTCTTATCTTCTTCAGGGTTCCAAAATAAAGCTAATATAAATAAACCTTTTGAATACCAATTCCACCATATATTTAAAGGTAAATCTTTATTAACATGTTTTCCATCTATATTAAATTTACTATTACTGTTAGTAGTATTTAAATGATTTAATTGTAAATATGAAGATGACATAATTGTATTAATAATACTTTTACTTTTATATATATAAAAGATAAAACAATTATAAATATTAATTTACAATTTTACTATTTTTTGAAAATAGTAAAATTAAAAACTTAAAGAAAATAAATAATTACATTTTAGATTTTTATTCTATTAATACAGATGATATATATTTTAATTTATAATTAATACATAATTGAATATCATTTTCATTTAAAGGTACAACATTACCATTTATATCTTCTGTTCCAATAATTATTTTTTCTTTAAATGATTTGAATACAAGTGTAGAATTTGGCCATAAAATATTATTAAATTTATTTTTAACTAAAATAATACTATTTTGTTGTTGTATTTGTTTTTGAGCTATAATACTAATTTTAGGTTTTTTACTTTCTTCCAATAAAAGTAATTTTTGTTTTTCTTTTTCTATTTCTTTAAATTCTTTTGGATGTTCTTTTTTAAAATTATAAGTTGTATGTTTTTCACAAAATTCAGAATTTGAATTTACAGGATGATTACAAGGTAAAAAACGTCTTACACCACTTTTAATAATAAAAGGGCAAACTTTTGAGTTTAGATTTAAATTTTTATTTTTAATAGAATCAGGTAATATGGAGTATAAAAATTGATAATCATCTTTTAGATGATATTCTTTTTCTATACGTAAAGAAATATCTTTAATAAAGTAAATTAAATCCATACTACTTCTTTAAATCGTAAATATTAATTAAAGTAATAAATAAAGTAAAAAAATCAATTAAAAATAATATCTATTCACATATACAAATGACATCCATACAAGGTACAGATACAGCATATGCATCTATAGATGGTAATTATTTAGCATTAGCACCAGAATGCAGTGATACTATTTTTGGTACAAATATAAATTATTGTAGTTTAGTAAAAGCAGGTACAAATCCATATGGATTTATGAAAGGTTTATTTGTAGATGGAAATGAAGAAGATCCAGAAGTATTAAAACAGTATGCTACATTAAAGTATAACTTTAATCAAAATTTAGCAAAAAGTATACCATTAGTAAAAAGTGCACCTAAAACAATATATGATTTATTACATTCAATACCACAAGTTAGTGAAGTATTAAAAATTGTAGATATGACAGATTTTTCTCGTTATTTAATAAATACACCATACGGTGCAACTTTTATAGCTCCCTCTAATAATTTTTTAAAAAAGGCAAAAGGTGAATGGTTGAAAACAAAAAATAAAGGTGTATTAAAATCACTTTTAATGGCACATTTACTTGATTATATATTAGCTCCAAAAAGTTTAGAAAATCGTTTATTACGTGTATATACTCATAATCCAGCATTTTGGTTTACAGCTGATGGTACAGGTAAAATTGTAAACTATTTAAATTTTTATCAACAACCAACAACATTATTAACAGATGAATATAGTTTAAAATATGATCGTTTTAAAGTGATTGGTACATATATGACTGATAATGGTATACTCTATATCATCGATGGTATGTTTACACCAGATATTATTAATTATTCAATATACTAAATAAAGGAATCTAGCGCTTGCGCTTTTGAAAACCTCCTCTCATTATTTTTTAATTTTTTGTATTTAATTTTGTACTAGTTTTTTATAACTTTTTTATTTTTTAAAATTTCAAATATTTGAAAAAAAACTAATACATTTTTATTTTGTTATTTAATTTTGTACTAGTTTTTTTTAAATATTTAAATATTTAAAATTTTCTACTTTTTATAAAAAGTAGAAAAACTAAATATTATATTGAAGAATAATTAAAAATTAATAGTATGTGTATAACTTATAATATTATAAATTGTATTTGTTTTATAATTATTGTAATTGGAATTATATATTATTTTAAAGATAATGAATCTTTCGGAATTCAATATAATCCTGGTTTTAACAAAGTTTCAGTTGCACCATATTATAATCCATTTCATACTTATATAGATCCATTAAAATTAGATTATATTATCAACGTTCCAAAAGAATATAAAACTAATGCATCTAAATCTTGGTTAGCAAATAAAACTTACTTTTGTAGTACATATAATAATAATACTAATAGTATGCCAACTGAACCACAAGATTGTCCAGACAGTAGTTTTACTTTTGTAGACAATATAGGTCAATTTGTTCCAGGATCTGATAAAAATTTAAATTTTCCAGGATGTATACAATTAAAAGAAGGATCTAATTATTGTTATTCAAATGAGTTTGGAAATTATGTACCAAATGTAGAAGTATTAAATCAAAGATCATCATAAATAAAAAAATATATTTTTTAATAATATATAATATATTATTAAAAAGAAAAATCATAATTAATGAAAGTAGTAACTGTATTTTTAAGTCTTTTAGTATTATCTTTTATATTCTTTATAATTTATTATTTTATTTATAAAGAAGATAAAGTTATAACAAAATCAAGTAATGATTTACCATTAGTAACAAATACTATTCAAATAAATAAAAGAAGAAAAACTCCTAAAAAACAAAAGAAAACTGTATTTATAAAAATGACTCCAGAAGTTATTCCAGAAATTATTCCAGAAATGATTCCAGAAGTTATACCAGAAGTTATACCAGAAATGATACCAGAAGTTATTCCAGAAGTTATTCCAGAAATGATTCCAGAAATGATTCCAGAAATGATACCAGAAGTTATTCCAGAAGTTATTCCAGAAATGATACCAGAAGTTATTCCAGAAGTTATTCAAGTAATTAATCGTAGAAATAGAAGAAGACGTCGATTATTAAATAGAAGACCAAATATAGTATATAGAAATGAAAAACATTTAAAAATGGATGAAAATGATGCATGTTATTTAAAATATAAAAATAGAAATAATAAATATACAGGATATATTAATTTTAATGAAGAACAAAAGTGTGAATTTGATGATATGGATTTTGAAGATAGTGCTAGTAACATTAAAATTAATTTATATCCAAATGTAAGAGCATATGTAGATGATGGTAAAATTGTAGTCGATAATTCTAAAAAAGAATATATAAGAAGAAGTTGGGCTGATGGTGATATATATAATTCTTATCCAGAATTAAAAATAAATGCAGAAGGAAATAATTTAACAGATAATGATAAAATTATATATAATTTTACAGAAACACTTTTTTAAAGTAAATTAATCTAATGATTTATTAATATCATCAAGTGAAGCTTTATTCATTTGTTCTTCAAGTTCTTCAATAGAAGGAGTAGAATTTGATAATCCACCTAACATAGGTAATAAAGAGGAAACCATATTCATTGGATTAGAATTTGTATTACCACCTTGATTAGAGCCACCACCATTTAAACCACCCATTAAATTTCCAACCATACTAAACATTTGATTCATATCAATATTAACATTTTCACCATTTTCACCTCCAGGTATTTCAAGATTACTCATTTGACCACTTAATATATTATTAATATCTACAGATCCACCAGTTAAATCACCTAACATACCTTGTACACTACCTAATAATTTTTGAGGATTTAATGAACCAGATTTTACACCATCATTCATATTTTGAATAATTTCAGAAAATAAACCGGATTGCATCATATTCATAGCAGCGCTTAAAGGATCTTTAAATTCTTGTTCATTAAATTGACTTTCAATTTTACCTATAAAGTCATCTATAAATTTGCTTTCTTCAGGTTTTGTGGAAGGAGAAGAAGAAGTTTTTTGAAGAATAGTTTTAAGTTCATCATTAGGGTTAGAAATGTATAATAAAAGTTGTAAATGTGTAAACATAGTATTACGAGTTTCTTTATCTGTATTATTTAAACATTCAGTTAAATTTAAGAATATTTTATCTGTAAAAATGATGTTTTTATTTTGTAATTGTTTAATACTTTTATTTTTAATAGCTTCTGTATTGATATTTATATATTCAAGTAATAATTGAACATGTTTTTCAATAGCTTTAGTGTTACCAACAGGAGTTTTTTTCATTAATTTATAATACAAACGAATGTTTGGATATTTGTCTGAGAAAACTTTGTTTAATTCATTTACAAATATAATTGCTTTGGAGAAAAATTTTAAATGATCCATCTTTTACTTATTATTAATTAATTATTCTTTTAATCTTAAAATTTTAAATCTAAATTTAAAACCTTTATAAATAGAAATAATAATAATAGTTTTATATAAAATATAAAAAATGGAAAATGGTCCAGATATGTTAAATAATTTAAGTGTACAAAATTCATATTGTATTCCTCCAAATCCAAATTTTATTAAAGTATCATTTGATAATTTACATTTAAATGTAGAACCATTTGTTCTATTTAGACAATTAAATACTTTTTCAAGATGGTTAATGATTATTTGTGTTAAAAAAACAGATAAAAATTATAATATGTTACAAACATTTATAAAAGATTTAACATTTAATTTAGAAAAAGGAAATACTGTAAATATAGATACTACAAAAGAAATATTAAAAAATAATGAAATAAGCAAATATAAATGGTATAATATCGATATTCGTAGTGATATAGATACTACATTAGATAATAAAATAAATATTAAATTTGGTGAAGGTTCAGATCTTTGGTACAAATCATTATATTTTGATAAAATATATAATAAATGTAAAGGTTTAATTATATATGCAGATTCTATTGATGATATACCATGTACAATGTTAAGTAGATCAAATATGGGATTATGTACATTTACAGATATAGAATTAACTAATTTTATATATAAATGTACTGCAAAATATATAGAAAATGTATTACCTCAAAATAATAATGGTGATATAGTTGGTTATGTAAATGCACATAAATGGACTAAATTGGTTAAGCTTTAATAATTTAGAATATTTTTTTTTACTTATATAAAAGTAAAAAAATAAATTGGTAAACTAATAAAGAATAATGAGTAATAAAATGTTTCATGAAACATTTAGAAATGATTTTTCATTTGAAAAAAGATGGAATGAATGTAATAAAATTTTAAATAAATATCCAGATAGAATTCCAATATTAGTAAGTCCAAATAATGATATAAAAATAGATAGACATAAATATTTAGTTCCTGGTGATATATCACTTCAACAATTTTCACATATATTGAGAAAAAGAATAGATTTAAATTCTACTGAAGCAGTATTTTATTATATAGGTGAAGAAAAAGTAATGCCTAGATTTACTGATAGTATGAAAGAATTATATAATAGGTATAAAAGTAAAGATGGATATTTAGTATTAATAATTTATAAAGAGAATACATTTGGGTAAATATGGGGAACGTAGTTCCCCATACCCCCTCCTTTATTAGTTATTCATTTTTATATTAAAGTAAAAAAGTATAAAAATGTAAATTTTAAAAAAATAAAAAAAAACTAGTACATTTTTATTTCTAAATTTATTTTTGTACTAGTTTTTTTTAAAATAATTAAAATATTAATAAAAAGTAATATAATAATAAAAAGTAATATAATAATAAAAAGTAATATAAAAATACAACTATATATTTATTAGTAAAATTTATTATTTAAAATAAAAAAAGTTAAAAAATGTTTTCCACAAGTTGTGCGTTTTCTGAGATAACTTTTTTATTTTGCTCAGAAAACTCCCATCGCTTTAGATAACTCTGCATTTAAAAAAATTAAACTTTATTTATTTTAAATTTTAGTTAATTTTTATTATAAATAGTGATATTTTGTATATCATTTTTATACTATAAAGTATAAAAAATAAAGTTATAAAAATAAATAATAAAGAGGAGGTTTGAAAGGAAGAAGCGAAGCTTCAAAGCGCAAGCGCAGGTTCCTTTCTTAGTTTATTTTCCAACTATTTCTACATTTTGGATTCATACATTCAATAAATACTGTTGCAGGTTCATCAGCACGACGCATTTGAATTTCATAACTTTGAGTATGTTTTCCTCCACATTTTTTACAAGTATAAATACCTTCTTCAACTTTAATAGGACGTAATTTTTTAGCTACTTCTTTATCTTCTGTATTTTTTATATCAGTAAATGAAGAATGATTCCATCCATATTTTTTATTAATTAAATCATCATAAGAAACTTTTAATCCATTTTGAATTAATGAAGTAACAAATGTACTTAATAACATCAAATAAATATCTTTATTTAAAATATTACCATTTATTAAAGATTGATTATATATTTCATTTTCAGTAGTGATACGATTACTTTTATGTTTTATATAATGGGATAAAAATTCTAATGTTTCATTTCTTAATTCTTTATCAGTATATTCATTATATATCCAATTACCTTTATCTCTTACTAAAGGTTCTTCATCATCTTCATCTTCATTTAAATCATCTTCGTCTATTTCATCGTCCATTTTAGTAAATGTATCTTCATTTTGATAACTATCAAAATCATTATCATATGTATCGTCTAAATCATTACTCATCTTTATAATTTATAAAACAATATATTTAATTGTTAATTGTTTTAAATATTTTATTAAATTTATAGTTCTTTGTTTAAAAAATCATTTTTAAACATTTAAAAAAATAGATTAATCTAATAATATTAATTAATAAATATCAAAAATGGTTCATTCTTTAGATAAAGTTAAATATATTGTAACTCCCAATCATCCTAATATATCATTTTATAATGAATGCAAAACTAATTTAAATAATTGGAAATGTGCAGATATTTGTTCATCATTTTTACATTCTTTAAAGAATAATCAAATACAAGAATGTATTAATGAATTAGAAAGTTTATTATCAAAGTATGAAAATGATAAAAATATTATTAAATTATGGCACATTTTTTATGACTATTTAACATGTAAACATAAAAGTATGATTTTTGATACACCAAAACAAATAGTTGAAACATTAACTAAAAGTTTATCTTCTTTTATTGATCTTGATACTAAAAATGTTATTATTACCATGACAACTTGTAAACGTATGGACTTAACATATCGTACAATTAATAGTATGTTATATTGTATTACTGATTTAGAAAAATATGTTGGCAAATTTTTAGTTGTTGATGATAATAGTAGTGAAGAAGATAGAACAAAATTATTACAATGTTACCCTTTTATTACATTAATACGTAAAGATGCAACTCAAAAAGGTCATCCAAAAAGTATGAATATCATATTAAATGAAATTAAAAATTATAAATATCAATTTCATGTTGAAGATGATTGGGAATTTTTTTATCCTTCTAATTATATTGAAAAATGTATAACTGTATTAGAAAGTAACCAAAAATATGGACAATGTTTAGTAAACAGAGACTATGGTGAAGATCAAATAACAATTAATAATATTGGAGGTAGCGAATATAAAAAAATAAATTATAATTTAAATATATCAAATGAAAGTAAAAGTAAAAATAAAAATAAAAATAATAATTCTTTGAAATATTATGAACATAGACACTTTAAAGGATTAGAATTGGAAAAAGAAAGTACTAAATGCGGATTAGCCAATAATTTATATTGGCCACATTTTAGTTTTAGAGTTGGTTTAACAAAAACAGAAATATATCCTAGGATAGGATTATTTAACGAAGAAGCAAAACACTTTGAAATGGAATATGCAGAACGTTATACAGAAAATGGTTATATTACTACATTTTTGGATAAAGTATATTGTACACATATAGGAAGACGTACTTATGAAAGAAATGATAATACAAAAAAAAATGCATATGATTTAAATGAAGAAATACAATTTGGTCAAATAAAATCAAATGATGAAAATAATAGTGATGTAAATAGTGGTGTAAATAATGGTGTAAATAATAAACAAATAAGAATTAATATATATGTAGTAAATTTACAACGTAGAAAAGATAGATTACTAAATTTTTTTAAACATAATAGTAATGAATTATATACATTTAATGTATATGATGCAGTTGATGGTTCAAAAATTATACCAAACAGTAAAGTTCAAAGATTATTTCAAAATGGTGACTATAACTATAGAAGAGGTATTGTTGGTGTTGCTTGTAGTATGATAGATATATGGAAAAAATTTTTATCTGATACATTGTGTGATTATGCAATTATTTTTGAAGATGATGTAAAAGTTACACCTAATTTTATGCCAAAAGTAATTCGAATGATTGAAGAAAATAAAGATCAATTTGATATTATTTATGGTCATATGAATCCATATCCTAGAACAAATAAAGAAGACTATTATAAAACAGAATATATCCCAAAACTTATTAAAATTTCAACTGCTCAAATGATGCAAGAAAATATGGGAAGTTTAGCTACAACTATACTTACTAAAGAAGGAGCAAGAATATTATTAGAAGATATAAATAAAAAAGGTGTATATAATGCAATTGATTGGGTTGCTATGAAAACATGTGATTTACAAAGAGCATTTGTAACTATTCCATTTATAGCATTTGCTGATGCATATCAAACTAATAATAAAAAAGATACAGATATTCAAACTGATTATAATACATGTGGGTTAAAAAATTGGGTACAATATGAAATTGATTATTGGAAAAATCAATTAAAAACTAAGAAAAATACAACAATTAGAATTGTGTGTTTAAACTCTTCTTCTAATAAATTAATTTCTACTATTAAAAGTACTTGTGACAATATTGAAATTAAAAATTTATCATCTATTAATGAATTAAAACCAAATGATATACTCATTTGTGATCAAACTGAAATATCATCAGCTATAACTAATATTTGTATTTATCCATTAGAAACTAAAATAAGTTGTAAAACATTATATTACTACTATACAGATAAATGTATTTTTGTAGTGCCAATTTCATTCTTAAATGATACAAATATAACAGAAAAAGTTTGGGGCGAAGGGTATTTAAATATGAATTATCCAATATAAAACTTAATTTAATGAATTGAAAAATTTAACTTATTAAGTATAATTTTCAATTATGTTTACCTAATAAATCAAATGATACAATCTACAAATACAAATTCAAATGGTATAGTAGAAAATATAAATAAAAAAATACAAAAAATAAAAGGTGTACTTTATTTTTTTAATATTATATTTTATATATCATTTTTATTACAAAATCAAAATAAAAAATATGATATATTATTTTTATTTTTTGGTATAACAATATTTTTATTTATATTAGATATTGCAAATTCAAAATTAAATTGTGTTACATTTATGATTACAAAATTTATGTTACTAACTAGTTTATTAATATTTGGATTTTTTATTTATTTATGTATGGATAATTTTTATTATCTATGGCCTTATATATTTTTATATGCTATAATTATTTTACTTTATTTTATGTTAAATAAACATGTTACTTTTTTAATACAATATATTACAATTAATTACAGAAATTATGTTCAATATAATTTAGATAATAAAGAATGTCCTGTTTGTTTAGATACATTTAATAGTGGATATATTTATACATGCAATCATTTTATTTGTGAAACTTGTTTTAACAATTGGGTTCAAATAAATTATAATAGTAATAATAATTTTATCAAATGTGTAACATGTAGAACTGGTGTTATACATTTAAACAATATTGAATTAAATGTATAAAAAATTTTTACTTACTTATATAGTAAGTAAAAAGTAAGTAAAAAAATAAATAATTATACATTATGTTTATTGAATTGTTTTATATTTTAAAGCTAATTTTAAAAAACATTTAAACCATTGCCACAATACTTCTTTATCATCATCAGTAAAGGTAGGTGATAACCATAAATTTTTAAAATAATGAACTTTATCACCTTTTACACCTTCAAATAAATCACTACATTCTAAGAAAAAACGTTCATCTTTATTTAAAACCATTTCTTCATAAGGTAAAATACGTGAAGAAAATACTTCCATAGCTTTTTCAATAGGGATTTGATCAGCAAATAAAACACGTAATATAACAATATCTCTTTCTTTAGGTAATTTTTCAACTAATGCATCAAGAAATTCAATCAATTTTTGACGAAATAATTTTAATAATTCAAATTTAGACATACTCATTTTTATATTTGTTATATGTTGTATTTAATAAAATACTATTTATTATATTGTACTAAATAGTATTTAAATCTATATTTAAAAAATGCTTTCAAAAATAGATAAAAAAAATTAATGAAGGAGGGAGGGGTTACGGGGAACGTAGTTCCCTCACAACTCTAAAAGAGGAGGTTTGAAAGGAACCTTAGGTTCCTTTCTACATATTATCAATTTCCATTGATTTACCTGATGCTCTAACTCTATATTGATGATCAGTTAAACTTTTTGAAACTGAATTGGCATAAGATTGCATAAATGCAGAATTAAATTTTGTATCACGTTTAGCTTTTAATTCTTCTGCAGTAACTTCAATATCTTCTTGTTCTAATAATTGATTATCTTTTTCTTCTTCTTCATGTAATTGTTTATTGATTGTACCAAATGCAGATTTATCAAATGCATCAACTTTATCTTTATAAACTTTACGAATACGTTCTAATGGTGTAATTGAGTTCATTTTAATTTATATAGTAATTTAATATATAGGCAATAAAATATTTAAACCTTATTAACTTTTTATTATTAATTTAAGGACTTCAAAATTTATTTTATTATTTATTTATTTTATAATTAAAAATATACACAATGTCTATTGAAGAATTTCTTTTAGATCCTCAAAACTCCCGCAATAATATATATCCTATTTTGTATAATGATATATGGGATATGTATAAACGCAGTGTTGCTGCTTTTTGGGTACCAGATGAAATACGTTTAACAGATGATATAAAAGATTTTGCAAATATGGATGAAAATGAACGTCATTTTATATTAACAGTTTTAGCTTTTTTTGCCAACTCTGATTTTATTGTAAATGAAAATTTAGATACAAACTTTACTGAAAATATTCAAATTCCAGAACTTAAAATATTTTATCATTTTGCTGCTATGATGGAAGATATACATACACAAAGTTATCAACTTATGATTACTGCTTTAGTTCCTAATTTTAAAGAATCACAAGCTTTATTTGACTCTATTAAAACTAATATTACTATTAAACGCAAAGCAGACTGGGCTAGAAAATATATTCACGAAGGAAACTTTACTCAACGTATTGTCGCTTTTAGTATGGTTGAAGGTATATTTTTTAGTGGTAGCTTTTGTTCTATTTTTTGGTGTAAAAAAAGAGGACTTATGCCTGGTTTATGTCAAGCAAATGAATTAATTGCTCGTGACGAAGGAATGCATCGTGATATGGCTTGTTTAGTATATTCAAATTATATACAAAATAAATTAGATAAATCTATTTTATTACAAATGCTTACAGAAGCTGTATCTATTGAAAAAGAATTCATTCAAGATTGTTTACCATATAAACTTGACGGGATGAATTCTGATTTAATGTGTCAATATATTGAATTTGTAGCTGATCATTTATTAGAAAACTTAATTAGTGAAAAATATTATAATGTAGAATGTCCATTTCCTTGGATGACTTTAATCAGTATGCCATCAAAAGGTAATTTTTTTGAAAGACAAATTAGTAATTATACAAAATCTGGCGTGATGGGTGATAAAAATAGTAATAGTCACGAGATATGTTTTGACGAAGACTTCTAAATGGGGAACAACGTTCCCCATAACCCCTCCTTCATCATTTATTTTTAATAATTATTTTTACTTAAATTTAAGTAAAAATAATAAAGAGGAGGTTTTAAAGGAACCTTAGGTTCCTTTATTTAGTAAAAATATAGACCATTTTCTTTAAAATAATTAAATGGTTCTAAAATATCCATTACTTCTTTTTTTACAAGAGTGTATTCTTTTTTATCACGATTATATTCAATATAGTAATCACTAGTTGTATATTGTTTGCCTGGACCATCTAATAGTATACAATTTGATTTATTAATAGTAATAGATTGATTATACTCGTTTAAATGATTACTTATAAATGTTACATCAAATAAAAGTGGTAATATATTTTGGTACATATCATATCGTGTTCCAACTACTTCAATAATTAGTTTGTTATTATTATTTATTGATGAAGGCGAAGGAATATTTTTAATTGCAATACTTAATGAATTTAATTCTGACTGTTGCATTTGAATTATACTTATTAGTATAATTAAAAATATAAAAAAATTCATTTTTAAATTTAATAAGTTAATCAATCAAATCATCTAAATCATCTATATTATAATTATTAGTTTCATTTTGTGATTTATAATTTAATTTTAATATTAATTGTGACTCTGATAAATCATTTAAATCACAATCATCTTCTTTATTTATTTTATTTTTAGAGTTATCAGAAGACAACATAGTATCTATAATTTTTAAATTAGAATAAATATATTCTAAACTTGATTGAGATAATGTATCATAAGATTTATCCAAAGATGTTAATATACTTTGAAGTAAAATTATTATATTTTCTTTTGAGTGTTTCATTTATATTTTAATCAATAGATAAATTTGAAAATTTAGTTTCTATTTTATCATTTATTATATTATTACTATTATTATTAATATTATTATTTTCTTCATCACTATTTTCTTCTTCATCAATCAATAGTTTATTTAATTCTATATCCTCTGGTGGAACATAATTATATAATTTGTATTTAGAAGGATCAGATGGACGAAATCTAAATTTTTCCAAATATGCAGTAATATTTGAATAATCAAAATCTAATTGTTTATAATAATCTTCATCTTCTAGTTTATCTAATATATCATATGGACACAACTTTTTAATTATTCGATTATATATTCTATCAATTTGTGTTTCTGTACATTCCTCAATTCTTTTTATAGTTGAAATTGCATTTTCTAATTGTATATTAAAAAATTCCCTTTTATCACGTATTCTTTGTTTACGTAATACAAAAAATAGAATACGTTCTGCTTTAATAGAAGAATGGAAAACTCTAGATGTATAAAGATAGGAAGATGCATCGATAAAACTTGTTGTATAATTTTTCAATCTATTATTTAAATTATTGGTTCTTCCTAATTTGTAAATATCATTACCATATTGTTTAAAAATAGAATTAAATAGTATATATAAATAACCTGCATCTGGATATTTTAATTTATTAGTTAAATAGTAAGTATCATTATTTATTTTATTTTTACTATTATTATTTTTTTTATTATTAAATTGTACTTCATTTTCATCATCAGATACATTTTCTGAATTAAAATTAAAAAAAGACAAATGTTTCATTTTGTGGGTAAAACAATACTATATTTATTACTATTACTTTATTAATAGTAATGATTAAAAATGTTTAAATAGGTATTACTATTTAGTAACCATAACGACGATATCTAAAAGATTCTTGAGGTTGAGAAGTATAACCATTATATCTATTTGGGAATCCACCTTTATCAAGACCATAAGAATCATAATTTGGTGAAACCATAACATTGCCGTAAAATGTTGATGCCATATCACTAACAAGTGGTGCGACAGCATCAACATTTTGATTACCTAAGAAATCACCTTTAGTATTGGTTAAGTTAACTTTAATATCATCAATATTACCAAATGCATTTGGACGAGAAATGTTAACACGGCCAAACATAGTATCAGCACCACCTGAAATACCAATTGGTAAATTGAAATATAATGGAGAAATAAATGGACGCAATGAGTTTTCAACTTCAATACGTGCTAAAGATGGAAAACCACCTGGACAAGTTTGTGTATCAATAGATTGTGGTGGAGCATCACGACCGTATTGATCAAAAGCACCACGTGGAGGACAAATTTGAAACATAGGAACAAATGTTCTTAAAGATTGACCAAATGCATCTACTTGGCCTGCAGAAATTTTTTGTTGGAGAAGCTTGCCTGAAACTACTGACATTTTCTATATATATTTTATACTTTGAAGTATAAAATAGAAAAAAATATTTTTATTTTTTATTTTTTATTTTAAAACTATTTTAATTTTATCTTTTAAAACTATCTTTTAATTTTTAGTTTTATAATTTAATTTTTACTTTTATTATCGGTACTCCATTGAACCAAAAGATCATTCATTCGTTCTTGATTTTCTTTTTTATTTTTAATAACATTTACATCTACTTGTTTATCATAAGTTTGATTTGTAATTATCACTTTATTATCAAACATTTTATCATATAATCTACTTTTTAATAATACTAAAAAATCTTTTAGTATTTCAAAATTATTATTTTCACAATACAAAAAACATATATTATCTTTCCACTTATTTAAAGGATCTTCAGCGAATCCTCTTTTAAAACGTTCTACTATTTTATACTCATTTATCACATTTACTTCATTTAAATTATTTAAATTAATCAAAAATGTTGAGTCACATCTTGGTATTTTAAATATTTTATCTAAACCATAATAATTTATAATTATGCTTAAATAGTGATCCTTTTCAATATTCTTAAATTCATTTATAATTTCATCTTCTTTTTCAGACTTCACATTATTATATAAAATATAGGATGCTGTTGGATGACCATGATATTTATCACCTAATAATTTCCATACTTTACTAAATTTAACACATTCATCTTTTGTATTTAAATATACTATACATCTTCTACTTCCTGTTTCTAACATACCTTTCATTAAAAAAGATGCCTTTTGCAAAATATCTAAATCCATTTTTTTAGCTATTTCTTTTACATCTTCTAATGTTTCTTCTGGATTTAAACCCATGGGAATCATAATTTTATATTTAGTTAAAGACATTTTTTAGTTCTTAAAACAATATTAGTATATATTGTATTATTTTATAATTTTTCATTTTTAACTTTTACTTTAATTTATATTACATTATTGCAATGTAATATAGTTATTTTTTACTAGTTTTACACAAGTAAATTATTCATTTATTTTTTAGTTGATTTTTTCTTTGGTGGTTCTGCAGAAGTTAAAATTGGTTCTTCTTCATCTATATCAATAGCTGGTGCTTTTATATCTGTTTTTTTAGAAGTTTTTGGTTTTTCAGATTTAGTACTATCTGATTTTTTATCTGCTTTAGTACTATCTGATTTCTTTTCTGATTTTTTATTTTCAGCTTTCTTTTCTATTTTAGTACTTTCTGATTTTTTACTTTCAGATTTCTTTTCTGTTTTCTTACTTTCAGTTTTCTTTTCAGATTTCTTCTTTTCAACAGACACTTCTTCATCAGTATTTGATGATTCTGCTTTCAATTTTTCTGCTTCACGTTTACTTTCATCAATAAATGGTTGTTTTTCTTCATCAGATAAATCTTTCCACATTGATGCTAATTTACGAGTTATATCTTTTGGATCTAAATCACCATTTTCTTCTTTAACAGAAGAACGATTTGCATTACAAAATAAAATATAACTAGTTAATGCTTGTTTTGGACGTTTTGCTTTTACTTTCTTAACTTCTTCTTTTTTATACACTGTTTCAATTGAAGACATAATAATAGATTGCACCTTTTCTTCTGTTAATTCTTCTGTTTCTGAAACAGATAATTCAACAACAGATTTAGATACATTTGCTACCATTTCATCTAACAATTTACTTAATTCTTTAAAGTTAAAAGAATTTTTTTGTGTATTGACTACTGGTAAGAAAGCTATAGAAGACATCTTTTCACTACGATTTAACTAATAGATAAATATATACTATTTATATTAATATTACATAATTAATATAATTATTTTAAAAAATCAATTTACGATTTTTATCAGTTTTTATCAGATATTATACATTTTTAAAATGATAACTCATTTTCACTTAAAATATACACTTTTTTACTATTTACTTCTTTATACACTGGATAATATTCACCTTTTTCATTTATTACCAAAACCATACATGGATAATCTTTATTTAATATATTATTAATATCACTATTAATTTCACCATTAATCATTTTACTTTTTAATAGCTCATTATAAACCACTATATTACATTTTATACTTTTACTTATATAATTTATTATATATGATTTATCCCAATTTATACAATCTTTTAATAAAGATAAAAATGTTTCATAATTTAATACAACCAATCCTTCTATTATTTCTTTTTCTTCATTTGACACCAATGAAGCATCAATACTATCAAATATACTTGATAAATTAAAATTCAATTTATTATTAAACGATATTTCACTTTTTGCTAACTCTTTTAATTTTTCATCATATTTATCAATATTATATTTTAATATTTGTTTTCCTACTCTTCCATGATCTAACATTATATAATCTTCTAAATCAAATAATGACAATAAATTAGATTGAATTGTTTTACTTTGTTCCTCATTTGAACTTGCATTTGGATATAATACTTTTGCAATACTATTAAAAATACATTCACTATTCTTTATTTCATAATCAATATGATATCCTTCCGGTAAATAGGATTGTTCTTTTATTTCACTCTTAACTCTTTTAAATACAAAGTCGCCATAAAATACAGTTAAATTATTTTCACTTTCTGTTAATTCAGGCTTTCTTTTATATTCTGTAAATGATTGAAGTATAATTGAATGTTCAGCCAATAAATTTACAAATGTTTCAAAATATACTAAATATTCTTTTTGCAACGTAGCTGTTTCTGTACTTTTTAAATCTAAAAGTATACTTTTACCAAAATTATCATGTGTTGTAAAATCTACTTTTCTTATTGTATAACAGTCTTCTATTATATCTCCATTACTTAAATATTCATACATTTTTTTACCATTTGCTGTCGAACCTATACAATAACCTCCTTCTTTTAAATGTGTAACAATTGTATTAACTAATGCTAAACATTTTTCCTTTGATTCAAAGAAAAAAGTAAGCATAAAGAATAAACAAATTACATCATATTTTTTATCATTTCTAAAATCTTCTGCAGACGAATGAAATACTTCACTTTTATTCTTTAATTTTGAAACTTCTAAACGTTTTCTACATTCTGTTATATTTACTTCACTTGGTTCCACAAATGTTACAAATTTAGCTCCTGATATCAAATATTTATGTATATCTCCTCCTTTTCCACTTCCTAAGTCTAACACTGTTTTATCTTTTGTATATTCTTTTATTAAATCACGTTTATAATCATTATGTACTTTACGCAATCCTTCCAATCCTTTTTCACATTCTATATCCAGTTTTTCTACTTTTTCCCAAACCCATACAGGTTTAGGTATTTTATCTTTCACCAAAGATGCAATCATACCAACATAATTTGAATGTATACATTCTTTTTCTACATATTGGATTAATGGCTCAACTATACTATACTTTCCTATATCAACTATGTAAATAGCCATTTTTCCACCATATTCTAAATGATCCCAAGCTTTATTCACACTTTTAAATAAAAATTCATGAAGCCATAGGTCAAAATTACTATATTGATGGATAGATTGTTTTTCACCTTTTGAATAATCTTCAAAATCAAAAAATGGTGGACTACTAAATATTAAATTATATTTCTGTTTTTTACTGATGGTATCTATTCCTGTTTCAAATGGTTCATATATTATATGAAATTTCTTTTTATCACCTTTTCCAAACATTTCAATAATTTGGGAATGTCCTTCTTTCAAATCAACATTTGGATCAAATGCTGTATATAATTCTACATCTGAAGCTATTGCACTAATTAATCTATCGCCCCAACCTGCAGATATATCTAACCATTTACATTTTTTAGTATTTTGATTAGGTGATAAAATTTCTAATATACCTTTACAAAAAGTTGGTTTAAATAAAGTTGCTTCTTTCACTAATTGAAAACACATTTCCCTCACATTATAATTTGTTAACAGCAATCCTCTTTCTTTTACCTTTTGAACTATTTTTTCCTCATTTTGTATAAAATAATCATACGGACTTATACCTTCTGATTTTACAACAGCTTTTAATCTTACATCTTCTATAAAATAATCTGTTATTTTATCTATATTTTCATAATCACTACTTAATGTTTTTATAGCCAAATAACTTCCATCTTTTGTTGGATATTGAAATAATCGTTGTTTTAAAGCTGATGACAAATTCGTAATTTTTATACCTGGAAAACTATTGTAAAATATTTTTGTAGTTTTGTGACTACTTTCAAACTGAAATTCATATTGTATTCTATTTTCTTTAAAAACATTAAACTGTTGTAACTTTTTATATGCATCTTTTATATCAATAAGTGTATGTTTTTCATCTTTAAATAATTTTTTATAAGGATATTGACCACTTTGAAAAAGTATATTATTCAATCGTTGCAATTCTTCTTTATTTACTTCTTCTACCGATTCAAATTCACTTTGTTTATTTAAATACTCATTACGTATAGTTTCTATCATTTGTATACATTTTGGTAATGTAAAAATATTTACCATTTGTGGAAATGTTTCATTTGCTACACGTAACACATTTGTACGTTCTTTTGTTTTATCTGTACGAATACGAAACAATTTGTATTTATTCGTTTCACGATTCCACCCTACTTCAAGTACTTTATCATTTAAATCATTACAATTTATACCATCACACATTTCAGGTAATTGAAATGTAATAGAGGATATTTGATCATTTACTTTAAATGGAATAAAACGATCTGGTGCATTTTTATCTATACCTTTTGGTCTATTCCATTTTGAATATAAATGATATGTAATACTATCATTTTTCTTTTCATAATATTTTGCCAAAAAATCAATTGTTATTTTAGATGGAAATTTCCATTTTAATGAAGGCATTATATTTTTTATACCTACCAATGCTCCATTATATTGAAATATAATTCCATCATTATAATATTCTACTCCTGACTCTTCTAGTTCCATAAAATTTGGTAATTCTACATTCAATCCATATGTTTCTGTCATATATTGCATACAATGCATTATATTTTTAACAACATCACCTGTATTGAAAAAACGTTTTACTGTTATTGTTGGTCCTTTAATATAATTTACTATTTTTTGAGCAACTTCTAAACGTTTATTTAAGTCAGATTGCAAAATATTAATTTCACCTACTTGATCCCATTCAATAAATAATGTATCAAAAACATGAATATTTCCATTTGAAGTTACTTCTGTATTACATATACTATCAAATGGTATAATTCCATTTACTTTTTCTAACCATAAATCTGTATTATTTTGAAGAATTATAAACCCTTTATCTTTTAATGTATGAAGTTTATAGTTTACACCATCTAATTTATTGGTTACCGAATAATTTATTATTTCTTTACCAATATAATAATCATGCATTTTATCTAAATGGGACGATTGAATATTTACTGGCTGACGTATATTTGGAAGTTCTCTATTTTCTATACTTTTTAGTAAACCTTTATATTTTTCTGGTGTAAAAAGTGTATGAAGTTGTGGAAAACATTTATGAAAACTATTCTTTATAAATCCAAATAAACTTATACTATCATTTATTACTGTATTACTTTCTATTTCTATTTCATAACTTACTCTATTTTTACTATCTGTAACTACAGTACAATCTATATGATAACCATTTGAATCATCATATTTATATATTGTTCTTACTCTATTGCGAACATACGGATTTACATTTAATTTACTAATTGCTTTTTCAAAATCACGCTTACTTAATTTTATTTCATAAGATTTACTAAAACGTACAGGACTTACTACATATGGATTTATAGATGTAACAAATGTTGTATCATATGGTATTTCTTTTTCTTTATATTGATAAAGTTTTTCACCTGTAATACTTGTACATTCACGATATTCATTATAATTTATAGTTTCATCTGAAATAGAAATAATTTCTTTTGCACTTAAACTTAAACGATAACTAATAGAATCAAAAAGTTGACGATTTAATTGCTTTAATCGTATTTCAAATTCTTCTATTTTTTCTTTAGTAAATGTTTTATCATCCTTTTTATTTATAGATTGAAACCATTCTGTTAACGATTTTGCATCTATTAAAAGACTATTCATCTTAAATATTTACTTTATTAGTAAGATAAGATAATAGTTATATTACTATATCTATTATTATTTTTAAATTTATCATTTTATAATTTTACATTTTTACTTTTTAATTAAAAAGTAAAAAAATATAAAAAACTAGTACAAAATAATATACTAAATTATTTTTGTATCTGTTTTTTATATTTTTTATTAATTTATATTTTTTTATATTTTTTACTTCAATTAAAGTAAAAAATAAAACGATGAAAAACAAGGTTTTAAAGGAACCTTAGGTTTCTTTATTTAAGTGTAATTTTGTAAACTCAAATAACATTTGATTTAATTTATTTGGAAAATTACGTATATCAAACTTAACTGCTGACATATTTGGAGTTTTATTTTGTTCTAATTTTTGACCTGAATATGGTATTTCATTTATACTTACATTTGGAATATTTTTAACACTATATATACGTATAATTACAAATATTAATTCATATCCATTTTTATCTAATTTTTTAACATTTTGCATAAATTCCATTATTTCTTGTTGCGTTAAAGCCACATCTTTACTTTTTTCTGTTAATAAATCAAATAATGGAAAACTATTTGTTAATGTTTCTTCTATTTCTGACATCTCTTTATATTTATTAATTATTATTATTATTATTATTACTATTTCTTTAAATATAAAATTTACTTAAATAATTGGTTGGTCAAAACATATTATTCTCATACTTAATTTCTGATTATTCAACTGTAACCATAATTTACATAACTCATCTGATGCTTCAGATGTTATATATAAATCATCCTTTATTAAAATATTTTCTAATATTGGCTGAATTTTATTTTTATCATCTTCACTAACTGATACACTAGTTGTATTAGTTGTATTATTTAGTGAAGACGACAATAAACAATCTTTCACAAAATATACATCCTTTAATTCTACCATACTAAAATCTAACCATTTTGTAATACAATTTAAACACCAAAGTATACATTGAGTTATTGAATTTTGATAATCATAATGAAAACCATGATCAACTGGACAATTATTTTCTGTATGTGGAATTATATATTCTATAGGCTGTGTTTTTAATGCCTCATTTAAACCATTTAAATAACCAATAATTTCACTATATGCTTCTTGGGATAAAATCGTATTATATTTTTGTAAAGATGGTTTTAACATACTAACTATTTTAGAATTTGCTTTTTCAAATGTATATTTTATTTCACAATTATCTGACTCAATTTTCTGTATATTTCTAAAAAATAATAAATGAGTACAAATATAACTTGCCATATCTTTTGAAATAATTGGAATATCATCTTCATTTTCAAAGACAAAATCTTGAGAGATATAGTTAATAAATTTTGAAAAACATTCAAAAGTAAAATGAATATAATGATTCATATTTTAAAAATTGTATATAATCTATTTAAATTTTCTTTCTTGTTATATAATAATTAAAATATTATTTAATCTATTAAACAAATGAGACATTTACAAACTCAAGATTTTTATATTGATAACGGTAAAAAAGGTAAAGTATTATGTTGTACTCAGAAAGATATTACATTTGTGTTTTTTCATTTAGATAAAGAACAATGTGAAAATTGTGACGTAATGATTCCTGAATTTATGAAATTACCACATCTTGTTCCCCAAATTAACTATGCATTAGTTGATCTTTCTAAATATCCTGAAATTGCTAAAAAAACAGCTGCAACTATTGCACCTATTACTTATGTTCCTTACTTAATTGTTTTTGTTAATAATAGACCTTTCTTACGTTATGACGGTGGAAAAACTTCCACTGAAATGGCTCAATTCTTAAGAGAATTATTAGCTAACATTCCTAAAGAATACTTACAAAATATGAATTCTAGCTCAAAATCTGCAACATTTGATTCAGAAGTTCCAGTTTATCCTGCTGGTGGTATACCTTATAATGTTGTCTGTGATAAAAATAGTGGTGTATGTTATTTATCTTTTAATGAATTAATGACTAAAAAGAAATAAAGTAAGGAACCTTATAAAGGAACCTTAGGTTCCTTTAAAACCTCCTCTTAAACATTTATTTAAAATTTACTAATTATTTTTATACAATAAGTATAAAAATATAAAAAAAATATTCAAATATACAAATTTTAAAAATTATTTATATAATATATATATTTTTTTGAAATTTTATATTACACACATAAAATAAAAAATGATGTGTGTGTAATAAACTTTTCAAAAAAATAAAAAAAATATTATAAAATAGTAAAAATTTGATAAAAAGTAGTAAAATTAGATTACTGTTGTATATAAAATTTAACTAAGAAAATATTGTATAAAAATAAAAATATAGTAAAATTTTGTATATGATTTTATATACAAATTTAAAACTTATTTAAAGAAATGAAAATAATATATAAAACTGCTTTTCATTTCTTTTTCATTTTTTTCAATCTTTTTCAATCTTTTTCAAAAAAGTGAAAAAGAATAAAACTAATTTCTAATTTTATTATTAAACCAAGAATATATGGATAATATTTGTGAATTCTGTAATAAAACTTTTTCATCAAGTTCAAATCTTAAAATACATATAAAAACAAGTAAAAAATGTATAGAACTTCGAAAAACAATTATACCTATAAATAGTATTGAAATATTAAAATTTACATGTGAATTTTGTGATAAAGAGTTCTCTCAGAAAAATAATTTATTAAGACATCAAGATAATTGTAAGAAAAAAGAAAAGAATGAAATTATGAAAGAAAATATAACTAAATCAGAATTAGAAGATGAAAACCATACTTTAAAAGAAGAACTAAAAGTATTAAAAGAAAAACAAATAAAACATGAGTATGAACTTAGTTTAAAAGATGAACAATTAAAATATGCTTTAAAATCACTTGAAAAGAAAGAACAAGAATATATTGAACTTTTAAATAGTTTTAAATCTATTAAAGTTGGTGGAAAATCTACTACAAATAATACAACCAATAATACTACTGTTAATAATTACAATGTACAATTTGATAAAATGGTTGAAAAATTACTTATCTTTTCACCTGAAAATATTAAAAATAGTATAAAAAATATTAATGGTCATGATTTAGTTTATTTAAATAATTTTGATGGGGAAAAGAATTTTTCTGCTGAATTTGTTAAATGTATTAAAGATTTAACATTTTGTACTGACACTTCAAGAGGAAGTTTAATAGTTAAGAAAGAAGATGGTAATGCAGATAAGATAACATCAGAATCATTTGTACTTAAATGTTTAGAAGATGGAAAGCAAGAATGTATACAAAAGATAAATTTAGGTATACAATTTTTAGAAAATGAATATGATGCAGGTGAAGCAGATCCTATAAATTCTACTATATCATTAGATGATTTTGTAAAATGTAGATATAAGTTATTATCATTACGTGATCATATAAGACAAAATGGACCAAATGAAGTAATTACTACATTATCAAATGTGGTAGCAAAGAATGTAGAACAACTTTCTTCTAAACAAAACAAAACCAAAAGTAAGGAACTTATTAAATAAATAAAAAGAACTTTAGTTTTTATACAAATTTGTATAAAAATAATTATTTTTAACATTTTAAAATAAAACTAATACAAAAGTAATTTAGTATTTTATTTTGTACTAGTTTTTTTAATAATTTATAAATTATTAAATTTTAAAAAAGAATAAAAGTTTCTTTATGAGGAGTTTAGTTTTTCGTTTTTAAAGTGTTTTCTACATAGTCTATCTTGATAATGTTTTTTATTACATTTTTCACCATTTGTTAAATAAATACATTCATTTGCTTTATTATATATCTTTATACATTCTTCTTTTGATATGGAATATTTTTTTTGTAAATAATCTAATAATTGTAGTAAACATTTATCTTTTTGTATAGATGTTAATAATCTACAATGTAAACCTAAATATAACTCTAATTGTTCTTCTGTATAATCTTTAATAGATTCCATTTGTACATTAAAATATTATTAATTTATTTGTGTATTTATTTTAAAAAATTCAATTTCTATCGAAGGTGCAAAGCCCCCTCGTCCTCCCCAAATGGAACTACGTTCCCCGTAACCCCTTCTTCATCGTTATTGTTACTATTTTTTAAATGTTCTTACTATTTATTATACTAATAAGTATAATAAAAAAAGGATAGGTTATTTCCTTGTATTTAATTTAATTTGTTTTCTAATTCTTTTAATTCATTGCACCATAAGTCTTTTTCACTTAATTTGCGATAAGCTTCTAATTGTTTAATAGCATCGGAATGATCTTTACGAAGAGTTTCTAATTTAGTTTTAGTCATACTACGAACTTGAATACTTACTAAGTAATCAAAGCTATCATTATTTTGACTATATTTATTTTGAACTAAATAGTTTTCAAGGTCATCATCAGTTGTATTTAATAAATCTAATTTTTTATTTACAACAGCTGAAATAAAGTTGATTTTATTTTGTAAAATATTAATATGATGTTCCATCTTTTTAATTTCACCATTTTTACGAATGGTATAGAAATTGTAACGTTCATTACAATATTCTTCTAAAATTTCTTCTACATTAGCGTAACGTTTAAGTTTACCTTTACTATCAAAAAGTACCATATTTGTAGTTGAAATAGTATCAACTAAACCAAGCATTTTATGATCAGGTTGTTTTTCGCACTTAATTGTAAAGTCAACAATTTCTTCAGTATGGTCATCAGATACAATTTCTTTAATAATACCTTCATCTTTTAAGTCTTCTAGTTTTTCTTTATATTTTTCAATGGAGTACATTTTTCTACCAATAGGAATTTCAGTAATACGATATACACCATCTTTTACTTTTGAAAGTACACCATAAGTAGTGACAACACCATTTTGAACATCAATTAAACCTTTGAATCCTCTATACCAAGGTTTCATTTGTGGATATTCTGATGAACCTGAAGTTTCTTTATTTGATAACCAACAACGAATCCATTCAATACAATCAGTTGGATTGTAACCAGGAATGCTACAACTCCAACCAGTACCGATACCAGCTAAAGTAGGATTAACAAGTACAGTAGGAATGATAGGAAGATAGTATTCTTTTTCAACTTTATCACCGTCATCAATACGATCAGGTAAATAATCATCATCTTCATCTCTAAAGATAAGTCTAGTAAATTGATCTAATTTTGTAAAGATGTAACGACCATTGGCACTGTCTGCACCATTCATTCTTCTTGACCCAAATTGACCGTCGTTAAATAAAAATGGAATATTGTTACTTCCAACAAAACGTTGAGCCATAGCAGTAATGGTTTTAAACAAGTTCATTTCACCATGATGATAGTTACTTTGTTCAGCAACATAACCAGCAAATTGAGCAACTTTCATACTTTTACCACTGTAGCGTAAATTACGTTTAAAAGCAGCAAATATGATTTTTCTGTATGATTCTTTGAAACCGTCTTGTAAAGAAGGAATAGAACGTTTACAATCATCAATAGAAAAGTTGATTAATTCTAAATTTAAGAAGTCAGTAAGAGTTTCATTTTCAATAGAGTAATCTTTAATTTGAGGAAATTCAGTTCTTGTACGATGTGTAGTTAACCATTTTTTACGATATTCTGAATGTTCTTTATCAAAGATATTAACCATCATTTTATCGGCTTTATCATCTTTACTTAGTTCTACAATACGTCTACCAAAATCTTCTTTGATATCATTATTGTTAGCTGTACCTAAACCTTTGAAATAGCGTATATGATCACTTTTAATTTTATTTTTTTCAATATATTGTTGTGCTTCTTCTTGATAAAAGAAGTTTAATTCTTTCGTTTTGGTTAAATTAATTTTAACAATTGGTACACGCATGAAGTTGAAAAAACCTGGAATTTGTAATACTGTAGGAAATAATGAATGAAAAAAATTATATAATAATCCAGTTATGTGGTAGCCGTCATAATCACTATCAGTTGCACACAAAAATCTGTGATATCTTAATTTCTTTCTATTTTCTGGAATGGAATAGTCGATATCATGTTGAAGACCAAGAGCTTGTATAATACCAATTACTTCTTTATTATTTCCAATTTGAACTGGAGTAGCATTTCTAGTATTTAATATTTTACCTTTGAGTTCCATGATACCAATAAAATCTCTTCCTTTTTTTCCTTGAAGACCATATTTCATACCTTGAATTACGTAGGTCTTAGCCGATGCTCCTTCAGTCACTACTAACCAACATTGATCAGGTTTTTTTCCAGCGTACTTAGCATCGTCTAATTTTTCAATTCTAGTAGAACCTTTTTTACGTTCAGTGCTTTTCTTTAAAGTAAGCATTTCTTTTAATTTAAGTGAATCTTCTATTTTCTTTACAAAGCTCCATTTCATAATTTTCTTTAAGTTAGCATCTTTTAATTCTGCTTTTACTACTGGACCATTTAATCTTGTTTTAGATTGACTGTCAAAAGATGGTTTATCTAATGATGCAAAAACAAATAAACAAAAATGTTTACGAACATCACGTATATCAATTTTATCCTTCTTTTTACTACCATTTAATTTATTTACAATAGGTCTAAAAATAGCTTCAGACCAAGCATCAACATGTACACCACCATCTTTAGTGAATATACCATTTACAAAACTAATATGAGTCCAATCTTCAGCAGGACATAAATAAACTTTACATTCTTCAGTAGAGAGAAGTAAGAATTCATCTTTTGGTTTACTTTTGGATGATACTACCATTTCACCATCTTCATCGCCATTTTCTATTTGATCATCGTCATCTTCATTATCGGATACATCAGGTGAACCAGCTTTAGAAGGAGCAACAGAATTAAGTGTAGAAGTTAAGGAAGGAAGAAGTTGATAATATTTAATATAGTCTTCAATTTTGGTAACAGGAACAATTTCTTTGTTATAAAAAGTTTGTACTTTATTAAAACTAACAGTTAATGCAGTATCTAAAACAATCTTTTTAATTTGACCCATGATTTCAGTATCTAAAGGGTTAGAAGAAGAGTAACCAAAACGTTCATAATCAGGTAACCATTTGATACAAGTATAACCATTTTTACCATCTTCTAATGTTTTAGGAAAATCTTTAGATTTAGTGTTTAAAACAGGTTCGCTTTTGACTTTCATATTATTTTCCCATTTTTGAGTATAAATTACTTTTTCTTCTTTATTATAAATTTCTACAGAAAATTTTTTACTAAACAAACAATTCAACTTTATTCCCAGTCCATTTTTACCAGAAGTTTTTCTTTCTTCATTATCATTATAATTACTACTAGTTAAAAGTTGACCAAAAATCATCTCTGGAATTCTAACTTTTTCAGTTGAATGCATTTCAGTTGTAATATTTCTACCATCATTCCAAACAGAAAATTCACCAGTTTTTTCATCTACTGTGATGTAGATAAACTTAGGTACAATTTTTTCTTCTAATGATCTCCATACATTATCAATAGAGTTAGATACTGCTTCTATAAATATACGAAGTAGACCATCAGAAAAACTGGTAATTTGTTTTACCATTTTACCAGTTTTAAAGTCGCCATTAAAAGTATAAATAGGATCACTAGTTGGAATACGTTTTACAGATCCGATATAGGTATCAGGACGGAGTAAGATTTGTTCATGTAAACTAAGTTTTTCATATTGAACTTTAGGAGGCATTTTAATAGAGGATTAATAAATGTAATATTAAATACTTAATATTTTAATTGAATAATCTTTTTTACTTAAATAAGTTATAGAATATTTAAATAAAAATCAATTTTTATTTTCTATTTTTAAAATTAAATATAAAAATAAGTTGTAATTAATATGTTTGGTATGAGTTATAAAAAGATTATTTTAATAATAATTTTATTACTAATTATTGGTTTTTTAGTAGCATTTTTATATAATAAAATAAAAAAACAAAGTAAAAAAGTAGGTAAAAAAATAATTAAATTAAATAATCAAAATTCTAATTCAAAAAGTATTGAAACATATCAAAATGATAATATTATTAATTTAGATACAGAATCCCCTGTTACATGGGTTAATACTTGGCAACAATCGCCTGAATTTTTGAAATATAAATTAAAACCATTTTTTTTGGATAAAAATAATTTATATATATCAGATATGATTTTTAAATTTAATCCAATATTGGGTCCATTTAATCAAGCACCTGATGAAACATCTGTATTTATTTTTACAAATTATGATCCAAATTCATCTATATTAGAATTTAGAAATAAAAAGCAATTAATTACATATGGATTTAAAGATAATTGTAATGTACCACAAAATACTTCTAAAGACAATTATTCCGCATTATGCAGAGGTATTATAACATTAGAAAGTAAATTTATAGAAGATAAATATAATACACAATTTGAACAAAAATTAAGTTCAAAAGGAATTCCTTTTTTACAACATAAACCTACAAAATTAATGGTTTGTTATATAACAGTAACAAAAGAATTATTAGATGCTGTAAATATGTATCCAATAGATAATATACAAGCACCTTTTAATACATTTTATATTAGTGATATACCAGATTTATCTTTTAATATAGGAACCTATATGCAACCTGGCGATATAGTACCATTAGTTTATGTTGGAAATGGATTAGTAAATGATATACCAAAAATAATACAGATACAATTAAGTAATAAATATATTAAAACTGTAAATCCTGGAGATACATTTGGATACACTACAAAAAAATTTGATGTAGTATTAAATAATTATTCCAAGTTAACTACAAATGGTAATTGGATTATACAAGTTCTACAAAACTCAACCTCAATATCAACTTCACCTTCAAATTTTATAACAAAACGTTTATATTATCTTCCATTTGGTAAATTTTTTATACTTCGTACAAAACCTGATATAGAAGATGGCACATCTGATTGGGAATTTGCAATGCCTGGTTTATCTACAAATTGTTCATCATCCCAAATATATTTTAATGGACAATGTACAGATTGTCCACAAGGTCAAAATCCTAATTCATTTAAGACAGATTGTTTGCCAGATTGTCCACCAGGTACATATTTGTTTTCAAATAGTTGTCAAAAATGTGAAGGTATTGTAACTTCAGATAAATTAAATTGTTTAACAAATGGAAAACTAGTTGGAAAAGTATATCAAAATCGACCTTATGAAGTTCAAATGGAAGATGGTACATTTATATCTGTTACTGATTTATTAACATTTATAGCTGGTCCAGATGAAAATGGTTCAAATATTGAATGCTTTCGATATCAAAATGAAAATAATCAATGTTCTTTAGATAAACCTTGGAATTGTATAGTTGAAGGAGCTGAATGGATTCTTGATAGAGCAAAAGATGTAGGAACTTATTTAAAAAATGCTGTAGAAAAAGTAGGAAGTTGGGCTAAAAATGTTGGTAGTGCAGCATTAGAATGGGCAAAAAATGCAGGTAAAAATATATTAGAAGGATTGATAAAAATAGGAAATTCTATTAGTTGTGCTGCAAGAAAAGTATTACGAGATATATCTTCTTTTTTTAGTAATATATTTGAACAAATGAAAAATGCAGTTACTACTACTTTTAATTATATTAAAAACAAATTTTTATCACTTGTTGATAAAATATGGGGTACAATTAAAACACCTTTAAGTATGGCTATATCTTTTTATTTAGATAGTGTACAGTGTGATTATTTAAATTTAAGAGAGAATTATCCTGATGAAAAAAAAGATGCTATACAATTATTAGAACCTTATTTTGTTCCTAATATTAGAACTGGTTTAGTTGCTTTTATATCTGAATTACTTATAGTAGCAACAGAAGGAGTAATAGCTCCAATTATAAATGTTATACTACCACTTGTGTCAGATTATATATATCCAAAGATAGATGGATTAATTATTGATTTACTTGAAAAAGAACAAATAATAAATAGTATATTATCAACAACAGATGTTATAATTAGTAAAATATCATTTAGTTGTGATTGGTTAAAGCCACCAGATGATGCAGATGATTTAAAAGGCGATGTATCTAAATTAACAGATACAAATATAGTTAGTAGTAATTAAGTAAAAATAAAATGAATAAATAAAAGGTCTAGGTAAAAAAGATAAATAAATAATTTAAATATTATAAAATATTTAAAATGAAGATGCTAGGAATTATTTATACAATTTTATTATTAATAATATTGATTTTACTAATTAGTATAGTAGTTGTAAATAAAGGTAAAAAAGGGAAAAAAAGGGAAAAAAGAAGTGAAAATTTTAGAATAGATACAGGACCAGTTGCAGGTGGAATTTTTACATCGGATGTACCAGTTCAAACAATAGTAACATCGGCTGACTGGTTTACTAAAATGTTAGAATCTGGATTAAATAAATATTATAGAATGGATTCTGATAATAAAGTATATTTAAATATAATTCATCCAAGTATTCCTGAATATAATAATAATACAGAATTTTTAGGAACAGTTTCTAATAGTGATCCTACTACGATTATAAAACCAGATGGTAAAAAAGTAGATTTACGTGAAGTGATAGCTTTACTTGGTCCACCAATACAATATACAACAAATTGGTTAACATCATTTATAAAAGAAAATGAAGGAGCAAAACAGATTTCGCAATATCTTACTATTAATAATGGAGTATTACATATAAAAGGACGTATTTGTCATGATGAAAAGAAATGTAAATTTTTAAAATTAAATTGTACTACAGAATCCATTTGTAAAGATTTTGATCAAGATATAGGTTATACAAATGATGCTCATATAGGACAACTTAAAATGAAAGATGGTACATGGTTACCTATAGATCAAGTTTTTGCTTTAATTCAAGGACCTAGAGAGTCATTTTCATATTATTATTCACCAACAATTAATGGTAAAAAAAGTAAAAAAATAGGACAAAATAATTATACCCCTTTGTTTGCAAATGATACAGAAAAACAATTTATTGATACAGATAATAATTATATATCCATTGAAGAATTTGGTATAATTGATTGGGCAAAAGATAAATTTTCTAAATTAGAAGAATGTGTAAAAGATCCTATTAATTGTGCAAAAAATGCTGTTAATAATATTTCGGATTGGATACAACATCCAGATTTTTCCCCTCTAGTTGACTGGGCTAAATCAACTGGTAAAGATATAGCATCAAATTTAGTTGCATTAGGAAATACAATAGGTGATAGTATTAAAGGAGCGGCTAATAAGATTGTAGAAACAGCAAAATCTACATTAAATACAATAAAAGAAAATGTTTATGATAAAGGACTAAAAGTAGCTGGAAATGCAATAGCTGACTTTAGTAAAGATGCAGCTAATAAGGTAGCAGATGCAGCTAAAAAAGGAATTGATGTTTTAAAAAGTTTTCCAGAAATAGCTAAACAGGCAGTAAATAAAGCATTTGAATATATTAAAACACAATTTATGACACTTGCAGATAAAATATGGAGTACAATTAAGACACCTTTAAGTATGGCTATATCTTTTTATTTAGATAGTGTACAGTGTGATTATTTAAATATAAGAGAAAATTATCCTGAAGAAAAGAAAGATGCTTTACAATTATTAAAACCTTATTTTGTACCTAATATAAGAACTGGCTTAGTTGCTTTTGTATCTGAATTACTTATAGTAGCAACAGAAGGTGTAATTACACCAATTATAAATGTAATTTTACCTCTTATTTCAGATTATATTAATCCAAAGATAGATGGATTAATTGGTGATTTACTAGAAAATGAAAAGATAATAAATAGTATATTATCAACGTCAGATTCAGTTGTTAAAAAAATATCATTTAGTTGTGATTGGTTAAAACCACCATCAGATGCAGATGAGTTAAAAGCTGATATAACTAAATTAACAGATACAAATATAACTACTAGTAGTAAATAAAGTAAAAATAGGTAAAAAAGTAATAATGAGTAAAAAATGAGTAAAAGATAAATTGATAAGAAAAAGGAAAAAAATAATTTAAATATTATAAAATATTTAAAATGAATTATACTGTATTAACTTGTACAATTTTATTATTAGTACTAATAGTTTTATTACTTATTTGTATTAATAAAAATAAAAAATTAATTAGTGAAGTAAAGAAAGAGGAAAAAGTAAATGATGAAAATTATCGTTATTTAGATAAACTATCAGCTCTTCAAAAAGCTGAAATTTTGGCAAAACGTATTGAACAAGCAGTAGAATTTTATGAATTTGTTAAAAAAGAATTACCAGTTTTTAAGGATAAACTGTTACAGATGTTTGATGTAAAGGATTTAAAGAATAAATTATGTGAATGGAATAATGAAAATAAACTATTACAAGGTTTAATAAAAACAATAACAAATGTATTGCAAAAGAATATAACAAATAAAAAAATAGTTGATTATTTATCCAAAATCAAATATTCATTAAGTAAATTATTATCTATAAAAGAAGCTTTATCAATAAGTTCTACTATATTATCACTTATTCC
>JACCDO011429241.1_pt1 | contig 45557 bp, 41 predicted proteins | sample 7446101 | NCBI WGS metagenome assembly JACCDO01 (sample SAMN15323440, study PRJNA562643) | freshwater metagenome | isolation source: river surface water | place: USA:Blue River Watershed | collected 2017-08-16 | reverse complement strand
GCTCAAGATTGGACGCTGAAATAACATTGCTATTTATAATATTCTGTTTAATGTTTAATAATACTCCTTGAGGTTTTGTAACTCCTAGACCCATACTTCCATCATATGCTAGAGTTAGTATTTCGCGTTGAAGATTGGACGCTGAAATAACATTGCTATTTATAATATTCTGTTTAATGTTTAATAATACTCCTTGAGGTTTTGTAACACCTAAACCCATACTTCCATCATATGCCAGTGTGAGGATTTCTCGCTCAAGATTAGAAGCAGAAATAACATTGCTTCCTATAATATTCTGCTTAATGTTTAATAAAACGCTTTGAGGTTCTGTAACACCTAAACCCATACTTCCATCATATGCCAGAGTGAGGATTTCTCGCTCAAAATTGGATGCTGAAATAACATTGCTTCCGATAATATGCTGCTTAATGTTGAATAATACGCTTTGTGGTTCTGTTACACCCAATCCCATACTTCCATCATATGCGAGTGTTAGAACTTCCCTATCAAGATTAGATGCCTCAATTATATTAGCATTTTCTTTTTGTAATACTGAAAATGATGTTCTATTCCCGTACCCTTCAATATAAACATTTGAATGTACATATAAATCGGTATATAAATCCAAATTATACTTATGATATAATAATTCAGATTTATGTAAAACTAAGATATCATTAAAAATATTAGTAACTTCATTAGTATATATATTAGAATTTATAGAGAGCATATCTCTAACATAAAAAAATTTATAGTTTGAATAATTACTAGTTGCGTAAGATTTAATCTCTACACCATTTGAACCTAACGCATTGAAATGTATATTACTAGAATTTATTTCATATTCTTTATAATAGTTTTTATTAAGTATTTCTATAAGATCATTTCCATGGGCGTCATAGATGCGCCCATCAAATCTTAAATTTCCTTTCATATCTAATCCTCCATCGAGGAACATAGTACCTTCTTTATCAATTTTAAGAGGTACTAATTGATTATTTTTAGAATTAGAATATTTAATTTCAAATATACCATCATAACTGTATATCTCATGACCTTCAAATAGATTATTATTTCTTTCAACATCATTAATTAAAGAAATGTGTGGTTTATAATTTTTATAATTATAATTTCTAATCCCTATGCTAAAATTCTTTACATTAACATTAGAATAGTCGCTGATATATTCTTCGATAATTAGATTATTATTAATAGTATTTCCCAATATATCAAATGAATCGCTTATGATATTTGAACTTAAGCGTTTAATAATCATATTTCTCGGCATTGAGTTTGCGTTGTTGTTGATAGAATAATTTGATGCTCTAAAGATAATATTATTAGCATCTATAATATTTGAAGTAATTTTCAAATAGGAAGAATTTTTATCAAAAAAGTTATCAAATATAATATTTGAAGTAATAATATTTAAATAGTTTTTATGAGCAGAAAAGAAGACACCGTCATAGAATATATTAGAATTATATTTCAGAATATTTTTAGTATATGTATTTATATAATTATTAGAATTTACAATATTTTTAGCAACTTTAATATTTACTTTACTTTGATTAAAATCTATATAAACATGTTCATAACTATTTTGGGATTGATTATATGGGATATCTTTGGTTGAAAGGGTTGTAATAATAAAATTACTAATATTAAAATAGTTGCTATTACCTATTTTTTGAAAATTTGAATAATTTATTAAATCAATATTACTGTAAATATTTTTAGGTAAATTATATTTGTTAATATATGTATAATTAAATAATATATCACTATTTTCTACATTAAACAATGTTGTATTATTTACAGTATGTAATTTTTGAATTATATCTGTTGGTTTAATATCGTCATTACTAGTATAAAAAATATTATTTGGCAATAAATTATAGGTATCTTCTTTTGTTAATATAAAATCGTCTCTGATACTATCAGAACTTACATTTAAAGGGATATTTAAAGATAAATTTATATTTAGATTGCTAAATAAATATGGATAATTAATATTTGAATGGACAGTTATATATGATAATTTATTTGATATCGTATTGTTAGTCTTAAATATGAAATCATCTGTAACATTACTTGATATAATTGGGTTATTACTATCGTCTTTCGGTGGTAATTGTGATATATTCTGTTTATATAAACTATAAAATTCCTTATTATTATTATTCCAATAAGAAGATATTGGGTCTATTGATACGTAATCATAATTTATTCTTGCTGTACTATTAAACATATACTCATAACTATATCTACTTCTAATTCCCATGGCAACAGTATCATAATCGGTATTGAGAACGAGCGATTGAGTATCATTTGATTTAAAATCTTCATTAAATCCAAAACGCGCGCCCCTGCGTTTTATAGCATCATATTTAAAAGCATCTATAGTAAATACATTAGTTAATATAGGTTCATTTGGACCATTATTAGATGACGAAACGCCTATATTAAATTTATAATTATTATGAAATTCGCCACCTGATATATTATGATAAACATTTTGACCTTCTGAATTTAATAAATTTATTGAAGCGGGATATTTACTGTTTGTAATTTGCAAACCATATTTTTCATTCCCGTCAATATGTAATAAAATATTAGAACTTTTATCAGTTCCGAGACCAAAATGAGCAATAGTACTATTTGCGTCTCCATTATCACTGACCTTGTTTGTAAATCGTAAAAAATTTTTATAAGCGTCATTATTATAAACGTTAAAATCTAGTGTTGTATTACTATTATTATTGCCTCCAAGACTAATTTGGATGGCATTTTTAACGTTATTATTTTTATCATAACTATCATCTAGGATTTGTAAATTGCTATTATAAATAGCGAGTTCAATCATAGAATAGCATATATTAGATTTTGAATAAGTTATGAATTTTGTAACTGGGTTGTCATCGTTCATATTTTTAATAATAACTGGTGTTTTAGAATTTTCCAAAGGATCTATTACGAGATTTTCTCTAGATCTTAAAATATCAAAAGACATCTCAATTTTATCTCCTGATTTGTCATATCCATTGCCAGAATCGCTGGCATTTGATATATAATTAATATATCTATCTACTCTTTGTAAGTTTGATGATAATAATTTCATGGTAAAATTAAAATTACATCCTTCGTTGTCTAAAATATTTATATTGCCATGAACATTTAAATCGCCATAAATTGTCATTGCAGATTTGTCTTCATAAGACACTTTAGGATTATTAACATCAATATGATATTTATTTGTAGCAGTATCATAATAAAACGACATACCATAAGAGGTTGGTTCAATTGTTTTATTAGTATATCCTATTTGTAAAGGTCCTACGCGCATATAATCTCTCGCGTCTAGGTCATTATATTTATGATTTTTATAAATAAACCATTTTTCTTTATTTCTATCTTGTTCTATATCTCTATCATATTCGCATATATCAATCCCGCTATAATCAGCATTATTAAAAAGACCTCCGCCTCTTAAACCCCTATAAATGCGTATTGTAGAATAATTATAATCGTTAGTAAATAAGTTTCTTACTTGTAGAGGCGCGACATTTTGTTCTCCATTCCAACCTATAGATATGTTTTTATTAGTATAAAAACTGTCTTCTGAACTCGCTTTTTGGAGAGTTTCTAATAATATATTATTCTGATAATATAAATCTGCGTTTATACCTTTTTTAACATTTAAACCTCTCATATCGGAAGCGAACGATAACAGTTCATTGTAGTTAATACAAAATTTATCAGTTAAGGTATCATATAAATTGAAAAAGTTTTTATCATTATTGTAAGCGAAATTTTTTGTTCTTTTAAAACTATTATTTTGAGAAATATAATAATCATTTGCTGCCATAGCACCATTAACATCTAGCGAAAACAGATTATCTGGAATTAATTTATTAATACCGACCTTTCCATCTAACAAAGATAATGTGGGAGGTGTATTTTTTAAATTAGGAAGATAAAGATTTGAAGTTAATATAGATATGTCAGATGATGGATAAAAATATATATTATTTTTCTTTCCTTTTACAAAATTTGTATTAAAAATTAAACTGTTGTCATTATAATCAAGGCGCGACAATCTTCCTATATTAGCAATATACTCTTTATTTTCCAATTTGTTTTTCAAAAATATATCAAAATTATTACTTGTACTTCTATCATTTTTAATAATATTTAGGATGCCGTCAAATCCGTCACTATCTGTAAGACCCAATGCCAATTTATTTGGAAAATTAACATTACAATTGGCATCAAGAGACGCTATATTGCTGCTAACATAAACAAATAAATAATTGCTTCCGTTGACTACAGTTTCGTAGTTTCCTGTAAAAGTATCTGTTAAATTAAGTGGAGTTACGCGTTTATTATTAATAAATAAATCATTAGTTATATTTAACTTATTTACATTAATATTTTCTACATTATTAAAATCAACATTATTATTAAAAGCGACTGTTCCATTAAATGTCGAATGATTTAAAACATTAAAAAAGTTAGTTGTTAAATTGCTCTGTATTGTTGCATTATTATTAATAATTATATCTTTAGTAGTTAATTCATTTACGACAGATAAATTATTATTAAATCTATATGAAGGATCAGTAAAATCCCCACCATTTATTTGAGTAGCATTAAGAACACCTACGCCTGATGAGCGAATATAAATATCGTCAAGATGTCTATATGTTTTCGTTATAAAATCGTATAGTAATATATCATCAAATGTAGATAATCCCTTAACTTCGAATTTTGATTTAACATGTAATTCGCTAGTATTTGTTATATTATTAATAAAACTCTTTTTATTGTAAATTTTGAGAGTTGTATTATTAGTTCCGATACCAACATTATTATACGCATCAATAGTCATCGCTGGAATATTGCTAATGTTATATGTGGGAAGAGCGTTAATTCCGTATGCCATAGTAATATCCTCCGATGCTCTGCTAACATGAAATTCTAGCGGAACACCTTTAGTTGTAGAAATAATCGCTGGAGATGTATTGCTTCCGCCAATTATGCCCATGCACATTTTAGCAGGTTCTTCGCTATTATTTGTATCATTCCTTATGGCAATATGCATACTACTAAATTTATTATTTGGAGTTGATACAATGTTAAGAGGGTGGGTATTTTTATAGGTATCGACATGACCTCCAAAAGTTACATAGTTTGGAGTAAAAATATTTTTAACATCATAATTAATATCATATAAATTACTATAATTTGTTATATAACCTGTTTGAAATGGTTGAGATACTACGAGGTCATTTGTTTTAACAATAAACTCTTTTATTAAATTGCAGGTTATAGGGTTCGCATCATCAATTCTAATATTACTTAATTCTAAACCGGCTGCTTTAATAATACCTGAACAATAAATGTTTTTATCAACATATAAAGAAGTATCGTGAGTCAAATTATTGCGTGCTAAATTTCTCGACGCATTAACCGACGTACCTTGACTATTAACAATAAGAGACCATTTGGTATTCGAAGTATCAGTATAATACGTTTTCTCTCCTACAACTAAATATTCTTCGCTGGTTAAATCTAATTTATTGATATTACTCGCTTCACCATCGTTATTTAATTGAAACCCAATAGCAACCGAATCTAGTTGTATAAGAGGGGCTGTTATATCATTAATTGGATAACTCATTTATTATCTTATTCTATTTAAAAGAAAAATACATTTAATATTTATATATATAAAAAAATGATTATAAGATTTAAGTAATCATTAATATTTAAAAATGAAAAGAATTGATAATATCCATAATAAAACCATGGAGATTGATATAGATAATCAACCATATAACTCTAAAAATATCTTGTTAAATGAGGATAATTTATATAGTCTATTAAACAATAATGGATTATCAAATTTAAAAATTAAAAATATTAATTTATATCGCGTTGCGTTTGTTCATAAGTCGTATTGTACTATGAAAAATACAGACTTTAATAAAAGTAATGCGAATTGTCCGAGCGATTGTCTGCCTTTACAAGATATGTCTTATGAAAGATTGGAGTTTTTAGGAGATTCGCTATTGGGTATGATTGTTGCCAATTATTTATATAACAGATTTCCTGATCAAAACGAAGGATTCTTATCAAAAATTAGGACAAAAATTGTAAATGGAAAAATGCTAGGTTATTTATCTGATAAAATAGGATTACCGAAATTTGCTATAATTTCAAAACAGGTCGAAGAATCGGGAGGTAGAAATAACTATAAAATAATGGAAGATATTTTCGAAGCATTTTTGGGAGCATTATATCTAGATTTTCAGACAGATAATGATAATGTTATTATTCCAAATATCAATATTAATCCGAGTTCAGGCGCGGGATATTTTGTGGTTGAATCGTGGCTCATATATATTATAGAGAATTATATAGATTTTTGCGAACTTATTAGAATTAAAAATAATTATAAGGATATGTTGGTATCACATATGTTACATTCTTTACAAGACGCACCACAATTTAAGGAATTAAACGTAGTTGTTAAAGATAATGTTAGAATATTTACATATTGTATTAAAGATAAGAATGGAAGTATTATATCTACTGCCACTGGAAATACAAAAAAAGAAGCGGAAAACAATGCGTCAAAAGAGGCACTTGTATATTACAAAGTAAATATTCAAGAATATAATTCGCATATATAAGAAAATATATATATTTTCATATATCATATCTTAAATATTAGAATATGAATATTACGCATTTAGTTTTATCAGGCGGAGGTATGAGAGGCGTAATATTCGTCGGAGCATTAAGATATATATATATAAATAACATAAATAAAAATATAAGACATATAGCGGGATGTTCTATAGGTGCTCTGGTAGGTTTAATGATTGCTTTTAAACTGACAATTGAAGAAATGGAAGAAATATTATATAACTGTAAGGATGATAACGAATTATGTTATTTATCGATTAAAAAATATATCAGATTAATAACAGAATATGGTTTATTTAATACTGAATTATTGATACAACATTTAAAAAATGTAATAAAAAGAAAATACCCGGATATGTGTATAATAAACGAATATAATACATTTGATATTTCGGAAACTATTACATTTATGCAGTTATCAAAAAGTTTTGGGATAAATATGTATATGTCATGTACTAATATAAATACATGTGATAACGAAATTTTTTCTATTGAAAATACGCCGGATATATGCGTATATAAGGCGTGTTGTGCGTCTATGGCTATACCGCTATTATTTAAACCTATAAATATGGGAGAAAATTACTATTATGATGGTGCTCTGACTAATAATTTTCCAATAAAAATATTTATCAATGTTCCGAGAGAGAATATAATAGGTATGATTTTATATAATGAAAAAAAGATTGTGGAACCAGTGAAAAAAATCAATTTAATATATATAATCAGACAATTGATGACAATATTAAATACATTGAGGGTAAAGCAGGTATTATTAAAAGAACTCCAAGATAATAAATTTACAGATTATTATAATCCGAATAATCTAATTTTACATAGCGCTATGAATATTACATTAAATAGGAAAGGTATGAGATTACATATTACAAAAACAGAAATGGATGATATGATATATGTAGGTTTCGAAACGATGACTAAATACATAGAAGACAGACAAAAAAAATATATTGATGATAATGATGCGCGTACTAAAGATATTTTATAGCATTAATCTTTAATAAATATTTTTTTATTGATATAGTAGGGTTTTTTATTAATTATTTTAGCGCCAGCAGGTAATTTATTAACAAAAATGTTGTTAGGTGCTTTTAATAAAAATGGTATAATTATATTAGTTAAATTTTCTAAAAACAGCATATTATTCTTTGTATTTATGCTATTTTCATATACTAATTTTTTAAATGATTTCACAAAAATTCCTACATTATCCGAAGGCAAATTGTAATCTACAGAAATCCATGATTTAGGTTCTATTTTCTTATTTCTAAATGCGTTAATTATTCTAATGTAATCCGCTTCTATGGCAGAGATATCTCCTGATTTAATTTTTTTAGCGAAACCAAAATCGTAAATATACATAGTATATTCGCATGATTTTAAATAATAATTTACACCATATATGTTATAATGATGATAACTTTTGCTGTCGACATCGTGGTTAATATGATATAAAAAATTACCCCAATGACAATCGCCGTGAATAAATCCTAAATGATGGAATGTAGATATTGACAAAATGATTTGCGCGAATACATTATATAATATATTATCATTTTTAAGAAATGTTTTATTATTACACAATTGTTTCAGGTCTCCGCGCGCGAGTTCATTTAATAAAACATAATATTTTTTGCTTATAATAATATCAGGTAGATTTTTGCTAGAAACTTTGTCGCATAAAATGACTTTATAAGTTAAAATAAAGTGCCTTGATATCATATTTTTAATAATTTGGTCGGTAATTTTTAAATTAGTATTTGCTTCAAACATATTGACGCTATTATTAATCATAATTTTTGACGCGATAGGATATTTACCTATTTCATTTTTAATAGACGCTATATAAATATAACCATATTTGCTAATAGAACCGAATTTTTTAGTAAGGAATACTATGTCGCTGATACTATATCCTTTAACATCGTCCTTTTTACTAGAATTAATTGAATATTCTTTTAGACATTGCTTCGCGTTAATATTTTTCAATCTATTTACTATATGATTGTAGTAAAAAATTCTTTTATCCAAGTTATATTTTAATGTTTTGTTTTTAAAATATTTAATCAATGTTTCAGGTATTTTTTTATATTTTTCATTATTATTGATTAATGTGTTATTAATAGTATTTGAAAAATTATTTTTTGCCGATATATTCTGTGTATTATACATATACGACTGCGACATTTTATATCCTTCTACTTATAATACAATATTCTAATATAATATTATAATAGATTTAATGAATAATAGGGAAGAAAAAGGGTCAAAAATAGAACCTTACATATTTATAATAGATTTAGATGGTACCATTATAGGCGATTGTAGTTATCAATGCGATTTATATAATATTATTGAATTAATTAAAAAAAATAATATAAAGGACCTAAATAAGTATAAAACTCTATGTAATAATTATTTAAAAGATAGTTATTCTAATAAATCTCTTCTAATAAGACCGCATTTTATAACATTTATTAATGCGATGAAAAAAATGTATCCTTCCTGCTATTTTTATATTTATACAGCATCAGAGAAGAAATGGGCAAATAAAGAAATTGCTATAATAGAAAATAATAATAATTTTAAATTTGATAGACCTTTATTTACGCGCGACAATTGTATTGTAGATAATCATGGTAATATTAAGAAATCTGTTGCTAAAATAATACCATTAATAAGTAAAAGTATAAAAATACCTAATAATTATGATATTAGCAAGAGATTATTGATAATAGATAATAATCCGACATTTATAGATTATACGGGTAATTTAATAATATGTCCATCTTATAATTATACAAAATTTTATGATTTGCGCGAATCTTTGCCGAATTATAATCATAAATGCGAAGATTTGAAAAGATATATGGATAGATTAATAAAAGAACAGAAAATAAGTAAGATATTTAATAAGACTACGGAAGGTTTAGAGAAATTATACAAATGGTTATATAAAAAATGTAAGAGAATAAATAAATATAACTCTAAATATAATAATGATACTTTCTGGAAGGATTTAATAGCACTTATAAAACATTACAATATTACTTCATATACCCCAAAAATTGTAGCGGAACTCCAAAAAAGCATTACGCGACATTCTTAATGATATATCTTTGATATAAAATTATAATAATATATATAATAATGATATGATATATATAAGTTTTGATATTGGTGTTAAGAATTTGGCGGTATGTATAATAAGAAAAACTGAAATATTAGAAATACTAGATTGGCGTATAATTGCGCTAGCATCATCGAAAAAAGAGATTAAGGGGATTGAGGATATATCTGAAAGAATATATATTGAGATGGATAATATAATAGGCAGTCTTAAGAATAAAAATATAAATATGATAGAATATGTTTTAATAGAGAATCAGCCTTCAAATTTAAATGGAATAATGAAGACGATTCAGCATATCATATATGGTTATTTTAGTTTAATTAAATATTGGGACAAAGAGGTTGGAAGTGTAGTTCTCGTAAACGCATCATTAAAAACGAAAAATCACAAATATATTATAAATATTGAACCCAAAGATAAACCGGACGCTAAGAACAAAAAGGGGTTTAGGCGTGATAAATATAAGAATAACAAGATGCTTAGTATAGAATTGTGTCGCGAATATATCAGAGAAGACGAGCAATTGAAGCGCATTTTTGATGAAAACAAAAAAAAGGATGATTTGAGCGATGCGTGTTTACAGGCGATATCATATATTAGAAGTAATACTAAAGATGATATGTTAGATAAATATAATAAAATATATATTAGCGATATCTGCTTTAATGAAGATAATAAGGTGGGTTAATGCTAAAAAACAAGATATAAGATATAGTTTATTTTTATATGATGCGTATTAATAAACATTAAAATATTATAATAGATATATAAACATTTGATACCCAAATAAATATATAATATGACATTACTATCAAATTTTAATAATAGAAATGATGATTTAATAGAGTTGAATAAGGATAGTTTCAATACACAATCCTTTAATTTTAATATACCTTCCAGTAAGAAATCTAATATTGGTATAAATAACGAATTATTTAATAGAAAGAAAATAAGCGATGATGTTATATCTATATCATCCGGAGGTTCTTCAAATGGAAGTTCATCGGGTGGTAAAAAACACTATATGAAAAATATAGGAAACATATATCGTAATAAAGATAAGATTGGAAGAAGTTCGCGAATAGAAAGAGAAACTGATAGTGAAAGTGATGGCGGTAAAAGCCTATATAGTTCAAAAAGTTCTCATAGCGGTAAAAATAATAAAAAAGGTAAATACGATGATGATGTAAGTGAAGCAAGTGGAACCAGTGAGGATACACGCGATAGCGATGGAAGTGATGGAAGTGATGGAAGCGATGGAAGCGATGGAAGTGATGGAAGTGATGGAAGTGATGGGAGCGGCAGTGGAGATGACCGAAATAAAAATGATTATAGAAAAAATAAATTTTTAAGTCCTAAAGAAATAGTTAAAAATGAGATAAATGAGAAGAGGGAGATAATTTATCAGTTAGACAGACTAGAATCAAAGGGGTTTAAGATACCTTTTAAATTCAATATGAATTCTGATATTGAAGAGATGAGAACTGAATATAATAGAATCATAAGAGAAAAGGAACTTGACGGAAGTATTAGATTTCAGCAAAAAATGTTAATGGCATTTATTTCGGGAACTGAATATATAAATGGAAGATATGATCCGCTGTCTATTAAATTAGATGGGTGGTCGGAACAGGTAAATGAAAATATTAATGATTATGATGATATATTCGAAGAATTACATTATAAATATAAGGCGACCGGTAAAAAAATGGCGCCAGAATTGCGTCTTTTTATATCATTGTCAGGAAGCGCATTTATGTTTCATTTAACTAGCAGAATGTTTAAGGAGCAACCGCTACCGAATGTTGAAAATGTATTACGTTCCAATCCGGAGTTAATGAAACAGTTTCAGAACGCTGCGGCAAAACAATATGTTATGGGCGGCAATCCCGGACAACAACAAATACCGCAAATGTCTCAAAATCGCGGAACAAGTAATGATAATATGGGATTATTTAATATGGTTAGCAATTTATTCGGATCTTTGAATAGCGATCCTGTACCTTCAAACGTACCACAATATGCTCAAAATATGCAAAATAGAACAATGCCTGTCCAACAAAATGAAAAGAAACAGTACGAGGATATTGATAATATAATTAAAAATGTTCACAGTAAGATATCAATAGATGATACAGATAATAATATAGAGACACTGTCTGTTAGCGATGAAGAAATAACATCTATAATAGAAGATACTGCGGATATTCAAATATTAAAAGGAGGGCGCGGAAGACCTAAAAAAGGAACGCGAACTCTGAATATATAATCGCGCGACTATAAGATGGGTTATATATTGTTTAATATACATTGGAAAAAATATAAATGAATTATGTAATTAAGAATTTATCTATTTTTTCTTAAATTAGTTATTTTTTTAGCGGATTTATTAACAAAACTGCCTACTTCTTTGACGGATTTAACTATTCTATCGGGGGTACTACGGAGAGATTTCATGGGGTTGCGAATAGTTGCCTCGACTTCTTCTTCAAATACTTCGATTTTAGATAATAGGTCGCTTAAGGTGCTTAATAATATGGGGACTATTATAATAGTAAATAACAGAGTTAAGAAGAGGAATAGCGATATCATGGTTCCAATTGAAATAATATCACGACTCAAATCTTCCGAACACTTGCATTTTTCGTTAGTTAAATATCTAACATAGTCGAATGCGTAATATATATATACGACAAACATTAAGAAGAATACGAATGTAGCGATAGATAGTAATTGCACTACTACATATCCCATACTTTTAGCGACACTTTTGAGTGATATTATGGAAGTTATTATGAAATAACCTAGCGCTATTACGGTGAAATTCTTGATAAAATCTTTGTTGGGATGTTCGGAACATTCACAACCCATATTCTCGAGTTTATAAATATAACTGAGAATGATTAACAATAATATGGCGAAAATCGCCTGAATTATGGCACTACTATAAAAAGATAAGTTATTTTCACTTTCTTTCATTGTACTATTTCTTACTCTATACTATTATATAGAAATAATTTTTTTATAATTCAATAATATTATAAATAAAAAATTTCGTAGAATTATCTAAGTTTTTAATATTAATAGTTTTTATTTTATCGATTATAGAATTATATTTTGCTACAGATAATATTTTATATAATTGTTCTAATAAAATATCGGGTATATATTTATATATATTATCGTTATTTATAATAGTGGAAACATAATCAGCGATATTATCCAATAATATAATCAATTCCTCTGTTTTATATTTAATCCATATCTTGTTAATATTATTTATTCCGCGTTTCCATTTTGTATATTCGCAATATAAATCATATTCGTCATTTAATATTAAAAGATTATTGTCATATATATATTTAGGCGGATCCCATTCTTTATTATTAATAAAATTTTCCCACAGTTTATCAATCATATTTTTTAAATATTCTTTATCAAATAAAGAGAGCAGATTAGCATATATATCATTATCGCTAGTTTTAATATAATTCCAAATAATCATAAAGACATCATCTACATTCTCGTTTAGTTCAATAATCTCTTTAATTTTTTCGTAAATACTGTCCTTGTTTTTAATACTTAATTTATTTAAATTGCCAATTAAACATCTTTTAAGTTCGGACTTTTTAGTAAAATCTGGTATTATAATATGAAACCGCGATTTAATCTTTGGTTTATTAGCGTATTTTTCTTTATTATTATATATTTTTTTTGCCCATATCATTTTCGGGTCATAGAATGAATTGAAGCACGAATACGTATTTTTAATTTCTATTGCTTTATCCAAAATATTTTGCGGAATATCTATAGAATTATAGGTATCTTTAAATTGTTCTATACTAATCTTGATGATCTGTTCGTCCATTATAATTAGTTATTTCAAATAATCTTATATATTGATTATAATATTATGGCAATGAGCGGTTATTTCTTTATACCCTTGAAGATAAATATAAGCGATATTATGTGGTGTAAGAATACATAAGGCAGAAACAATAATAATGAATAATGTACGAAATAATTAATAAACTAGAAGAACTATATTCAAATAATCTTGTATATAGGACTATTATTGTGTGCGATGATATAGATAAATATAATAATATACTTAATAAACATAATTATGATGCCTACATATTAAAAGAATATTATACTAGCACAGATTATGATTCTCTAGATGTGAGGATTTTTCTAATAGAAAAAGCGCTATTTACGAGATTTATAAATGCCTATATGTTGGATAATAAAAATATGGAATATAACTGTAGGCGGCGCTTTTATAATTCTATTATAATTCAGTTGGATAATGATGTTATCAGAGAAACAGAAAGAATAAAAAGAGATTATAGTGAAGCGTTGAACAATAACTATAATGATGATATTATTATCTAATAATAATTTAGAGGAATAGCAGATAATAAAAAATGGCGAAAAAGAGTTTTTTTAGAAGTGATATATTAATGATGATTACAATGATAATATTTCTATTATTAGCGATTGTAATATTATTTGTATATAATAAAGATAAAATTATGGAAGCATTTACTGGAAGCACATCGAGTAATAAATATGTATTAGAATATTACTATATGGATGGTTGCGGACATTGTGATAATTTTAATAATTCCGGGGTATGGGAGAAATTAAATAGTAATTATGGTAATAATATTGAGTTTAAAAAATACAATATGCGCGATTGTAAAGATAGAATAGAAAAATATAATATATCCGGATTTCCTACGATAATTATAATAGATAAGAGCAATTCCGAGAAAAAATTAGAAGAATACAATGATGACAGAACTTATGATAAATTTAAGATATTTATAGAGAAATACGTAAATCCAGATATAGAGCATTACAGTAATAACCGGAGAAAAAAACAGCTGACACCGGAGGAGATTAAAAAAATAAGCGAAAAAATCGATAGTGCTACACTAAAAAATAATGAAAAAGGTAGGGCAAAACCCAAATAAAGTATATAAACCATTAATAAAACTTTATATTAATAAAGGATATAACAGAAAAAAATGGGAGGCGGGTTGATGCAATTAGTTTTAAAAGGTAATATGAGCGAATATATTACCTTACAACCACATATTAATTATTATAAATATGTTCTTAAAAAACATACTAATTTTTCTATGGAAACAATAGTAATTACTTCTACCGGTGATAATAATATTGGATTTCGTAAAACTACATCGGAATTACGAGTTAATTTTAAAATAAAAAGATATGCTGATTTATTATCAAATTTATTTTTGACATTCAATATACCGGATATATATTCAGATAATATATATAAGTTTAGATGGGTTAATAATTTAGGTTTTAATTATATTAAAGAGGCGAGGATTAAAATAGGGGTTGTTAATATAGAAACTTTGTATGGCGAATGGATGAATATATGGAATGAATTAACAACAAAGGACAGTTTTCAATATAATAAGTTAATTGGAAATATAGACGAATATGTAAAACCATTTAATTTTGTTCCAAAATACCGCGTAGTTAATAATAGACTTTATAACGTAACATATCCTGTCTCGGTGTATAATGCTACAAATTCAAATAATCCGAGTATTAAAAAAAGGAAGATTCAAGTTCCTCTCGATTTCTGGTTTACTAAAAATCCTTCTTTGGCGCTTCCATTGTTAAAATTAGAGAATAATGAAGTTGAATTAGATATTTATATAAATGACAGGGCATTTGAAGGATTATATCAGGTTTGGAGTAATATATTGAATACATTTGTGAGTCCGTCTATGTATAACAATGTTCATAATCCTGATGTAGATATAGATATTACAACTTTTGTTAAACCGAGCGATTATACGTTTAATGTTAATAATGAATTATTATGTACTTATGTATATCTAGATAGTGCAGAGAGAAGTAGTTTATTATTGAATACAAACCAAATAGATTATATTGTTAATACTGTAAAGAAAACTCCTACAACGGCAATAGGAGATAGTCATACATTAATAGATATAACAAACGCCAATCATCATATTAAAGAAATTATATGGATTACGAGAAGAAGCGATTCTATTACTAACTTTAATAATTATACTAATTATACAGCGGACCACGAATATAATGAAGGTATGGGAATATTAGAGCGCGCTGCTATATTATGGAACAGAGAGATTTCGCGCGCAGATTATGACGCTAATTATTATAATCAGGTACAACCATATAAACATCATACTAATATACCGAGAACTGGCGTTTATTGTTATTCATTTGCTTTATTTCCAGAAAAACAAATAAACTCTGGTTCTTATGATAATACGCAAATAACTACATCTTTATCGATAAATGTTAATACTGATATTAAACGCACGGATAAATATAACTATATTGGAAATGTATATAAGGAGATAGTAAAGAACAATTATCCTGTTAATTTCGAAATTTCCATATATGTAGTTGAAATAAATGTGTTGACTGTATTAAATGGTAGTGCTGGATTAAAATTCAGTTAGTGCGACCCTTAATATTTTTGACTATTAAGATATTCTTTTTATATTCTTTTATATAATTAAAAGTATCATGGATTTATTTGTGCTAATAATAATAATAGTTTTTGTTTTTATAATAAAATATCTAATAGATACTATAAATTCGTTAAATGGCGAAATTAAAGAGATTAAAGATAAGTGTATAGGCGAATCTAAAAACACAGGTAATGATATAAAATTTACCAAAAATACTCAAAAACCTTATGATAATATTAATAATGATATAGTTAAAAACATTATGTATTTTAAGGATTATTTTGATAATAAAAGTATATAAATGGATATAAATAATATAAGCGTTTATAATTAAATGCCGAGAAAAAGTAAGAACAGTGATGTTAAATCTACAATAGATAAAAAGAAGGGATTAATGAATACTATTGTAAAGGATGTTGTATTAGTTGAAAATGAAGATATTATATTACAATTGCCTATATCTGATAGTGATATAAATAAAATAAGTATATCTGATGAATTATTAGGAGCACCTACGCCTTACGAACCTAATTGTTGTTATATAAATGAAAATAATTTTTATAATACAATTCAAGACAATTTAATAAATGAAGATTGTATTAAGGATAATAATATAGACTATAATGATAATATTATTAAAACTTCAAATAATTGTTATTGGTGCTGTCATCCTATTAAAGATAGGATTTATGGAATGCCTTATAAATATAATAATATTACAAATACTTATATATTATTTGGTAATTTTTGCTCTTTGGAATGTGCGAATGCCTATAACTTTTCTTCGCATTGCGGGAGCGATAAAGTATGGGAAATAAATAGTTTAATACAAATGTTAAGTAAGCATTTTGGATGTTCGCGCCCTATACGCCCCGCTCCTTCGCGATTTTTACTAGATATATTTAATGGACCTATGAATATTGAAGAATTTCGCAAAGGTCATCATACAAACGATAAGACACATTTATTAAATCTTCCTCCTATGATAGCGACAACATATAATTACGAAATTGTAAATACTTCTTATCTTAAAAATATCACAGATAACATGAATAATAAAATAGAATCAAAGAAAAATAAAAAATGATATAAGAATAACAAAATAATTATTATTGTGAATTACTAATTAACTAGAATAATAATGAGTATCTCAAATACTGATTATAACGTCGACGCTATGAACAGCACTGATAATATGAAGGACATATATTTTTCACCGTATAGAGTTTCTACTATAACATGTAATGCGAATATTGGCAAGGATATTAATTTAAATTTAAAAATGTTATTTGAGAATATCTTAATTATTGATAAGGATGCTACGGATGGTATTGTGTGGGCGCAATATATGAAAGATGGCGAAGATTTAAATAGAGGAACTTATCCTAAAAAGAGGAGAAATAGTAAGAAAAATAAAATGAAAAAAAATAGATTTGATAATCAAGTAACTATTATATATAAGAATGAAAACTATATGCCAAATGTGAAAATATTTAAGAACGGGAATATTCAGATAACAGGGATAAAGATAGTGGAAGACACGGAGATAATTGTAAATCATATTATTACAAATATTAGAACTATTTATACGAATATCAGTAATGATATTATAAATAATAGGGGCGATGATTATGAATTAAAATTGCTATATCAGAATTTTAAAATTAGGATGATTAATTCGGATTTTAAGGTTTATAGCGACGAATCTTTGGCAAATCCATTCGGATTAAAGAGACGAGAGATACATAAGATATTCATTAGTGATTTATATAACAATAAGTGTTCTTTTCAGCCGGGAATATATCAAGGTGTTAAATTGGAATATTTCTGGAATAAATGTAATGATAAAAAAAATGGTATTTGTTATTGTCCTAAAAAATGTTATGGTAAAGGAAAGGGAGAAAATATTGGCGATTGTAAAAAGGTTACGGGAGCATTGTTTGAAAGTGGTAGCATATTAATTACAGGCGGTGTATCATTTGAACAAGTTGATGAAGTATATAAGTACATTTGTAATTTCTTGATAAAACATAAAAATAATATTAAAAAAACGCAACCTACTGCGCTAACTACTACATCAGAAATTCAGGAGATTGAATAATAATTTAGTATATTTAAGTATTTATATAGCAACTAAAATTATAGTTATCATTTTCATTACCTAAACTATATTTTTTATATTTATCAGTATCTATAAAATTATTTCCTGGTCTATTATAAGATGGTATGTGATGACTAGCGTAAAATTGCGATGCGTATGCGACGGCATCAGGTTCTACGGGAGGCATTTTATAACTATTACCCCACGGTTTTTTATCAAATAAAACATCTCCTGTATATAATCCAGCATTTTTTGGTTGAGGCGGCACAGGAACATTGGGATTATAATCTAGTTCGGCATATTCTAATTCTTTTTTCATTATTCTATATATAAAATAGATATTATTATATAAAGATAAAATTAATTTAAAATAGTATGAGTTCAGAAAGAAAAAAGAGAAAAATAGCAGATTTTGTAAAAGATGGTATGGAAACGGAGGATATTAAGATGATGGTACAGGATATTATGTTATTTATGACAGAGAACAAGGCGAAATATGGTTCTCATGAAGAACTATTAAAACAACTCAAAAAATCAATAGAAGGAATCTTGTTTTTTGAGGAAAGATATCCTATGTTATACGCTATGGTTACAAAAGAAGAGGGATTTGAATATAGTAGTCTAGAGTATTTTTTACAAATGCGAGATAAAATTATAAATAATCAATTATCTTCCGAACAAGCATCTAAAGAGGTAGGTCAGGTATGGTTTGATAAATATTATAAAAAACCCGAAGGTAAATAGAGAACTCTCTCTAATTTATCTTAATTTATCTTAATTTATCTTAATTTATTTTTACAGATTATATATGATTGTTTTGATATCACTATAGTGCGCATTTAAGTATCCAAAAATATATAAAAATTCTAAAATAAAATTTGAGTACATAACTTTTTATTTTCTAAAGTTTCAAAAGTTTTTTAGAAATTTCCAAATAAAAAAAGTTATGTACTCAAATTTCAAAATAGGATTTTAGAGAATATTTGGTTTCCTATAAAAAGATACTAATATATTTATATATTTATATGTTTTAGATGATAATAGAATTATTTACATTTTCTTTAATAATAGGTGCTATTGTAGGATTACTTGGTATAGGAGGCGGTATATTATATTTACCCTTACTAGTTCATTATAATTTTTCATTTCAGCAAGCAGTCGCTATATCTCTTTTCTTAAATACTATACCTAATGCGCTACCTGGATTATATTTATATTATCAACACGGATTTTTTGATTTTAATGCTGGTATTATAGTAGCATCGGGGAGTATATTAGGAGGTATTGTAGGCGCATATTTAGGTACAAATAATTATATAGACGATAAATCATTATATCGCATATACACAATACTTTTATTATTTACAACAGTTTATATGTATTTATATTACTGCTAAATAAAAAATGATAATATAGATTATAAAGATTATAAGATTATAAGATTATAAGATAATGTCTAGTAAAATAAAGAAAACACTTGGGCAATTTTACACGACAAATCATGAATATATTTTACAAAATATAGAATTGCCAAACTATGTAAAAAATATTATAGAACCGTTTGCAGGAAATGGAGATCTCCTTCAGTTTATTGAAAAATATGAGAATCAAAAAAATATTAAATATAATATTGAATGTTATGATATAGAACCTAAAAAAGACTATATTATAAATAGAGATACTATAAATGACCCTCCTACTTATAATGATAAGTATGTTATAACAAATCCACCATATTTGGCGAGAAATAAATCAACTGATAAAACACAATTTGATAAATATAATGTTAATGATTTGTACAAATGCTTTATTATGAATATAATAAATGACGTATGTCTAGGAGGTATTTTGATAATCCCATTAAACTTCTGGTCTTCTATACGTGTAGCAGATATAGAATTAAGAAAACTATTTTTAGAAAAATATAAGATTATTATGTTAAATATCTTTGAAGAGCGGGTATTCTCTGATACATCATATACTATATGTTCATTACAATTTGAACTTAAGAATACGAGTAGCGCAAATATATTAAATATATGTGTTTATCCTTCGAAGACCAATATAATAACAGAGTTAAACTCTAAAAATAACTATATGATTGGTGGAGAAATATATAATTTACCATTAAATAACATTTACAAAATTACAAGACTTACAAATAAAAACAAAGAGAACTGTAATACTAATATATTAGTTAAATGTATAGACGACAATATTACATCGCAGATTGGACTATCGTATGTTGAAGATAAAGATATATATATAGATAAAACACCCAATCAATCGGCGCGAACCTATGCTACTTTGATAATAGAACCTAAAATAGATAAAGAAAAACAGAAAAACTTAATAGAAAACTTTAATAAATATTTAAGCGAGCATAGAGAAAAATATTGTTCGCTTTTCTTAACAAATTATAGAGAAAGTAAAGATATCGCTAGGAAACGAATATCATTCGATTTAGTCTATTCAATAGCCGAATATATATTAGACAAATTGAATTCTCCCTGATTTAATTATTGTGTTGTTAAAATCATATAAACTGCCTATAAAAATATTATTTTTAATAATCATATATTTTTCTTTATTTAATAAATAATTAAATTTTTCTATACTTTTATAACATGTATCTCCGTCTAAAATATTAAAGAAGTGAATATTATTATTTTTCATATTTTTAACTAGGTATTCTAGTTGATATTTAATAAAATGATATACTTCTCTTAGTGTTCGTGTTTGTGCTCCTCCACTATCACAAACAAACTTTAAATTAAAATAATATGTACTATCATCTCTATATATTATACCATCAAAGTTTTCTGTAAAATCAAATCCGTTTTCATATGTTAGAGGATTCTTAATATTTTTAATTTCTATATTTTCTATGTCTAATCTATGATCTGTTTTTTTCAATTTAGTAGAAATTAATTTTTCTATCAATTCAATTTGATATTTTTCACATTCATTAGATTTTCCATTATTATACCACTTACAATTTTTACGCCAAATTTTTGTTTGATAACAAGATTGAATAATTTCGCAATCTATACTATCATTTAATGATTCATTAAGATTAAGAATTGGCATTATTACCATATATATTGTATTGTAATAATCATTTTTTAAATATATTTAGACATCATATTTTACTAAAAATTGATATAAGCGTTTAAATATATATACTTTTTAACAAAGTATTATTATGAATAGCGGAATGCTAATCTCAAATGTCCCCCCTACCAATCTAACTGAATTAATTGAAAAAACTTATAGTAATTACGATGGTAACAGTTCTTATGCCAATACACTAATTGCTACTCTTAAAACATATCATTTCTGGCCTAATATCAAAGTTAAGAAATTTAAGAATAATGATGATATTGTGCTGCTTCATAATAATTACAAGATGAATGATATTTACGAATACAAGGAGTTGTATGAGCAGTGTAGGAGTATTGTATTGGACTTTACGCTATCTTGTAATAATAATGTTGTGGTAACATATGCTAATTCTATTCCGCGAAGAATTAGTTATGAAGAATATGTCAATTCGCCTCTGTACAGTGCAACTGACAAATGTTATGAGGCGTACGACGGAACTATTATTACTGTTTATAATTATAAAAATCAGTGGTATTTCGGGACATCGAGTTGTCCCGATGCGAATAGTTCAAAGTTTTCGCACCCTACGAAGTCCCATGGTAAGATGTTCGACGAGGTACTAGAACAATTTTATAGTAGAAATCCTGAAATTGTTGAAAAAATGTCTCAAGTATCTCCTGATGATGTTAGCGAATCTTTGCGCGCTATGTTTGTGTCTAATTTGAATCCAGAGCATGCATATGAGTTTGTACTAATTCATCATGAAAATAAACATATTATTGATTATAGCGATGTTCTTGGTGAAAATTATAAGGAACTTGTACATATCAATACAAAAAATAGGATTACTTTGGAAGAATATGATATTAACGCAGCGTCAATTCAAGAACTTTATAATATGGGAGTTAGATATCCGGCATATTTCGCGGATATTAATCAGGCGAATCTTCATATTAATCAAAATAAAAGTTATGGATTGATTATTAAGAAGAGAATGGAAGGAGAAAACTTTTCGCGACTATATAAAATTTCATCGATGTATATTAATTATCGCGAAGAAACCGACCCTTGCCATCCTAATGTATGGATGAATATTCTGTCAGTATATATGAAAAACAAACAGAATTATACAATCAAGGATTATATTGCCACATATAATCCTAACATTCAGATTCCTGTTGATAATAACGGAAGACCAATTGACCCTACATATTTGGTCCATACGATTATTTCGACAATTAAGGATAGTCTGTATAGTTATTACAAGTCGACGACGACATATAATCCTACGTACAAGAGATATAAGATGAATAAGGAGATGGATAAGCAATTTGCTCCAATTATTCAATATCATTTGGCGCAATTGAGAAACCTACAGGTTACGACATTTAATAAGAAACTAATTACCTGTTCGAACATTTATTATTATTTGTGCCAATGTAATGATGTTAAAAATATTAAAACACTAATTCAATTCTTCGCTTCTAATCCAATCAATGAAATGCAATCGCGTACATCTATGTGTTTCGCAATAATGAATACATTGATTTCATAAATCTAAAATATATTGATAATAATAGATAAGACTAAAAAATATGGTTGATACTTTTTCTACACAAGGTTGGATATACATATTATTCAGTATAATATTAACTATCATATGTTTAATATTAAATGTGTATATACAAGGACCTGGATTATATTTAATAGTTTATGTAATATATATTTTTGTTATAATGCTAACAGGTTATAATATATCCTGCTTGACAAAAGGAGAATGCTATATATGGAGTTGGATAGTTAGCATAATGTCATTAATACCTATGGCAATATTAATAGTATTCTTAATATATTTTATTATATATGTTAAAAAATAAGAAAAAAGAATCCTACAAATAAGGAATAAATAGTATTATAATGTATATTTAATTATATTTTTTATTTTTAAAAATTGATATATAAAAATATTATAAACTATATATTAATAGGATGTTTTACAATTATAAGTTTGATTCTAGCGACCCTTCAAACAATCATAGTTTTGATATTCATGATGTAGATTTGGCTATAGTAAATGGTATTAGAAGAATTATAATGACCGATGTTCCTAATATAGGAGCAATTGGTGAAAAACTAGATAAGGATGAACCTACTGTTGATGTTATAATTAATACGGGCGCTTTACATGACGAATTTATCATACATCGCATTGGATTGATTCCGATTTGTATGACGACGGATGAAATTGAAAATTACGAAGATAATTCGCTAGTTATTGAATTGAATGTAAATAATACTACAAGTAAAAGTGTCGACGTAAGAACGTCAGATTTTAAGGCGAAACTAAATGATGTAGAACTAACCGAAAAAAAACTACAAGAACTCTTTCCTCCTAATAAAGTTTCTAAACAAAATATATTAATTACGCGCTTAAGAGCGGGCGAACATCTTCATCTAAAAGCGAATATTGTAAAAAGAACGGGGCGTGATAATGCATCATTTAATCCAGTTTCTCTATCGAACTTTTCTTATATCCAAGATCCTAAAGAAGCGAAGAAATATGATAGCATACTGGATAAAGAGAGAGCATATTATAGAAATGAATATGGCGACCCTACAAAATTCAAGTTTGATATTGAGCACATCAATGTTAATATGGGACCGCGATATTTAGTTCCGAAATCTCTAGATATTGTAATAAATAAATTGAATAATTTAATATCTGAATTTGTTAATATTAATACGTCAGAGATTGTAAAAATTCAGCAATTCCAAGATATTAAAGAGACATATGAGTTTATTATTGACAATGAAGATGATACGTTGGGTAATATTATACAGTCCTATGTACATAATAATTATGTCAGAAGTAAGAAAGATGTTAATTCAACGCTCTGTAAATTCATAGGTTATATATGCCCACACCCTCTAAAAAACACTATGATTATTAGAATAACACTAGATGCTATTACAGAAAAGAACATGTTTATTACATTTATGGAAAAAATATGTAAGGAGATTATAAATGAATTAGTAGATATTAAGACAAAATGGAATAAGTTCGCAATAGATAATAATGTATCATAATTTATATTATTATATATTAAAAGAAAGAGAAAAATTTAATAATGTCAATAAATATCAATGAGATTGAGTATAATTACGAAGATGAGGAATTAGATGATATTGAATATCTTGAGATAATGAGTTTAGATGATATTATTAAGGATAATCCTTCTTTTATAGCATTGTCGCGAGAAGATATAAAGAATAATTTATTCGAGTTATTCGCCGATAAAAAAAAGGTCGATAATATAACTGACCTTTTTTATAATATATTAAATAATAATGATGCGAATCGTGGAAAATTAAAGGAATATGACAATTATGTATTTAATGCCGAAGCAGAAAAAAAAGATTACGGTGCAGATACAATAGATAAAAATGATATCCTAAATTTTAACAATTTGAAAAAGAAAGCAGTATTAAATCACGATGAAGCAAAAGATAAGTATTTTTTTGCCATTAGATATAATACAGATTCTGCGAAACTACGATTTAAACCTGACGCAAAAATAAATATTACAATAGAACCTAATAATAAAAACTTTCCAATATACTATCCAGTATTTCCAATTGACGATGTTAATATTCCTATTATATCTGCTTATTACAAAATTCCCAAGGCAATTATAAATGATTACGTATATACCAAAATTACGTCGCATTTAACTAAAACTAAAAATATCAATTTTGTATCTTCTGAAAATTATGAGAATATAAATGATTTAGTCAAAGATGTTAAACCAGATATTAATAATGTTATAGATTACCTAAAAAAATGCTTTGAATATGATTATTATAATATAGAAATTGCTTTGAATAAATTTGGAAAATCTCTAGATTTTATTAACGTGGACGATTTTTCTATTTTATGTGATTATTTGACAACAGTTAGTGAAAAAGATAAAGAGAGAAAAAATATATCTAGACGAATCAATATAAAAAAACCCGAAATTATAAATAAAAAGTTGATTTTCTTTGACAAATTGGGTACAGCAATGCAATTATTAAATTTATCAGAAAGCGCCGTTATGTATTTAGATAAAAATAAAATGAGTCTACATGATTATCGCGATAATAATATATTTGCAGATAAGATAAAACCATTAGAAAATTTTAAAATATACGAAATTATACAGGCGATTAAATCAAATGGGAACTCCGATGATAACTCTGTAATATTAGAAGTATTAGATATTATCAAGCATTCTCTTAAAAATAGTAATATAGTCGAAGCGATACAATCAATTGATAATATATTGAAAACATATGATAAAAAAGAATCAATAATAAAGAAATATGAAATAGTAAGAAAGGATAATGAATATTCGCGCAATCACATTTTTGATTATGACAAAGATGGGAAACAATATATATTATCATATCGCGAATTAAAAGAAATTAAAGATAGTCATTATAATGAAAATTACGAAGGTATTGCTGAAAAGGAATTTGTAGCAGAATCTATGTTTGAGAATGACGATAAAATTGCCTATATAAACAACGGATTCGCAAATACCGATGATACTGATATTATAGATTTTAATAAATTAGATATTAATAAATATATACATAATATAAATTATAAGACTGAATTAGGTTTTGTAGATAGTTTAGAGCATATTTTAAAAATTATGTATGACTTCGGCAAATTCGCCTGTATAGATTTTGATTATGACACATTATCTAGGGAACTTTTCAAAAATAGTCGTTCAATATATAAACGCGGGGATTTATATAAAAGTACATTTGAAGATAAGGGAGTAGAAGTAAGTGATGAAATTATTACTTATTTGGATAAGTTATCTCCCAAATTTATGTTAAATTTATTGGGTAAAAGAGAGGCGCCTTTTACGGATGTAGATGATGATGTTGAAGAAATAATTATTTATTGTAATAATATATGGCAAAACGAGTTTAATAATATGTTTTTAAATGCGATCGCTCATTGTATAATAAATATACAAGAGGGAATATTAGATGATACTATAGCGATAAATGTAGATTTTTTGAATGGCAATTTCATAAGTTATTGGGATAATTGCGGAACTCCTATTAATAAAAAAGATGAACGCGGAGTAATGACATATATAATAGAATCTCTAAAGGAATATTTAATGAATCATAGTAATAACGAATTTTTAATAGATACTGGAGATATATTTAAAAGAACATATAAAGTGATTGAAGAATATTATTCAATCAATATTGATATTATGAAGAAAAAGGATGAAATATGTAAGGAGAAGAAGAAAGAGTTAAAGGGTAAAATAGAGAGAGATAAGTTGCTCAAATTATGGAAGAGCGGGCAGTGTGGAAATAAATTAGAATTATGTAAAGAACAATATATAGAATCTATGTTATATATGCCTGATATTAATTATGTTAAAATACATAAGTTTTTGAATAATTGTTGTTTAAAAAAACTCGATGATACTTTTAATGATAATGTCGATTTAAAAAATGCTAATAGAAAGGATTTAATAGGTTTTAAGGAAGTATATGCTAAAAAGAGAATAACTAATAAATCTCGTGATTTAAGATTTATTCCTATAAAAGATACTGTTGCGATTTTAAATGATGATGAAGAAGTAATCAATCGCATATATTTAAAAGAAGATTATATATATAACATCAATAATCATTCTAAAATAGTAAAAGAATGGTTGTATGCGATGAAAGAGAAGAATAATAGTTTATTCCCTATTAATATTATAAAAGATTTTGAAAATAATAATATTAAGTCTATAAAATCTGCTATTACATTTAATGTAGGACTATTAACAAAAACATCAAAACATGTAGGAGAAGAATTTATTGATAATTTTAATAATGTTAAAAAAAAAAGCGGAGGGAAGAAGGAGTCTAATGACAAAATTAAATATCAAAGTATAATCCGCGCTATAATGAAAATATTATATACTCATTTGAAAAATGGCGATAATAGCGACGAAATTAATACGTTATTAAATAATTCTATAAAAGATTTGAAAGATATAGTGAGAGATTTGAAGATATTGAATAATATTTATAATGATGAAATAGAGAATGAGATTGATATTATAAATAAATATATAGTAAGTCGCGCATTATGTTGTCCTTTTAATATAGAGCAGACTTTAAATGGAAAGATAATATCAAACGTTATTAGTCATCTATATATAGAAAAAATAACAAGCAATATATATAAAGATGTTCTGGAGATAATTAAATTATCATTTCCTACAATGGAAGAAAATATTGATTTTTTGAATAAGCAGCGTGAAGAAAATAAACAGGGAAAAATAAAGATTCTCAATGATAAAACCGTAGAGGATAATAAATTAATAAAAGAGATGAAAAAAGCAGGGATAAAATATGATATCATTCAAGAAAAAATAAATAAGGTCGGTGAAGAAAATTATGATACACAAGAATTATTAGAAAATAATAATGACGATATCAATACTGACAATTATATATTATATAAGGATAATTATGCAGGAGAAAATGTTGGGGAAACTAATGATATGGATAATAAAATGACATCAAATGACCGAGAAGATGATGACGAATATATGGATACCCAAGATATGGAATATTTACATGATTAGATACGATGTGTATTAAACATTTTCTCCCGCTCCATATATTTTATTTTCTTCTTTACTTATATTTGTATGAGGCAAGTCAGTCTTTGGAGGAATTGTAGATATATTTACTAAAGATGCGTCTCCATGTATATCTTTTTTATTTATACTTAGTCTTTTAGCAACACCTGTATTACCTATAATACCATTTAATTGAATGGGTATATATCTATCGGCGTCAGAGAAACATTTTGCGACTTCAATTTTATATTTAACAGGTATTTCTTCAAATGAACAATCTTGAATTAAATTATCATATTTGAGAGATAATATATTATAAGTTTCTTTAGATACATTCCCATCGCACGCTTCTATTTCTTGAGATAACAACATAAATTGTTGAGATAATTTTTTAAATATTTCAAACTTTTCGCTCGCCTTTATGCTATTTGTAAGAGACATTATAAGAACGCTCACGGCATTTACAATAATATTCGGAATTTTAATAGCATTTGCATCTTCACTGATACTATTTATGATACACATAGTAGAACTAGTTAATACTAGAGGTATATTAAAACAGAACTTTACAAAACTCCAATGTGAAGATGCTTTTGTACATAGTAATGTCATAGATTCGCATTTATCTAATAATTTATCAATATTGTGCATTATTTTTTCGGTTATTCTTAGTTTATCTAATAATATAATATTTTTTTATTTGAATTATTATATTAGATAAGCGTATGAATATAGAAGTTAAAACAAACGACTGGGTTCTCCCAAATAGAGTTGGTTATAATAAACAAATATATAATACTTTTCATCCTTCTAAATATCAAAAAAAGAAAGTAGCGTCTGCATGTAATTGTTCAAAAGAATCGTGTGAATTAGATGTATCCAAGGTATCTCTGTTTCCGCAGCAAAGAATAATTAAGGATTATATGCAATTTGATAGTCCGTATAGAGGCATTTTATTATATCACGAATTAGGTTCTGGTAAATCCGCAGCATCTATAGCGGCATCAGAAGGATACATTAATCGCAAGAATGTTATAATTATGACACCGGCATCATTATCGCAAAATTATGAGAATGAATTAATGAAAATATCTACTATCGGATTAAATCTAAAGAAATCGTGGACGTGCGTTAAGTTAATAAAGACAAATGTCAAAATGATGGAAGACCTCAAAAAATACGCAATAGATAAGCAATTAATTAAAAAAGAGGGAACTGTATGGATTCCTTTATATAAGAAGGATATTGAAGGAGCGGAAATAGTAATCGACAATATTAAATATGCCGATTTAAGTTCGAATTATAAAGAAGATATTAATAAGACCATAACACATATAATAAGAAATAGATATCGATTTATTAATTATAATGGGATAACAAAGAAAATGTTATCAGAAATGGGAGAAAACGTCTTCGACAATGCCTTTATTATAATAGATGAAGTACATAATTTTATAAGTAGAATAGCGAATGGTTCAAAGATAGCGATGGGAATCTATAATAGTATAGTTGATGCGAAGGATGTAAAATTGGTGTTATTATCTGGTACGCCAATAATTAATCAACCTTACGAAATATCATTTTTAATTAATTTATTAAGAGGTCCTATGGTAACATATAAAATCCCTATATTAAATGGTACTGCGGATAAAAGTGTTATAACAGATAAATTGATAAAATCGCAATACTATGATTATGTGGATGAATTATATCATGATGATAAAAATGTTAATATAGTATTACTACCTAAAAATTATGTTCGTAAAAGCAATGAAACGTCTGTTATAATAAGTAAGAATTGGAATAAGGATGAAGATACACTAATTAAAGAGATAATAAATGCGATAAATAATTACGAACTAATTAAATCTACTAGTCCTAAAAAAATAAAATCTGTCATTAATAGTTTTAAAAGTGAAAAACCATATTTAATACTTACAAATGGTGTGACAGGTTCATTAAAAACAAAAATGGCGGAAGAAATAATTAAGGATTTAAGATTAAGTACTAATAATACAAAGATAAATATAGATGATTTGGTAGTAAATAATAAAGAATATAAGAAACGCGTATTAGATATAATTAGGAAGATTAGTAAAGATTGTAATAATAAGCGGTCATGTATTTTGGAAAAATATGAGAATCCCAGCAATAAATTACTAGAAGATTTTAATAAAGCATATTATGATGTTAGAACTGGCGCTGACGGAATTGGATGTACATCTAAATTTAAGGATTCTTGTGATATATTGAATGATTTAAATTTAGAAAAGGCATTAAAAGAAAGTAGAAATATTGTATTTGAATCGCAAGGTTTAACAATTCCCACATGGTTATTAGCGCAACCTTATTTAACAGAAAAATACAATGTTATAGTTGGGTATTCGTTGGCATCTATAAAAAAAATAGTAGAAGTTATAATAAAAAGAGCGAAGGCAAGAATAGATAAATACGAAAAAAATCAAGACAATGAGGCACCGCGATATCCTAATATAAATATGAAAATAATTGGGGAAAATATAAAAAAAATTATAAAAACATTAAATGATTTGCGAAATATTTGTATGAATGATAGTAAGTATTTAACATGTGGAAATAAAAAAATAGATAAACTTCTAATATACGAGAATGATAGCGAATTCAAATTTAATCTAGTATATGATAATAGCGATAAAATAAGTGATGAGGATTTTAACTCTTTAATAAATAGTATAGTTAAGATAGACTCTAATGGCAATTTTAATACTGATATTATTTTAAATAAGAAATTCAGTCGCGAAATTAATTATGCGCTACCAAATAAAAAGGAGGAATTTGATAAGTTTTTTATTAATGATGCCGACCCCGAAGATATCAAGATAATAAACGAGGATTTATTTAAAAGACGTGTTCTAGGTATTTTAAGTTATTATAAGACAACGGGTTCAGAATTATTTCCTACATTATTACCTGAAACTATTAGGCGTATGTATATGACTAATCATCAAATAAAAAAATATATGGATGTACGGAAAAAAGAAATAGATATGGATGATAAAAAGAAGAAGTTTGGTAATAAAGCAGCAGCAAATAAAGATGTTAGTTCGGTATATCGTGCATTTAGCAGATTAGTCTGTAATTTCGCATTTCCTAATGAAATACCGCGTGAATTTCCTCAAGATATAAGACTTTTAAAGAAAAAGGAAATTGCTCTAAATGAAGATGATAACAGTAAAGGCAGCGATGATGAAGATGATGAAAATGCCAAAAAGAAAGCGGATAAGAAGGATATAGATGCTGAATATAATAAAAAATTAAACAAGGCACTAAATGATTTACGCAAAGGGGATTATTTAGAAAAGAAAAATCTACTTGAATATTATAGCCCAAAATTTGCGCAAATGTTAGAAGATGTGAATACTTCGCCTGGAAGCGTACTGGTATATTCTCAATTCCGTGTAGTAGAAGGATTAGGAATATTTAAAGAAGTATTAAATAAACATGGATATATTGAAATTAATATTGTTAAGAATGATGAATATGGATATATATTAGAAGACCCGGATGTATTTAATGAAAAATATGATAATAAAAGATATGTAGTATTCAATTCTGACCGCGAAAAAACGAATATCTTAATGAACTTATTTAATGGAGATTTTGCTAATCTTCCGGATACGATTAGATATAATCTACCAAATAAAGGCGAGGGTTTAGAGCAGAGATATGGGAATGTAGTAAAAATAATGATGATTACGCAATCTGGCGCCGAAGGTATATCATTAAAAAATGTAAGACGTGTTTTAATTACCGAATATTTCTGGAATTCAGTGCGTATAGATCAAGTAATTGGGCGCGCCGTTAGAACCTGTAGTCATATGTCATTACCAGTGGAAGATAGAAATGTAGGAGTTTATAAATATATAATGAAATTTACAAAGGAACAATTAATAAAAAATCCGACAATTAGAATAAAAGATAACGAACTATCTACCGACGAGCACATATATGATAAGGCTAATAATAAAGAGAAGTTAATTAAAAATTTCTTAAATATGTTAAAATCCTCTTCGGTAGATTGTATAATACATTCGGCTATTAATCAACCTTTGAAAAATGGTTATAAATGCTATAATTGGCCTATAAATAAGAACAATGACAAATTGTCATTTACTCAAAGCATATTAGAAGACCGCGTAATAACACAAAATAAAAATTATGAGAAAACTAAAATAGATAAAGGGCGCGTAGTATCAAAAGATGGTATTAAATATGTTTTATTAAATAACAAATTATATGATTATTATAGTTATAAAAATGCAGGCGTATTATTATTGGTGTAAATTGCCTAATATATATAAAAAATAAATAATAGTAAATAAGAAGCGCATACTTATTTTTAATAATTATAAATGAATAATATAATATTGAGAAGATATATCGGCAATATTAATTATGAATATGATGGGGAATTATTAAATGAGGTAAATGAAGAGGTTTTAATGGCCGATAATATAGGAGAAACTGAAATAAATAATATTATATCAGCACCATATCGCGAAGAAGGAAACGCGAATAACGCGAATAATGCGAATAATATTAGATGTATATGTAGATATAGTAATACATTCAACTTATGCAATCGTAATATTATAAATAATTCTTTATATTGTAGATATCACAAAAATACTAAATTTGGTTATATACATAGTATTTTTTATGATGTATTTAAGGAAAAAGTAGAGATAACGATGAACGATTTATATATATTATACAAATATATAATTTGCGACGCGAACAATGTTGAAGACGTTTGGTCTTTATATATTGAATTATTAAAAAATATGCCTTTTAAAATATTATTAAATATTGCTGAAGGACTGTTTATTGCTGGAAATAATCGTAAATATAGTAAGAAAGAACTATATAATATCTTATATAATATAAATAAAAATACTTATGAATTTGAAAATAATAATATATGTATGGGAAAACTAAACAAGATACAATATATGTTCAGGGAAAAATTGAAGAAAAATGTAAAAAACAAACTAAAGGATAATATCTTGATAAAATATGATGCTAATGAAGATTATATGAATAGTGAGGAACTTTTCACAGGAGAAAATATATGTGAAATATCTGTAAATAGATTATATGTATTAAAAAACGAGAGAAATGAGAAATATATTTTTGATGCGATAGAATTAGAATATTTTATTAGAAAATGTATTGAAAATAAACAGGACCCTTATAATCCATATAATCGCGATAAACTCGAACATGATGTCCTAGTAAATCTTAATATGTTTATAAAATACAATGGATTAGAGATAAAGAGCGATGAATATTTATGGGAAAATAATATGCATGCTTTTACAGAATTATCATTAGAAATCGAGAGACGCGGATTTTATAATAGTCCCGAATGGTTTGATAAATTAAAAGATGCAGATTTTTTAAAAATAATAAAATATTTTAAATTATTCTCGAGTAATATACCAGAATGTAATAAATATTTTAATGATATACGCGCTGATACATTAGTATATGATTTTTGTAAAGATGCTATTAAGATGTTTAAGGAATGTAATGATGAATATTATGTATTGTGTTGTAATTTTATAAAAGCGATGGCATTATGTTCGAACAATTTTTTCAATAATATTCCATCATGGTTAATAGCAAATAATGAAAATATTCGCATAAATACAAATCTCGAAACATTAATGGGACTAATAAATAGAGACAATGCTTCTGAATTGACGAATAATTTTTTATTATATTATTATGTAGAACATATTTAAGATTGTAATATAAAAATATGAACACTAATATATACGATATTAAATATACTCCTGATTTCGCTTATACTCCTATAAGTTCACAGAACTTACAAAATGCAATCGAAGAAAAACAAAAAAATGTAATAGATATATATATAATCAAGTTTAAAACGGCATTTTATGGATTTTTATTATTTATAATTTTATCACTTCCAGTAGCATATAAAATATTAGATATGATAGGAAAAATAATATCAAATAATATAGAAATTTATGATTTTAATATAGATGAACCTTCGCCGCTAGGACGTGTATTTATGGGATTTATAGTATTTATTCTACTGTTTATCCTATAATCTATCTACTTTTTATTCTTTTTAACTGCCTTCTTAACAGGTTCTGGTTCTGGCTCTGGTTCGGGTTCTGGTTGTTCTTCTTCCTTCTCATCTTCTTCTTCCTCATCATCATCATCTTCTTCTTCCTCCTCCTCTTCGTCCTTCACATGAGACGCTGCTACTTGTTGAATCTTTTTATTATCTTTTACACTATCAGATACAATAGTCTTTGTGATTACTTCGGTATCTACATCAATATCTTCATCATCTTCATCGTCTGCTACATTTTCTTCATCACTATCTTTAACAAATGTAATCTTTGATGTATTAACCTTTTGAAATTTTGCGGAAATAATCTTCCAACTACATCCGAACATTCCAGCAGAGAACCAGAGACCATTCAGTTGAATAATAAATTGCGCTTTTCCACCCTTGAGATTTGAAACGTATTCTTTGAAATCTACCTCATTATTATCCATATCATAACAATCAAATTCAAATTTATCTTCGACGGAATCATAAGGGAGTTTCGCCTTGAAATTGGGAGGATATTTATCAGCAAACATACCAGTTTCCTTATCCTTATCGCGGCGAACAATAGGACTAAACATATTCTCAATAGCACCCTTATTGCCCTCAAAGTTCTTCTTAAACCACGCTACACTATTCTTACTAGCATCTTCACAGATTTTATGTTCAAGTTCAATCAACTTATCGTGAAATGCCTTAACCTTGGGATTCTCGTCCATTCCCTTAAAAGACGCCGTAATATCATACTTACGCGCTTCATCTTTGCGTTTCGGGTCGTCCTTGATAAACTGGGTATTATCATTGACTCCATAAGGAATCGATAGAACAGGAGTTTGGATATTAATTTTTGAACCTTGATAATTAAGATAGACAGATTTAGCACCTGATTTCATAATCTTCATTTCAGAATACTTAATCTTGTCGACATTGAATTGCTTTGGGAGGAGAACGTTCATCGTTGTATATATATATTAATTAATCTTTATATAGACTATCAATTTTTATTATTTTCCGTATCTTTTTTTAAATTAAAAAAAATTGATAAAATTTTGGTATCAACACAAAAAAGAATATGAAGATATTCGCCTAAAATAAATAAATATAAAAAAGTAATTAACACATTTATCTTAAAGAAGAACGCTATAATACATGCACCTACGAAAGTCATTATAAAATCAACTATGGCAAAATCATATATTCGTATGCTATGTATTCCTTCCCTAGGAACTCCCAGAATATCTTTATACTTGGCAAAAATACACATTATATATTATATATTATAATATATCTATTAGATTATAAAGATTATAAAGATTATATTATATAATAATAGGATTGTATGAGAAAAACTCCTAAAATTCTAACGAATGATAAATATAAATATTATGATTTAGAGTTTCCAATATATAAGACAAAAAATGGTGGGCGACTAATTAAAATAGGGAATGTTTTCTATAACATGGAAAATAATACTACAATAGATAAAATAAAGGACGAATATAATAAGAAAATACGCAATCAATTATGTGAAGAAGATAAAGAGTATGTTATTATCTAATTTCAAACGAAGATACGATTAGGTAATTAACCAGCGTTTTAGTAATACTATCAGTATTCTTAATATCATTAAGAGCATTTGTATTAGTTTCTAGATAATATCTATAAGCATTATCAATACCATAAGATATAAGGATATTATTAATATCATAAACACTCATTTTTCCAATTTCATTTTCAATAAAATTATACAAATCATTTTGCAAAATCTTGCGATTATCGTGACAATTATTATTGTTATAACAAATTTGTTCATATATCACTTCACAATAATCATAAATACTTTCATGAATAATTTCTTTCATATAACATTCGAACATTGCAAGTTTATCAGTTAGATTAGTTGTTAATATATAATGTTTATGCCTATCATATCAATTTTTATTATTTATTGAAAAGATAAAAAATATATATATATTTCTCAAGATGTAATCCCCCTTTACTTACATTTGATACTATTGTATAGTTCAAGAATATCTTCGATATTCCACAGCATAAACTCGACGCTTTTATAAGTTTTTTTATTTTCCTCAATTTTCCTTAATTTTAGAGAATTCAATTCGCTTTCAAAATCGATACCAAGAATTTCAATGATGATTCGCTTATAATTATATAAGAGATGCTTACTAATCAAGCGCGAATCGTAGTAGATGCTTTTATAACCACTATTACATATAATGTTATGATTTAAAATTTTAATATAATCTAGCAATATAAATTCTATGAAACATTCGCGAAAATATGGTGTTTGTTTATTGAGCATCTTAGAGATTGAGTCGGCAAACTTCACGCTAAAATCTGCTGCGATAGCATCAGCATCTCCTTCGGCATTATTTAAATTGCTGACGTGTTTTCGCAAACAATTGAAAATGCGAATTGCGTAAAGTTCAACACGACTATTATCAATCACTGTAATAATGTGATCATTCTCTTTGGCGGCCCTACAAACACCGGCAAGCATATGGCATTTCTTGGCGTCATTGATATCTCGAAAGGCATTCTCGTTGGAGAAAATGATTTGTGCTAGGAGCGAGTTATCCATGGTGGGATATAGTTAGATACCCTATATCTATATTATCAATTTTTATTATATATTATAAATAACTAGACCATTTTAATTTATACCAGATTTTTACATTTTTTCTAATTTAAAATTTGAGTACATAACTTTTTATTTTCTAATATTTCAAAAGTTTTCTAGAAATTTCTAAATAAAAAAAGTTATGTACTCAAATTTTATTTTCATTTTTTGAAAAATTCTAGATACGATTTATATGATGCGCCAAAAACAAAAAATATACGAAACACAATGTGATATCTTAATAGTACCTAGTATAGCGCGAAATTATCTAATACATAAATTTTAATCAATAAGAACACAGAAAATACTAGAATACATAGCAATATATCTATAATGGATCTTTCCAAAGAATATAAAGCATCATCCAATATTACTAGGATTTCAGTAAGCATATAATTATTAAACAACATATTATATAATCATTTTTTAATTTACATAGAATAATACACATTATCACCCCCTTCCTCTTTTTTAACAGAGCATTTATGATATAGCGACATAATAACATCATATAATATTTTACATATTCTAGAGTTTTCAGACATATATTATAAATTCTAACAAATCCTAATATAATATTAATATAATAACTTTATTACCCCCTGTGGGACTCGAACCCACACTCTTTTGATTAGAAGTCAAACGCGATATCCAATTTCGCCAAGAGGGCATAAAAATATAGAAAAAATAGTAATAGGCGTATTTAATGTAATACACTATATACGTACATAATTATATTTTGTATTTGAACGCACTATATAAGAACAATTTACAATATAGGATTTATAAATAAATGGATGTAGAAGGTATAATTTTAGTATTATCGTGTCAAAAACATAGATACACGCGATTAATACATTTAAATCTTAATAAACCCTCGTATAATAATTGGAAAGTTATAAAAGTAATAGGAAAACCTTTTATGAAAAAAGATTATGAATTAGTAGATGATATATTATTTATAAGATGCGAAGATAGTTATCTGCATTTATTAAAAAAATTTGCGCTATCTTTAAAATATATTTACAAATTATTTAATATAAAACAGGGTGTTTTAAGATGTGGCGACGACCTTATCTTTAATGAAAATAATTTGATAAAATTTTTAGAGGGAGAAAAATATGATTTTTATGGTAAATCTCCAAATCCCGACGCGTCTCTTAAAGATAAAAAATTATTAGAAAATTTGAAATTTGAATTAAAATATGATGATTTTATGTTAAATTATTATTTAATACACACAAAAGAGTTGTCAGATGCTCAACATGGGATTAATATGACTATAGAAGAACTCAATAAATATCTAGTAAGACCTCATTTAAATGGACCAACCGGCGTACTTTATTACATATCGAATCATTCGTGTAATGTTATAATAAATACTATGGAAAAAATATCATATAATATATTTCATCTAGACGAATATACAAATAGTTATCCATATATTATTGAAGATACTGCTATTACATATATTATGTATCGCAACGAAATACCTTATACCGACAATCAATTGTTTTACAGCGATTATAAAAACGATGATAAAGTTATAGCGATTCATACAAATATAGAAAAATATACTCAAATATAATAATTATCTCATTATCTTCATTTATAAAAAAAATGATATATAAGTATCATAAGTATAAGTCATAATGTGTGATAATTGCGACTATATTATTACGACTGAAAGAACAAAAGATAAAATTATAGGAGGTGTTGATGAAGTTGCCAGAGGTACTTTTATTGGTCCTGTAATAGCGGCGTGCGTAGTTTTACCTAAAAGTTTTCCCGATGAAACTTACAAACAGATTAAGGATTCTAAAAAATTATCAGAAAAAAAGCGCGAATTCTTGGCATCTTATATTAAGGATATATGTATAACATATGGAGTCGGCGAAGTATCTAATGAAGAGATTGATAAAATTAATATATTAAATGCTACAATGAAAGCGATGAATCGCGCAATAAATGAGGCTTATAAAAAGCATCCTTTCAATTATTTACTAATAGATGGTCCTAATTTCAAGGGATATATTCCGCCGGGCGAAGATGAAGATATGATAGAATATGAATGTGTATTACAAGGCGATGCTAAATACTTATCTATTGCCGCAGCATCAATAATTGCGAAAGATTATCATACAAAATTAATAAATAAAATGGTTGATGACAACCCGCAACTAATGTTATATGATATTAAAAAAAATAAAGGATATGGAACAAAAAATCATCTAACGGCACTAAAAATGCACGGATTAAGCGATTTTCACAGAAAGACATTTGGAATATGTAAAAATCTATAAGAGTAGCATAAGTCTAGAGAAAGGGCAAATTGTTTAAGACTCCGAATTGGTTACAGATATCGGCGCAGTATTTTCAGCGCTTTTATAACAATCTAGATAACTCCATGAAATACCACATTTTTTAGCATATTCACATTTTAATTCTTGATTTTTTTCCTTGCTCTCTAATGTATCTAATAAATTAGGATAAATTTCATTACATATTAAGGGTTTTTTTGTTCCAATTTTAACATCATTAATATTAGAGGGCGTGTATCGTATACCATTGGCATTTTGATATTCTACTATACTACTATAAAAATATGCTGGTTTTCCGTTCAAATCTCCTTGCCCTTCGATATTACTATTTGTCCAAGCAGATTTATAAACACCCGATAATTCAGCATATTTTTTTAACCCTGTTGATGATTCAATAGTATCATTATCGGCTATATCAACGTATAAATATTTAGGTTTATCTATATTCGATATAAAATTATTACATGTAGTAGCATAATTATAACTATTATTATCATTATTAACTAATTCTAATTGCGATTTAAACTCTGGTAAACTACCAAATACATTTTGATCCGGAACACACTTATATTTTAATATATTTTTGTTATTTGATAGTATTATATCATTATCATTATTTAATATAAACTGGTCATTTTTCCCTATTCTATAATTAGTATTATTAGATTCTGTAGAATCATGCGCGGGCAATCTTTCATCTTGACGAGAATATCTCTTAACATTATTAACAATGTCGTTAATATTGCTCGTATCAACTACTTTTTCTAATTTCCAATAATCAGGACATACTGGAAGAGTTTCCACGCTCTTTTTTAATTTACGAGGTTTAATGCTAAAAATTGAAACTAATAAATATATTATTATGATGATAGCACCTAATACATATGTAATAACCGCGGGGAAAAATTTATTATATATATATGTTCTACCCCAGTCAGTAAAAAATATTACAGATAAAAGAATAATAGCGGAAATACCATATACAAAACATACCATCCATGTTCCCTTATACATATTTAGTTTCTCGAGTTTAAACAATTCTAACTCTTTTTGATTAGGTTTAAAGCGTAGTTTAGTTTCCGGATCTAACCCTAAATCTGCTTCATCGTATGAAAAAGCAGTATCTGTATAACTACTCATTTTTCTATATTTTTCTATACTTCTATAATATTATATTATTTATTATTTATTATTTATTATTAATTATTTATAAATATTTTGTAACATCGAGAGTTCTAGTTCCTTTTTTGGAAGGAAGCGTAGATCTTTCAAGAGGAACAGGCATTGTGCTAATGTCCTCTATATATTTTTGCGATTGTTTAATATTTGATATAATTTCAGGAACGCTCCATTCAATAACACGTGTATTTAAGTCCAATATCTGCGACTTTATATTATATTTGCTATTTTTACCATATTGAAAATATATAGACCTCATTATAATTTTAAGTTCGTCATCGCTCTGTCTAGATATATTTATTTTCCCATCAGTGTCATTTAATATTTTATTACGAATGCCTTTTTGTAATAAATCAATATTATCAATTGAAAAAAATATTTTAGAAACTTCCGTACAATCTAAATTGCGAGATATTACGTTTATTTGATGTTCGCTTGCTTTTACGCGCGCTTTTTCAATATTTAATGCGCTACCATTGGTGGCATTAACGCGTCCGTTTAAAAAATTCATTCTATGTAATATTGGGTTGGATTCATCTAATTTTAAATATTCCATTGTTCTTAATATATATAATTATTTTCATTTTATATAATAGTAGTAATAATTAATATATGACAGATTGTAAAGATATTAAAATTTGTTCTCTCGAATTACTTAAAAGAATAAAACATTATAAGCGCGTCAATAAAGCGGATGAAGAAAAAATAATAAATATAATGAATATTTATTTAGACAGACTTATTTTTAATATTACTGCCTTATGTGCGCTGTTATCTTTAAAAATGGGAGTTAAAAAAATATTAGATAATCACATGAATTATTTATTATATTATATTAATAAATATTGTAATTCGTCTCGTATAAATAATAAATCTTCTAAAGGAACGCGCGTTTCAGGGATGAAAGGCGGTGCGTTTAATACCGCGGCATTTTTTGGTGTTGATGAATCTAAACATTACAAGGTAGAAAATGCGGGTAGAGATGTGATGAATTGCAATTTTAATAACAATATTGCTAGACCTGCGCTAGGATTACAAATGACAGGAGGCGCCTGCTTAAAATTAAATAAAATAGTTAAATTGAAAATTAAGAAAGTATTTAAACATTTTAATATCAAAGTAAGCGATAAATCATTAGAAATTATTATGGCGAAATTCAATGATATATTAAATGATTTAACGAAAAAATTAGGTAATAGCAGAAATACAGAATTAAAATTTTCTAACTTTAAAAAACTAATATATAAAAATAAAATAATGAAAAATGATATATAAATATATGTGAATATAATTATTAAAAATGCCAATAATTACTTTGGATGGTAATATAGGTTGTTATAAAACTAGTATTTTAAATTATTTTCATAAGAATTATAAAACGCCAGTAGATTTGGAACCCGTAGATAACTGGAGCGAATATCTTAATAATATGTATAATACAGAAAATAGCACGTACAATTTTCAAATAAAAGTTTGGTTAGATAGATGTTGGATACAAGAAAAATCAAATACTATAATCTTGATGGAAAGAAGTCCGTATTTTATTAAAAATGTATTTGTAGAGAAGGCATTTGAAGATAAAACTATTAACGAAGAAGAATATAAAAACATTTTAACACTCCATAAAACAACGGATAAATTATGGGAACCATGTGGATATATATATCTCCGTTCTAATCCCGAAATATGTTTTAATAGAATTAAAAAGAGAGGCAGAGAAGCAGAAAAAAATATTAAAATGGAATATATAAAAAGAATACATGAATTACATGAGAAAAATTATGAAGAGGCAATTAAAAATAATAAAAACATGTTATGTATTGATGTTGAAAATAAAAATGTAGCGGATATATGTAGCGAAATTATATCATCTACAATTTATAATAATATAATTACCCAAGTATATAATATATAAATACGCGATATATAAATAGGCGTATTTAGCAGGGAATTATAGGCGATTTAGTTCCTACAAAGCAACTATAATACAGTCTATCCATATTCTTGTATTCTAATGTAGGCGTAGATGAATGAATCATCTTTCTATTATTGAATATAAGAAGGTCATTATTTTCCCATTTAATCTCTACGATATTATTTTTTGTAACCACATATTTTGACATAATTTCTCTGTATAAATCAAAACTATCTCCGCAAGACATTTTATCAAATTTAGCAAATCTGAAAGGAGATAGCATTAATGCTTTCCGATTTCTATTATAATTTGAATAAACTACCAAGGGCTCTTTTGTAATAATACTCTCTTCTTTTTCTATTTTGATTTCATTACTCTTAACTCTATTATATCCAGTGTAATCAAAATAAGTATTCATCATTCCAGTATTAGCGTTTGAATAAATAACCTTTAAATCATAAATTTTATCCTTAATATTACTATCAATACTATCATATGCGTCTTCTAGACTAGCAAATAGTGTATTTCCACCAATTGAAGGAGTTTTAATCATATACATACTAGAAACTACAGGGGGAAGATATCTTCCCTGTCCTACAATATCTTGATGCCATACAAGAGAGTTTTTAAAAGGGTCGCTATATTTCAGATAAGTATCTTTGACACCGTGAAGGTCTTTAATATAGCAATTACCACGCAACGCTATTTGCGGAACAACATCAACTTTAGAATATTCAAATGGGTGAATAGTTTCATTATTATTTTTATCATCAAACAACTTACAAAACTCATAATATTCTGCTGGATTAATTTTTTGATTTTTAAATAAAAGCATAGGAACACTATTGAATAATTTAATAAGTTCGTATTTATCATAGTCAGACAATAATTTAATATCTACTTTTGAGATTACAGCATAATTTCTTTTATATGTTGGAAATGAAATAGAATATGAATGAGTACATTGTAGTGCGACGAATAAGTAGAACATGATAATAAAATCATATTTTGCAAAGAACGTCATCTTTCGTAATGTTAATATTAGCGCGTTTTAATATTAATTAAAAATAATATGAATTATCAATTTTTATAATTTAGAGTTTTCCAATTCAATATATTCATGTACCTTATTTTTAGAAATAGCAATTACATAATTTATTATAGATTTTGAGAGTAATGTAGATGCCTTATTAGGAACGGCGCTGGGAATATTAGGTACACAATAAATACTAACATTATTATATTTAATATACGGCTTATCTACTGTAGTTGGCACAGACTGTTCTGTTATCCCCCCTTGATCTATTGCGACATCCATAATAACGCTATTTTGGGGCATAGTATCTAAAATTTCATTTGTAAGCAATCTATTTGCCTTTGCGCCAGTATTGTATATACTACCAATAGTAATAATAGATTTTTTCATAAGTAATCTTAAATTATCTTCATTCATATTATAAATATTGATAATATCCTTTGTATCTTCATTGCTGTCGGCAGATGCCTTAATTTTTGTAATTTTATCTATATCAATATCAATTAGATTAATATTTTTATAACCCATTTTGATGGCGCAATTAATTGAAGAAATTCCTACGTTTCCTACGCCTATAATTGTTATTGGTATATGATAATAATGATAAGGGATATGAAATTTAATAAATAAATCTGCTTCCTCAAATGCTTTTTCTCCTGCGATAATAGACATATTAGACAAGATTGGATAATATGTGTTAGATTCGCTTTTCTTAATTAAAACTGTTTCATAAGCATAACAAGTTGCCTTCGATTTAATCATATTATCTAGAAGATTTTGATTGCTAGCAAAATGGAAAAATGTGAAAATAGTATGCTTTTCTTTAATAAGTGGATATTCACTTTCTTGTGGTTCTTTTACTTTTACTATAAGATTCGCGATATTATAAAGTTCTTCAATTGTACTAACCATAATAGCACCTGATTCAATATATTCATGGTCTTTAAATCCGGCATTAACACCAGCATCTTTCTGAAAATAAACAATTATTCCCGAATCAACAATGGTCTTAACATCTTCGGGAATTAATGATACACGTGTTTCATTTAATTTTAATTCTTTAGGAATACCTACTGATAGCATTTTATATTATATATATTCGCAATTTTTTATATATATTATTAGATATGTAATATCTAATATGTAATATCTAATATGTAATATCTAATATGTAATATCTAATATGTAATATCTAATATGTAATAATCAAGATAATCGCAATTTCTCAATAGATTCTATTATAAGACCTCTGTTTGCTCCTGTAAAAGAGCATATTTCTTGGGTATTATTAATAAATCTAAAATGAGGAATAGAGAGGATATTATTGATATCATCTATATCTTCGCATTTTTGAATATCAACCTTTATAAAAATTATGTCTTTGTAAGATTCAGATAATTCTAGCATATACGGATGTATATCCTTGCAAGGTTTACAAAATGATGCTGAATATATAATCAACACTTTATTGCCTTTCAATATTGCTTTATACTCTTTATTATTAGTTATATCAAATATAGCCATTATCTATATAAAATAAGTTAATTTATTTTTTATTTTTTAGTCGCAAATATAAAAATTGATTATATAAATATATTAGTACCCTATATAATAGAATGCCTCCAAAATCTTTGAAAGAAGTAGATATTAAGACGGTTGAAGAAAAGTATAAAAAGTATGAACTTCTAGAGCATATTCTTGCGCTTCCGGATACATATATCGGTTCCATAGAGTCTCAAAAAATTAATAGTTATGTATTTAATACAGAAACTAATAAAATGGACACCGATGAACTAACGTATATTCCAGGACTTTTGAAGATTTTTGACGAAGTAATCGTTAATGCCATTGACCATTCTATGCGTTTAAAGGCGGAAGAAGCAAAAGGAAAAGATAATATCAAGCATGTAAAAAATATCAAGGTATCGATTGATAAAGATACTGGAATTATTACGGTATATAACGATGGAAACGGAATTGATATTAAAAAACATAGTACATATGGCGATTTGTGGGTTCCTGAATTAATTTTCGGAGAACTTCTGACATCAACAAATTATGATAAAGGCGAAGAGAAAATATGGGGCGGTAAAAATGGTTATGGT
>JACCDO012438060.1_pt1 | contig 45752 bp, 83 predicted proteins | sample 7446101 | NCBI WGS metagenome assembly JACCDO01 (sample SAMN15323440, study PRJNA562643) | freshwater metagenome | isolation source: river surface water | place: USA:Blue River Watershed | collected 2017-08-16 | reverse complement strand
GCCCCATATACCCTCTTATATATATAATCCACATACTCCTTATAATCCTTCTCATCTTCTAATACCTCACCACTAAATACCATCTTCTGTATCACCTCATATGCCTTCTCCCTACTCTTTAAACTCTCCATTAACTTCATTAACTTCGACTGTGAATTATATACCCCCCTACTCTCTCTTATATGCTTCTCCATTATATCCTTATGCACCTCTAAATTCTCTATTATCCCCACCATCCTCTTTATCCCATAATCACATAATCCCGTACTATCTATAAATACCACCCTCTCCACTGATGAATGACTCATATCTCTCTCATACCATAATGGCACATTCTCTAATATAGGTAACACATACCCCCTTAATAATCTCGCTAACCCACATATATTCTCACTCCCTATTGGGTTCTTCTTATGGGGCATTGCTGATGAACCCTTCTGCCCCTTACTAAACCCCTCAGATACTTCATTTACTGACGATTGCTGTAAGTTCCTTATCTCCACCCCTAACCTCTCTAAACTACTTCCTATAAGCCCTATAACCATAAAGAACTCTGCATGACGATCTCTTGGTATTATCTGTGTAGATATAGGCTCTACCTTTAACCCTAACTCATTTAATACACTCTCTTCTACATATGGTGTCACATTTGTATAATTACCCATAGGCCCTGATATTTTACCATAAGTGATATTCTCTATCGCTACTTCTAGTCTCTCCTTATTCCTTAACCACTCACTATAAAATGAAGTCATCACTAATCCAAAGGTTATAGGCTCTCCATACATACCATGACTACGACCTAACATAGATGTATATTTATGTTCTTTTGCTTTCTTCTTTAAAGCATATAAGAGACTCTCTATACGACTTATAATTTGTTCCCCTGCTTCTTTTAGTATAAGGGCAGTAGTAGTATCTAATACATCTGAACTTGTAAGTCCTTTATGTAAATAAGGAGCTAGATCAGGTTGCTGTTCTTCTATAAACTCTATAAAGGCTATAAAGTCATGTTTTGTCTTAGACTCTATTTCTAATATTCTCTCTTTATCTATAACAATAGATTTAAACTTTTCTAATAAGGACTCTGGTGTGTCTTGATATTTAGAAACAAGTTCTTCTATAAGAAGCCATTTTTTAAATTTATTTGTGTCTGACCATATATGAGACATCTCATCAGTTAAGTATCTATCTATCATTAAAAATCCTACATTGTTTAATAAGTTTATGTTATATAGCACAAGTCAATTTTACAAAGGATATAAATAAAATGATAAGAAGATTTATAAGAACATATGAGAGATATATATTTTTACTACTAGTCAGTATAATGTTTTTGATTATGTTAGTCTTATTCTATAATTTTCCTTTAGTCTTTATTCTTATTTCTATTTATGTGGTATTATATAATCGTTATGTTGGATAATAATATAATAGTACTAGTAACTAGATATCTAAAACAGTACTAGATATCTAAATAGTTTCTTAAGAAACTTAATTGATATCTAAACAGTTTAGATATCTAGTACACAGTATCCATATAGTTTCTTGGAAGAAAGACAAAATGGAAGAAAGTACCTTACTCTTACTTAAAGACTTAAATAATCCTAACTATAAATTAGAATATGTCTATAATAGACCTTATATAACTATAGAAACAGACTCTTATATAGATACTTGGTCTCTTACTAATGGTAATGGTGAATACTCTTATTATATAGATGAAGAACTTTATGTTTATAAACTACATAGAGAAATTAAACAAAGTCGTTTAGACATATTTAATTCTAAAATTAAACCTTAGTCTTACTTATATCTATCTCTATACTTGACCATACATTTATTATAGACTCTATCTTACTTAATAATTCTTTAAGTCTTACTACTGGAAAAGGTATCCTTAATTTATCTAAGTCTAAATCTTTTATACTACCTACCCTATAATTAGTCATTATAGTCTTTATAGGTGCTTCTAAACCTTTAGCGACTATCTCATCTGACTCACTTAAACTCTTATTATATAAAAATAAGACTAAACCTTCTCTTATTATTCCTCCCTTTATAGAACTGACTAAAGTCTGTATTTGTTTTTCTATATTAGTTCTTCTATTTCTAGCTTCGACTTCAGTAACACCACCTACTTTAACTCTTATTAGACTTCCACTAAGTGCACTTACTCTCTGTTTTAAAGTCTCTCTTAAAAAATATAAATCACTAGATAAAGTCTGTGCTTGATAATTTAAGTGGTCAATTCTCTTAGATGTCAATTCTACTTTATCTTCATATTGTTCAAAAATGACTTCATTAAGTTTAATTTTAATTTCATAAGCTGACCCATAGGATTGTAATTCAAATTCTTTTTTAAATTCAGTTTGGACTTCTCCACCTACAAAAGATTCTAAATCTTTAATCCATTCATGTGCCCAGTTTACTTTAGGTGTTTCTATTGCATAGGCTTCTATTACACCTTTATTTCTATTTAAGGTAATCATATCTAAAACAGCTTTAGAAAAATAAGGGGCTACTATTACAATAGGTCTTCCTTCTATTTTATTTTCTAAAGCTGGAATAACATCTTCTACTTTATTGATTTGTCTATTAAACATAGCCACCATCGGCCCTTTAAGAGAAATTTCTTTTTCCCATCTAGGTGTGGGGCATTTAGCTACATATCCTTCACTATGTAAGATTTCTATATCTACCCTTTCTCCTTCTTCTACTGAGATATGTAAATCAGTCCCATTTGTTAATAAAGCCTCATATAAGAGATCAGGTAATTCAGGTGCTATCTTTTTTAAATCCTCTATATTAGGTTTCTCTCCAACTACATCTATATCACCTAGTTTTACTTTATATGGTGTCGGTAGTTTATTAAGTGAATTGAGAATACTGGTAAGAATAAAGATAGCTGTTTTACAGCCATCTCCCTCACCACAAATCTCATATAAAAATCCCCTTACATATTTATTTGTTTTCCATGCTAGTAAAGTAGTTTTAGCTGAGGGGTTTATCAATAGTGTTTTATTCCTATATAGCATTATATTCTTATTACTAGCATAGCTACAAGCTAGTAGGCTAGTTATCTCTTTTAAATCATCTATATACTTAATCATTTATATCTCCTAGTTCGCATAAAAAATTATACAAGATAGACTTCTACTCCCACTAACAAAAAAAATCTTGTTTAACTAAGAAACAAATCTTAGTTAAACAAGACAACTAGCTTAATCGCTAAAGTGAATAAACAAGCAACAGACATAATAGTATAAGCAACAATTTGAATGATAGTGTTAAACATTTTTTTTCCTTTGTAGTTTTGAGTTAAGTTATTTAGTTTTGGTGGTTTTGGTTTTAGTGGTTTTAGGTTTAGTTTCAACTGCCTTAGTTTCAACTGCTTTAGTTTCAACTGCCTTAGTGGTCTTAGCTTCAGTCTTTTCAATTCTCTTAGCTATAAGACTCGCATAGTATTTTTGAGCCTTGCTTAAAGTTCTACCTTGCATGATTTGATCTTTAAGTGAATTTAAAAACTCAAGGTCTTTAACTTCAGCTTTTTTAATTGTGTTATTTAACAACATTAAATCAGCCTTATTTTCATCATTCAAAGTTTCAACAGAAACAATTACTTTGGGAGCAATCATTTTTTCCCATACTGCTAATTGTTTCACACTCAATTCTCTATTGAATTTTGTTACTTGCTTGTGCAAAGACATTGAGAAATTTTCTTCAAATTCATTTTTAGCTTTGAATGAATTGAATTGAGCAATGAAATTTTCTTTATTAAAACTTGTCATATCTGTTTTTCCTTTTTTTAGATATGTTATTGAAGTCATGAAAAACTATTTTTCATTCCTTACAATATATATATAGTCAACCCTTTGATTTTAGCTGACTTTGAAAAAACTCAATAAAATCAACTACTTACTGAAATTGATCGCCCCTATAATAAGTAGAAATCTAGGGTATGATACTAAGTAGAAATCTAAGTCATATAGAATATGGTGTTTAGGGTCCGCATACTTTTTCACCCTTTATAGAGTTCTACCAGTCAGATCAAAAAAAAACCACACACCACACACAAAAAACTAACTAGCTTTCTTTATGTATCTTTTAAGGTGGATAGTTTTGTCGGCAATCTCAAAAGTGAAATTTAAAATCTCATCATTGAAAAGATCAGCCACTAGAAACATACCTTTAGAATTTTTTAAATTTAAATTTAAAGGTAAAGACAAATCATTGAGGTCAGAAAATTCTAAATTTTCTAAAAGAGTATTTAGTTTTTTCTCTTGACTTGGTATTGTGCTGGATACACTATAAATCACATACAAGTTCATAGCTTTAAGTCCTTTCTGCTATGTTATTATTTTCTATACAATAGAGGGTTCGCAAAAGAATTTTTATAAATCTAAAACTAATTCATTGAATTTAGCTAAAAAGTCATTTTCATTTTTAGCGACATGAATTGTCAATTTAAGATTTGAATTTTTCATTTCTGCCTTAGTGATAAACTTAAATCTTAAATCCTCAGCTAAATCGGTATCAACGAATCTTAAACCAGTAAAAGAATTGAAAGAATCTTGAGAGATAATAGAGATGATATTATTCTCTTTACCAAAGAACCTATATTCTTTTTCATTGTATTTTTCAATAGGCAAATTTTTTGATTCTAAAATGTTCATAGCTTAAACTCCTTTGTTTTGTTTGCTATATCTATATTATGTTCTAGATTTGTTTTTTTCTTTTAATGTGAAAAACATATATAAATCAATAAGTTATACTTTTTAAGCACATCTATAATAAGTAGAAATCTAGGGTCTGATTCTAAGTAGAAATCTAAGTCATATAAAATATGGTGCTAAGGGGGGTTCGCATACTTTTATCTCCAATTCCTTAAAGTCGTAGATTTCTACATTTTATAGGGTCGTAGATTTCTACTTAATATAAGGGCGTTCTAAATTTTGTAAGTTATTGATTTTCCTAAAGATTTTCATTTTTGTTTAAAGTCAAGACTGAGGCAATTAGTATTATGTAGGGAATGAAAAAAACCTACTCTTAATGACAAGTATGATCGTTAAGAAAATAAAACATAGCAAACAAAAGGATTTACCAAGCTATGAATAAGAAACAATTTAAAGCTCTTCCTAAGACAATTTCTTTCTATATCGTTCAAAACGAAGGCAACATCAACGATAGTGTTGAAGGTAGAAACAGATTGACAAATTTTGTGAAAGAAAATGTTGCAGACCTCTTGGAAGGCAAAGAAATTACCTTGACCGATGCATTATTCAAAAAGAAATATGATGGTAAAGGTAGAGTGCTTGTGCAAAACATGATGCACAACCCAGAACATGGACATTATCTCGATTGGGAAAAAATGTTCAAGTTCACTATCGAAGGCAAAACTTTAAGAGTTAAAAAATAAGCCTTTGATTTGTTGTTGTTGTTTGTCTGAATAAAAAAAACCCCCTTGTTGAGCTTAGGCTTGACAAGGGGGTTTTTTTTATCTTTTTTATGCGAACCTATCCACTCGGATAGGGGTGCTTTTGGTTTTAGGGGAGCTTGTTGGACTCGCCCCTATTAAGTAGAAATCTAGACACTTGGACAAAGATAGCTTCAATGACTAAGGTCAGTTTGAGGAACCAGCTGGCATTTAAGACGAGATGGACATTCACGAAAAACTTTTTTTGATCTTCAGTGATAGGAGCAGGCAATTTGAAAGTCAATAAGCTGTTTTGATCAAAAGCGATAAAGAGTTTTTGGTCATTAAGAAAATCGGAGTGGTTATACTCAATAGTATATTCCACTATCTTATCTTTAATGACTTGTAATCTCTCTTTTAAAGCATCTGAGTCAGGGTCATTGTTTTCAATACGAGTTTTAACTTCCCTATAAGCATTAGAGAGTATAAGTAATTCGGACTCAATCATTTTTTTTCTTCTTCCTTAAGGATGGCGATAATACCATCTTCTCTTAAATAGAGTTTAGAGTATTCTTTAGCAAGGTCAATATGAATTTCACTTAAACCTTTTTCAACAGGATCAGCTAAATTAAGCATAGAGTTTTCAGTGAGGTGGTATTGCATGAGTTTCATATACTTAATTTTAAGTTTAGTGTGTTGTTCAAGTAGAGATTCTTTTTTAGGAGGTTGAAGTGTTTCTCGTTGACAAGAAATAACAAGTATAGATAAGAGTAGGTATTTGAACATAATGTATCCTTTCTATAAGGATATTATATTAGGAGCTATATGTAAATTAGCACTTAAATGCCAATTTGCTTTTCTTCTAGGGTCTATAAGAAGTCTTGCATTAAAGAAACTTACTGCTCTACGGAAGTTTTCTATTTCTACTGGTTTAGATGTATTGTTATAAGGCCCTGATAATAAGAAAATGAAATCTGAGTTTCTTCTTACATCATTAGAAGACATTTCAAAATGAAATAACATTTATTAGTTCTCTTTCTTAGGTGATGTATAGTAATCGCTAGTGATAGCCCAATTTTTTTTATTTCTAGAATCTATAATGCCACCTGACCTACAAGTATAAAAAGCAACTGCTCTTCTAAAGTTATCTTCATATATAGGGATAGAGGTATTGTTAAATCTTCCTGATATAACTAATACAAAATCTGTATTTCTTCTTACATCATTAGAAGACATTTCAAAGTGGAAAATCATTCTTGTCTTCCTATAAATACATTGTTAGAATTAACCCATGTGTGTTTAGGTAAAGACCTGATAGAAAACATAGCAACTGACCTTCTAAGGTTTTCTATATTGTTCTCATATATAAGGACACCCTTACCTTTAATTCTATTATCTTTATGTTGCATGGTATGGGTAGAGAAGATACTTGTATATTGTTTAGCATGGAATATATCATTATTCTCATAATAGACAGAGAAGATAGCTTTAGACATAGGTGTTATTCCCTCCCTATAAGAAGATCATTAGAAGTAACCCATGTGTGTTTAGGTAAAGACCTAACACTAAAGAAAATTATTGTTCTTCTTATATTTTCTAAATTTTCTTTATACATAAGGACACCTTGTCCTTTTAGGACACCTTTTTTACTATCTCTAGGGGATAAATACACACTAGATAAAAGACAAGTAGAAAGCACTGCATGATATAAATCATTGCCATCACAAATTAGAAAAGCTAGTGTAAGGTTTTCATTAGACATAGGTGTTATTCCCTCCCTAAAAAGACATCATTAGAATTTTGCCAATGAGATTTAATCATAGACCTAGCACTAAAGATAGCTATGTTGTCTCTTAACATATAAGTGTATATAAACACACCTGGCCCTTTATAACCACCTTTCTTAAGATCACTAGGTGCTATTAAGACAGAGGACAATAAAGAAACATCTTGTGTTGAATGATAAACATCATTACAGGCAAATTTTAAAAATCCTATAGTGTGCATTTAATCCTCACTAGATGGGGATAAATACATATCGTTATTTCTAAACCAGTTCTTTTTATTTCTAGAATCAAAAAGACCACCTGATCTACAAGTATAGAAAGCAACAGCTTGTCTAAAATTTTCTTGATGTATAGGTACACTACTAATCCCAAAGGGACATGATGTAATTAAAACAAACTTAGTATTTCTTTTAACTTCATTAGCACTCATTTCAAAATTGAATATCATTTATAGTTTCTCCCTAAGTATCTATTATTGTCATTTATCCAGTTATGTCTAGTTAAAGTCCTAGCACTAAATAAACTTATACTCCTTCTTATATTTTCATCATTATGAGAATATAAGAAAACACCTGCTCCTATTAAACTTCCTGATCTGTCATCTTTGTTAGTTATATAAGGTAAGGATAAAAGAACTGTTTGTTGTTGAGATTGAAAGATATTGTTACCTGCACAAAATAAGAAAGCGATTTGGTTATTCATCTCTAAAATACCTATTACCTTCACACAGCCAATCACCTTTGGTGTTGGAAAGAGATCGGACAGTAAAAAATGTTACTGTCCTTCTAAGACTTTCAGTGGGTTCTTCATATACAAAGACACCACCAAGATAGAGTTGGTGTTTAGGTCTTGAGGAAAAACTAGATGAAAAAAGGCAAGTCAGTCTTTGAGCCTCAAGTACTTCGTTGCCTGCACACAAGAAAAAAGCTATTGGGTTTTTACTCATCTTCTATTCCTACTTTTGAGAATAAATAGGTGTTCCTATTTCCCTACACTTTAAATTACCTGCAAAGAAATCACTTACCCTCTTTTGTGTTATATTAGTATACTCTACATCTCGGTCAATAGAAATACCTCTCCTATCATTTTTAATTGACGCTAAAAGAGTACTCCCAACTCCACCAAAAGGATCAAGCACCCAATCATCCTCTTTTGAAAATGCTAAGACACATCTCTCTGCAAGTTCTATTGGATATTGACATGGGTGGTCTAGTTTCTCAGGGTGGTTATGTTTTACATTAGGTATGTTAAACACACCACTTTCAAGTTCTGTTTGTAAGAACTGCCAAAAATCAGATGGGTTTTTACCTAGTGGATTACCACTAAGTTGTCCTTTTTTAGGCCCCTTGAAATGTTTCTTGTTTGGGTATTTAGAGGGAACACGAATACTATCTAAATTAAAAGTATAGGTATCTGACTTAGAGACCCAAAGTAAAACTTCATATCGACCAGATAATCTCTTTTGACAATGTAAACCATGTTCAAAATGCCAAACAATTCTATTCCTTAACTTAAATCCTAATTTCTTTAGGATAGGGTAGAAATAATAGTCTAAGGGAAATATTTCCCCACGATCTACAAAATTACCAACTTGTAAAACGAGACTTCCATCTTCTTTTAAGACCCTATGAGTTTCTGCTAATACTGATTCCATCCATAATAGATAAGCATCTAAATCTACTTGTTGTTCATATTCTTTACCTATATTATAGGGAGGAGATGTGACAACTAAATTGATAGCTTCGTCAGGTATGTTTTTCATTTCAGTTAGAACATCATTAGTAGCAATAACGACTCTATCGTCAGTAGAGTCGAGTGTAGAATAAATATTCAAGGGATACTCCTTTTTGTAACACAAGGTGCTAGATATACATTATTATGTATAAGAAAGTCAGTAGATTTTATGATGTCTCGATTCCTAGCTACATATAAAGCCATCGCTCTTCTAAAGCTACATGAAGATTCTAAATAAAACCCTGCTTTTGTAGGAGACATATGACTCATTAAAAAAACATCACTCATGTTTTTTGCTACATCGTTAGCTGCTGTATTTAACCAACAGATCATTTTCTATTCCTTATAAAAGACATCACAATTATTTACCCATGTGTGTTTAGGTAATGACCTAACACTAAATAATACTATACTCCGTCTCATAGATTCTTTACTTAAGGGTATCCCATGATTTATGGAACTATTACTTGATAGAAAACAACTATGTCTTATAAAGACACTATGATATATGTCATTTCCTATAAAGAAAAAATACCCTATCATTCTTTTAAAAACCCATGTTCATAAACACCAGGTCTTAACTTATCTCCTAGTGCCTTATGTAATTCCTTTAACACCTTAAAGTCTTCCTTATACTCTGTTTCCCAAAACCCCTTTACTTGATACCATCCACAATCCCAACAAGTTAATTGTAAATCAGGATTCGCCAAAGCATATGCTTCTCTTGTATCTAAAGACTTAACCCATAAGTTAGTAGAATGAACTAATAAATCCACAGCTTCTTTACTTAAAGTTAAATCCCCAATTAAGGTCGCTACATAAGATTCTTCATAATACTTTTCAAAGTCAGCATAGATTAAAGGACACTTCTCTTTTAACAAACCTTTAATGCCATATCTCTCTAACCAAAAGAAATGATTTTTAATTTGCCAAATTTCTCCACCCCAAGAAACATCTCTCATACTGGTACAGTTATTCTTTGTTTCAAAGATACTATATATATGACAATCATCCACCCATTGTTCATAACCTTCTTTTAATTCAGAAGGCTGTTTATAATTACCATTCTCATCTAACCACTTTTGTGTAAATGGGATTATAGGGTGGTCAATATATAGAATTTCTTTAGGTGGGGCTTTCTTAATAGGACCTGTCTTTTCTCTCTCTTTAATCTTTAAGCCACTTGTCATAATAGGATATTCATAAACCTCCATGCCTTCAATAGGTTCTCTGACCCATTCACTAGCTGATTTATGATTATCACAGTTATAAATATGTTTCCAACCTACATGACTAGCATCTAGTTCTCTAATAGAGAGAATAGGTTCTTCAGTATTTTCACCTTCAGACCAGATAGTAAAACCTACACCCCATTCAGAAGAAACACCTGAGAAAGCACTAGCATTAAAGAAGAAGCCTTGTTGGAATTTAAAATCTCTGTAATACCATTTACGGAATTTTTGAGCTGTTTCTTGGATCATGAATTTAATAGGAGAGAATAGACAGATAGTGACTTTAGTATAACCGAAGTTTCTAGCTTGTCTTACAGCTTCAAAGATGAACTGAAAGTATAAATTAGAACGACAAGCACCTACCATAGACATAAGGTTTTTTACTTTAGTTTCAGATACCCCTTCTTTATTTTCTTCATCTTCAGCTAGAGTTCCAGCGGCGGCATAAGGTGGGTTCATAAAGAATACAAGTCTTTTATCTGTATTTTTAGATAAGAGATTAAAGGCATATTCAGATAAAGGGTTTTCATAAGAGAAGAGGTCTAGGTCAGGGTTAAGGAAGTCATATTTGAAAGCATTGGTATAACCTTGTTTAACGAGTAGGTCTACTTCAGGTTGTTCTAGGGTAGAGATAATGAGATTTTTAAAATCATATTCTCTAGTTAAATTACCTGATCCTGCACAGCAATCCCATACGATACATTCATCTTTCCAATTATCACCTAAGACTTCGGAGGTAAGTTTATGTGCTTCATCGACCCATAATTTAGGGGTAAAGAAAGCACCTTGTCTTGTTCTAATTTCATTTAACAAGGTTTGGTCGTAGTTTTCGATTTTCATAAAGTTTCCTTTAGGGTGTGATTTACCTTTAGTATTATATTATACCCTCTTAAATTTATGTAATTCTTTATATTCCCCACTTAAATACTTCCGAGCTTTATATGTTAAAAACCAGCCATTATATCTAGATTCAAGTAGATCATAAGTTTCTAATTCTTTAATTAGGTCATATTTATCTTCACCTATAATTCTAATGTCATGTGTCTCTATAAATTTTTTTAGAAACTCTATATGTTCTGGGTAATATAACATAGGAATGTCCTTTTAACATGGAGTAAAAACAATGTACGACCCTTTATCTGAAAAAAGAATCCATTTTCATGATCTCAGTGAAACCACTTATGTCCAAGCAACAAGAGATGTATTTGATGTTGTTAGACTTTACTATATTAAGAATGAAGATATAGTTAAAAAAGAAGAATGCTCTTATAAAGAGTTTTCAGAAGAAGTATTTAATAATTTTGTGGTTGCTACCTTAGAAGTCTAAGGGTCTCTACCTATTGCCAAATTTCTCTTATTTTATCTAGTATGTAATTAAACCCTGATTCAAAATTATAAACTCTATCTTCAAAAGTAAAAGGGAAGTATATATCATTAGTGTATTTACACATAATACGAGTATTATCTCTTGTGTCTATTATAATGAAAAATCTCTCATCTTCATCTACATGAATTTCTATGGTAGGGATTTCAGGGTGTTTTCTTATGATAATAGGCATACGGTCTCTATTCTCTGATTGTATGAGAGAATAGAGATCAAATTTTATTTCTCTGAAAAAGTAATTAAGTAGTTGAGCTGATTCTAAATTGATATAATCTTTTAGAATAATCACATTAGAAATGGATCTTCTTTTATTAGCTACGATTGTTGTTAGTTGCATCCCAAACCTCTCTTATCTTGTTAATGATATAGTTAAAAGTTTCTTCATAGTTTTGGTTGGTCTCATTTATCTTATAGTAAGGGTATCTATCTACTATAGTAATAGTATCTTTTAGTTCTTCTTTATAGAAGATATGTAAAATAGCTTCATTATAGTCTATATGGATAAATAGGTGGGGGATAAGATTATGGGCATATCTAACTTTATACTGAAAACGGTAATCAGATAGTTGAGTAAATTCTAGTTCATCTTCAACTAGATGTATAAGAGCAACACAGGGGTCTTTGTATTTAAGAGTGTGTTCTAGGTAGCTGTTATTTTTGGCAATTCGTTTATTGTCTACGATATGTGTTAAGTTCATTTAGGTTTCCTTCCATAGTTTACGAGTGTATTCTAAAATAGCGTTAATGAAAAAAGAGTCAGAAACTATTCTTTGGGATAAGATTCTTTTTCTAGTTTCTAGGTGTGTGTCTTTATCTATGATAATAAGATTGACCCCATTATCTTGAAATCGGACAAGGATAGAATAGTTCTGGTTATCTTTATAGATTTTGATGCTTATATAATTAAAGTCGAGAGTGCAAATGAGTCTAATTTTATTAGCGAGTAGGTAGGTGTATTCATCATGTTTTACAAATTTTATTTCAGTTAGAATTTCATTTAAGGTAGTTATCATGACATCAGTATTATAGGAGAGAATATCAGGTAGGAATTTAGTGTTTTCAATAGCGACTCTTTTATTGTCTTTAAATTCAGTGTATTTCATTTCATTTCCCATAGGTTTCTGATTTTAGAAATAAGAGTTTCTGTAAAGACCCAATCCCTATAGACATCAATTAGTTCTTCTTCTTTAAGGAGTTCCACATGGTCGTACCATTTTATTTTAATAGTCGTTATCTCTTCTTTATCAAACATAAGATATAGGGCGCATTTATATTTATTTTTGTATAAGCTGATAAGGACAAAATCCATAAAGAAATTTAAGTTGCATTTAAGGTTATCGGATAGTAGGTATTCTTTGTCTTTTTCTTTAAACCCTAGTTCTAGGAGAATTTCATTTAGGATTGTTTCTAAATGGGTAGGTCTATATTCACTAAGGTCTTCAGGTAGGAAGATGTTATTATTATTTTGAGCAACTCGTTTATTGTCTTTAAATTCAGTATATTTCATTTGTTCCAAAGTTCTCTAATTTTGTTAAGGATAAAGTTGATAGTTTCTTCATAGTTGAAGATATCCTTGTCGTTTACTTTATATTTAGTATATCGCCAATAAACACAATTAGGATTAGTATTACCTAATTGTTCAGTGGTGGTAAATCCTAGAATGGTATCCTTTTTTTTACCTTTATAGAATATATTTAAGAGGTTTTTCTTAAGGTCTATTTTTATAAGTAAGTGGGGTATTTGGTCATGGCTGAAAACTCTCTTTCGTCCTAAGGAGTCTCCAAGAAAAGAAAGTTCTTCAAAGATTAGGCTAAGGGCAGACATAGGGTAAAGAGCATCTTTAAATTGTTCAAAAAGAAAGCTGTTCTCTTTAGATACTCTTTTATTATCTTTAAATTCAGTGTAGTTCATTTTATTTTAACTCCCATAGGGTTCTAGTGTTATGTATAAGGAGGTCTATAAATCGGTGTTGTTTGTCTTGACCTATATAAGATTCAGTCTTATAGTTTTGATCTTCCCAAAACTCAGTCAGTTTAGGGTCTTTAGATTTAAAATCTTCTACCTTAATGACACATTTTTGATCTCCTTTAGATAAGATAAATTCTATATATTCATCATAAAAATAGAGAGAAAGACAGACATCACCTACATAGTGCTTATTATAGGATTTTTCTTTAAATCCTATCTCTTTGATTATTTTGTGTACATGATCCATAAAGTAATCCAATGTGCCATTAGCTGTTAAGTTTTTTAAACTTTTTGTCCCATTTGGTTTTAAGCCTTCGACTATCCATTGGATATTTGTATTAGCGACTCGTTTATTGTCTTTAAATTCAGTGTAGATCATTTTATTTATTCCCCCATAACGATCTTATGTCGTCAAGTAGCTTGTTTAGAAAAGTGGATAAAGTATGAGATGTTCCATTACAGGGTGTAAAATTCCCACCTATGCAGATTTGATCTATATTAGATAAGTCATAGGTAAAAGCTAGATTGCCATCATTATATAAGAATAAGGTTTTATTCTCAAAGACAATATATGCTCTTTCATATTGCCAGATAGAATCTATAACTTTAGGGATATTACATTCAGTGAAAAAGTCATTTAGTAGTCGTTTAAATAGATTTAACTTAACTGGTTCACTAGCTTCTAGAAAATCTATGTAATAAGCATCATAGAAAGTATATAAGTCTTTTAGGTTGGCTTGTTTCTTGCCATTTACTTTTATTAAAAGCATTTAGTTTATTTCTCCATCTTCTTCAAAGTCAAAGTCATTCAAGCTCTCAATTAAAAAAGCATCTGAGGTAAGTAATTTGAAATCAGCCATAAAAACGGCATATGTTTGTTTACTTACTTTTTCTATTATTTTAGAAAAACACTCTCTTAATTTAGCTATGTTTATCTCTTCTATATCTAGTGGGTATTCACAATCACAATAATCAATACTAGTGTCTGTTCTTTCATGTTCTTTCTTTTTATAGTATCCGCATATTTCACATTCGGATAAATATTGAATTTCACTTTTTGTGTCGGAATGGATATAGTCATAGACAGACAAGTGTTCAATAAGGAAGGTGGAACGATAAGACCTAGCTTTAACTGGAAAATAATAATGGCTACCTATTTTTTGAAAAATGAGGTAAGACTGACGATCAAAAAAGTCTTTGTTCTTTTGTAAGAATAAGTCAATATTTGAGATTGAATAAGTAGCCTCTACAAAGCTAATACTATTATCATCTGGATTATAATCATTAACTTCAAAATATAGCCCATAGTCTTGAGCTATGTTTTTCTTTATCTTTTCCCATGTAAGTTCAAAGTCTAGATATTCATATCTTAGGTCATCTAAAATTTTCTCTTGTTTTTCTTTGGTAAGTTCTGTGTATTTCATTTTTTACTCTTTTTCCATATCCCATAGGGTGCGAATTGTATCTAGAAGGGAATCTATAAATCTATACTCGTGCATAGCACCTTCTTTATGTATGTTAGGGTCAAATCTACCACATATACCAAAAGGAAAGTGGATTAAATCATGGGATGTTCCCCCACCCTCCCATTCCGTAATTAGGCATGGGTTTTTTGAGTTAAAATCCTCTACCATAAGAATACAATGCCTATCAGTTGTATTTGAAGTAAGGATAAGGAACAATTTATTATTGTTCTTATCTACTTCTAAGTAGATATTAATAAAATGATTCTTTGTCCCAAATACATAGTTTCCTATGGATTTTCGTAGACAAACAAAACTGAAATCATGTTCGGTTTTTACAAATTTCATTTCATCTGTGAGGATGCTTTCTATATGCCTAAAAAGGCTATATGAATTTAAGCCATCCTTTAGCCATGATGCTTTAGGATTGGCGACTCTTTTATTATCTTTAATTTGTGTGTATTTCATGTTATTTACTCTCTTTCCATAAGGTTCTGATTTTGTTAAGGATAAAGTTGAAAGTCTCTTCATAATTATTAAGGTCTAAGCTATTGTTTATTTTATACTTAGTATAAGCTCCCCCACCCATTGTCCTAATAGTATCCAATATTCGACCTTTATAATAGATATGTAATCTACCTTCCATATATTCCAATTTCATAACTAGGTGGGGCATTTGATCGTGTGTGAAGGTCATAGTATGATATTCCTCCACTTTATTAAATGAAAGTTCCTCTTCCACTAGTTTAAGAAGAGAACATCCCCCCCAGGTATGTTTAAATTGTTCATAAAGAAAGTTGTTATCTTTAGCGACTCTTTTATTATCTACGATATGTGTTAAATTCATTTTATTTACTCTCCCAGAGGGTTCTTATTGTGGTTAGTATGTAATTGAAACCTTCTTCAAAGGTCATTTTGTCTATCTCTTTTACAAAGAAAGGGTAGTATACTCCTTTGTTAGGGCTGATTTGAGAATATGTCATAGTATAAGACTCTTTAGTATTGGTATTAACTAGCATTAAACTTCTGTGTTCAGCATCCCTTATTATTTCAATATTGGGGATGCTTTTATGTTTAGATACTTGAACATATCTACTTGAATCGAGTCTTAAACCTTCAGACTCAAATCCTATCTCATTAAGAAACAAGCTAATAACATTTTCAGTGCTAATATGCTTTGTTCTCTCTTTGATTGTGTCATAATCTAGTGCTATTCTTTTATTGTCTTTAATTTGTGTTAAGGTAATCATTTTATCTCCCATAAGTTTCTAATGTGGTTTAAAGTTTTTTCAAGGTAAGTTTCTAGTGTTCCTTTACTCCCATCGCTATGGTTATCATCTTTTCTTTCATCAAATGAAATTCTTCCACCTATACAAAGGTTAGTTAACTCTTCTATATTGAAAGAGAGTAATTGTGGTGCTTGACCTATGTTGAAAATACTTAATTGAAAGCAAACATCTGTTTTGTTACAAACAGTAATATAGTTATAGTCATTTGGGGATAGGTTTTTAATTTTTAAATGGATAAACTTATTATCAAAATTCCATGCTCCCTCATTATAAGACTTAAACTTAATTTCATTTAGAAAGTCATTTAAGAAAAACTCAAATACTTTAGCTTGTTCTTCTTTAGATAACACAAAAGAAGAATTGTAAAAGTTATCGTAAAATTCAGTAATTGCTTTTTTATTGACTTGTCTTTTTCCGTTAATAATTTCTGTGTATGGCATTTTAAAATCCTTTCTGTTTATTTGTTGTTGTCATCATCGTCATCATCGTCATCCTCAAAGTCGTCATCATCGTCACCATCATCTTCATTATAGAAGAATCCCTCTTCTGTGAATTGATAGTTGTCATTGCCTTCAAGTAAAAGGTCAATAGTGTCCTCTTCATATTGAGACTCAAGTTCATTTTTGATAGATGTTATTGAAAAGTCCATTGCTTCATTGAAAATACTTTCTAAAACTGCGATACTTTTTTGACTCAATTCACGATGTTTTTGATATTCTTCTTCTCGGTCAATTCTCTTTTGTTTCTCAGCATCATCTAGTTCGCATTCGCAATCCTCAATTCTCTCTTCACACTCACTACACTCACATTCACATTCAGCTCTTTTATATCCACAACCTATACACTCAACATGATCGTAGTCTTCATCTAAAAGGTCTTCACGATTATATCCAAAGACCATTTCTTTAAGAGAGTTTCTGAAATAACATTCATATTCATTATTCCAATTATGATTTTCATTTAGATAGACATAACATTCTCTATCTAAACGATTTTTGTGGGTAAATAGAAATTCCTTTTTATCTTTAATTGAGAGTTTCATTTTAAGTTCATTATAATCACAATTAAATTGAATATCGCCTTTAGAATAGGCACTAGTAATATCTAGCTTTAAATGTTCTGAGAGATAATCTTGAGCATAATCTAGACCATAGATATAGTAATGATCGTCCCCTACACGATCATAAAATCTTGAATCTTCCATAAAAGTTTTTAGTGCTGTCTTTTTTGCACTAGGACTTAATTCACAATAGCTATATGACTTTGCCATTTTTTCTTCCTTTTTAAAGTGTTAAAATATAGGTATCCGAATCCCTATATTATATAAATAGCCTGAATCTTCTTTTTTCTTATATTTTAAATTTGCTAGTAAAAACAATAGGTTGCGAAATTTGGGGTGGCACCAGAATATGTAGAAATCTAGGTCTCTGATAAAATGTAGAAATCTATAATGCTGTATAGGGGTCCGCATTGACTCTAAGTCAGTTTTAGATAATATAACAATAGAATGAGAAAAGCATACAATGCGGACCCCCTATTTCACCTTATAGATTTCTACATATTTATATAGGTAGTAGATTTCTACATTTTTATGTATGTATAGATTTCTACATATTATAGGGCGCCCGAAAATCCGTAAGTGCTTGATTTTCCTAAGGTTTTTCAAATATAGGAAAATAGTAGGTGTTAACTATACTTATAATGTGAAAAGCAAAACAAAAAACTTCAAAGGAGTTTCATATGAGTATCAATACTCAAATTCGTACACAAGCAGTGGCAATGGCATTAGCAAACGATCCTATGAAAATGGGTGAAGGTGCTTTTATAGGTTTATGCACACAAAACAATGTAAAAGTCGTTCGTGGTGGCACTGGCTTTGCAGTTCAAGCATTGACTTGTAATTCAATCGTGGCAAAGTTTTTACAAAGATACACCTTTGGTGGTATTGAAAACAAGTCGGATTATCAATTACAAAGTGAATATGAAAGCTATGCTCAAAGTCTAGTATCTCAATTTGAGAGAAAAGATATCGTGTTGTATTTGCCTGATGCTCTGGCGGCCCATTTTGCTATGGGAGCAAATAAGTCAGTGGGTCTAGGTGGTGCAGAACATGAACTAGGTCATATTCTTTGTGATGGTGCAAATAAAATGACTCCTAGTGGTTTCTTTCAAAAACTTCTACCTAGCATTAGAAAATTTGTTGCAAGTTTCAAGGCTGATCCAAATTACAAGTCATTCTATTTTTCAAGGTATATCGAGACCCTACAAAAATTGAGTAATTTGTTTGCTGATATTAGATTAGAACATTTAATGCCAATCATGTATCCACCCACTAAACAAAGATTTGTTGATACACAAAAATGTATCTTTGCTTTAGAAGATGATGGATTGAAAGACCCTAGCACAAGTGATAGTGGAATGGTTATTATGGTAATGCTTAGAGATATTGGCAAGAACCATGTTTCTCAAGCATTAACTGAAAGACTTGACCTTTATAAGAAAGTGTATCCTAAAGAATGGCATATTGTAAATAGTCAGCTTATAGATTTAGCAAAAATGAATCAGATCAAAACAAATAATGTAGATGGCACTATGCACATTCCTATGTTAGCAAGTTTTGAGTTTTTGACTATCATGAAAGATGTATTCAAGAACCCACCACAAATGCCACCTGAAGATGGTGGTGATGAGGAAGGTGAAGGTGGTGATGGAGACCCACAAGGTAAGAGCAAAGGTAATGGCAAGGGCAAGGATGGTAAAGGTAAAGAAAAAGATAAGGGGGAAGGGGATAAGGGTCAAGGCGATGCGAAGGGGAATAGCAAGGATAGCAAGAAGGGCAAGGACGGCAAAAATAAAGGTGAGGATGGTGAAGATGGTGAGGATGGTGAAGATGGTGAAGATGGTGAGGATGGTGAAGATGGCAAGGATGGCAAGGATGGTAAGGATGGCAAGGAAGGTAAGGATGGCAAGGAAGGTAAGGACGGCAAGGATGGCAAGGATAAAGGTAAGGATGGCAAGGAAGGTAAGGATGGCAATGATAATGAAGGTGATAGTGAAAGTGAGGATGAGGCTAAACAGCAATCCACAGAAAAAGAATTTAAGTCAAGCACAAAGTCTTCAAAAGATATGTTAGACCAAATTCAACGAGCATTAGAAAATGCTGACTTTCCTAGTGATACTTTAGAAAAATTGCAAGAAAAAGCAGAGCAAGAAATTAATAAGCTAGACAAAGCTAGTGGAACTTTGACTTACATTCCTAACGGACACAAAGTCATCTATGTTGAAAGAAACAAAGCTGACAAGCATAATGTTCTTTAAACCTTAAACCTTAACTCTTTAAACAAACAAAAAACAAAAACCAAAAAAAAGAAAGGTCTCTCTATATGAGAAACGATATTCAAAAACTTGTAGAATTTATGACTCAAATGTTTGATTTAGATTTATCTCCAGATGAATCTAACTATGAAATTCAACAGCGATTCAAAAAGTTCATGAAAATCCATGAAAGTGAATTTAAGGGTCAAATTGAATTGGACACAACTGACTTGCACTGCCCTGAAGGCGACACTGTATGTCTTCATATTCGTGATGACGAGTATCTCTTGATTTGTGATTTAGAAACACGAAAGATCGAAGTCAGCAAATTAAAAGACTATGAAAATTCTCTTTTTGATGTGATTGAAACTGTTGATTTTAGCTTCCCTAAGCTAAGTGAATTAGCTAGAACTTTAGTTAATCAACAATAACCTTAAACCTTAACAAACCAAAAACCAAAAACCAAAAAAAGAAAGGTATTCTCTATATGAGAAACGATCCTAAAAAACAACTTGCAGACCTTATGACTAGAATGTTTGATTTAGATTTATCTCCAGATTCTTCTAAATATGAAATCCAACAACAATTCAAAAAGTTCATGGACATTCATGAAGATGACTTTCAAAGTCAAATTGAGTTAAACACAATGGACTTGCATAACAATGGTGATTTTGTGAGTCTTCACATTCGCAATGATGAATATCTATTGCTTTGTGATATGGAACACAAGACAATCGAAGTCAGCAAATTAAAAGATTATGAAAAATGTCTTTTTGATGTGATTGAAACTGTTGATTTTAGCTTCCCTAAATTAAGTGAATTAGCTAGGACTTTAGTTAATCAACAATAACCTATGCGAACCCTAAAACCTTTAAACACAAAAAACCTTTAAACAACACAAACAAACCAAAAACACTAAAACAGAAAGGTCTCTCTATATGAGAAACGATCTTAAACAATTTGTAGAATTTATGACTAAAATGCTTGATTTGGATTTATCTCCAGATTCACCTAGATATGAAATTCAACAGCAATTCAAAAAATTCATGAGTGAGAATGAAGAAGAATTTCAGGGTCAATTTGAATTGAACACAACAGACTTACATAACAATGGGGAACTTGTCAGCCTTGTCACAATTGATGAGGAATATGTATTACTCTGTAATATGGACTTGGGGACAATCGAAGTCAGTAAATTAAAAGACTATGATGAATGTCTTTATGATTCACTTGAAACAGTAGAATTTAGCTTCCCCAAGCTAAGAGAACTTGCTAAGAGTTTTGTCAGAATCCAATAACCTTTAAACACAAAAAAAACCTATACCCCTTTAAACACAAAAAAAACCTATACCCCTTTAAACAGAAAGAAATAAAATGACTACTTATATTGAAAATTTAAAGTCAACTTTTGAATCTCAAAAACATTTAAGACAAACAATGCTCAATGAAATTGAAGAACTTGATGACCAAAGAAGAGCTCTCCGTAATATTGTCGTTTACTTGAGAGATATTAAATCAAGTATTTCACAAGTAAAAAATCACTTGTTGCCTTTAGAGGTAGTAAATCAAATCCAAGAATTAAATAAGGTTCAGTTTGATCAAAACTTGCTTGACACTATTGTTGACCAAATGCACACAATCCAAAGAAACATTCCAGATATTTATGGTATTGAAAATATCATTAAAGAATCTGAAAAACTTGGATTGACTAATGATACCTTTAAACTTTATCAGGAACTAGCTAATAGTAGATTGACAGATAAAGGGTATGTATGGAATCCAAGCAATTTTAAAAATACTCTTATCAATCCTAAAGAATATGAAGGTAAAGATGTTAATCATATCTATATCTATAATATTGTTGAAAGAGGGTCAAAGAGAAAAATAGATAAGGCACTAGCTTTTTATATCTCCAGAACAGACAAGGCTTTATATGTCTATGTTTTAGATATGGCGAGTAAAATGCGAACCTGTTATATGCTAGGGGACAATGATACAGAAGTTAATGTGAGTATGTCGCTATGGATTAAAGACACTGACTATTATCAGCCCGTAGCCAAGCTACCTAAATTTAAAAGAGAAGACTTAATCGAAGAAATTAAAAAAGCAGTAAACTAAAGAAAGAAAAACCTATGTTAAGAAAAGACTTTGAAAACGAATTATCCAATTACAGCTTTACTCATGAAGGCAATAATTTCTATGTTGAATTAAGTGACAATGTAGCAATTTTATTTTCATGTAGTAAATTACTAATCACAGCAAGTCGATTGTATTCCACTACTCTTAAAAGAGTTATCAATTCAAAAGACCAACCACCATTGACTACATTGACTGAAGTTTATCAAGCATGGAAAAAAATCTATGAAGATAAACATCATTTCTATGAAAGACAATTACATATGTCTGAAGCAGACCTACTTCAGTATAGAATAAAAATGTCTATGAAAATACAATCTCAACCTAATTTTGAAAAATCTGACTTTCTCAAAAATTGTTTAGATAATGTCAATAAGGGGATTGTCCTTAGCACTAAAGCTGAATGGAGTATAACCAATCCTAAAGCTGAATTGACTGAAGAACAAATGACTTTCAAAACTAGAATTGAAAACTTACATAAAGTATCTGTAGATAAAGGTGATGAATGGACAGCCTCTTTTGCTAAAAGTATTTTAGATACCATAAACAAGTATGGAGCTAAAACATCACTTAGTGATAGACAGAAAAAGACCCTTATGGGCAAACTTGATTTTTACTCACTCTAAAAGAAAGCAACTTATGTTAGACCAACTTATTATTGAAAACTTGACTAAAAGAGAAATACACTTATCCCTTCCTATCAGTTTATCTAAAGCACTTGATAAACAATCTGAAGAGAAACACAAGACAACAAATGATTTAATTATTGAGATTTTAAAAGCAGCCTTAATCAAGGAGGCTGAACTTGCTCACTAGAATCGAATTAGACAAAAGAGTAAGTGCTCCTAATTCTTATATACTTCAAATTAAAAAATCAATCCCCCGTTCTGAGATCACTCTCATTTCTTTATTCTTAGATGAACTAGAATTTAAATTGACTGACACAACAGATGGGGGTTCATATATAAGAAAGAACAAAGACATCAAAGGTTTTTCCCTAGTCTTAGACCCTAATGAGAAGACCTTATCATTTGTTAGGGGAGCTCAAGTACAAACGATTTACTATCTAACTGACATATCTGACTATGAAGTATTTTTTAATACTCTTTTAGATAAGATTAGATATTTATGGGAAGCTACAAAAGAAAGAGAACAAAATGTTTAAACTAGAAAAAGGTTTTAAAGTAATGAATTTAACAACAGAACAAATTCAAGAGAGGATTAAAGACGATGCTCTTTTATTCTTTACTGATTTGTTAAGGGGTTTAAATTTTACAGCTAATATTAAGACACAAGAACATATCACAGCAAACTTAAATGGGATTGTAAATGTATCAGTAATGAAGATACCAAATGAGATATGGAATATTACCTTAACAAGTCCTAAGTTAAAAAGTTATGGGTTTATGTTTTCAGTGGATAGTGATGTAAATGAATTTAATGAGTTTATTCAGAGGATAAGATTTACATGGGGGAAGGAAACAATTAAAGAAAAAAGAACAGCTAATGATATTAGCTTTTAGCTTTTTTTAGTAGCAGTATTAGAAGTCTATGGGTGCGAAATAAACATCACAATGTTTATACCAGTCTTTACCTTTATTATCTATAATTTTTCTAGCTGTGTATAAAGAGATAGATTTACGGAAGTTGTCTTTATTGATAGGGAGGGAAGTAGGTGTATTAGGGTGGGGGATGATATGGATAAATTGTAAATTTCTACGAACTTCATTTGAGCTGTAATCTATATAAAACATGGTATCTACTCCTACATAGTAGTATACACAAATTTGTATTAAAAATCATTTTTTATTAGGTGTTAAGTAAGGGTCATTGATAATATACCATTTACTTCTACCAATAACCTCTCTACCTTTACTTGCACTGAGTGCAATAAATTCTCTGAAATTTTCTTCATGTATAGGAACACCTGATTTACTAGAAGAATATGAAGAAAGTAGGAAGACCATTTTTTCATTTCTAGCAATATCGTTACTACTATGTTCAAACCAGCAAAGCATATTTTACCTTCCTATATAAAGGTTATTAGTGTTAGTCCAATAGGATTTAATAAGAGACTTAGATGTGTAGTAGGAGACAGCTTTTCTAAAATTGTTGTTATATACATATAAGCCATGGTTACCTGTATTCTTAGCCATATACATATGTGGTTGTAGGAATAAGTCTTGAGTGCCATGTTGGACATCGTTACCAGCAGTGTTTAACCAGAATAGCATATTTAGTTCCTTGAGAGATAAACATCTTCTCTGTTGATATGCGAAGACTCACTCATTCTTCTACAAGAGTAGAGAGAAATAGTTCTTCTAAAATTATAGGGTAGGACTTGTAGACCATGTTTAACAGAAGAGATACTAGAAACAAGGAAAACATCTTGTATACTTTTACCTATATTATTATTGTTATTTTCAAACCAAAATAACATATATGATTAGTCCTTATCTTCAGAGATTGCTCTAAAAAACCATACGATTTTAGTAAAGAAAACTTCTATCTTGAGAAAGAAAATAAGAACCCAGCTAGGTTCTAAAGCAACAGATAGAGTAGTGACTTTATCTAGTTGTTCTGTTGTTAGATCATCAGGTATTTTATAAGCAACTTTACCATTAGTGTCGATAGTAAGGATAAATCTTTTTTCCATAAAGGAGCTCCTATTGTGTTATATCTATATATTATATTAGCCTTCATCTATTAGTACCTTCCAATAGTAATGTTCTGCACCCCAGTCATCTTCAATTTTAAGTCTCTTTGCTGAGAGCACTTTAGGGTTCTTTAACTGAACTATAAACTCATCAATATCCACAGGTTTTACTTCACTTTTTACTTTACGGTTTAGTTTATGTAGAGCTAAACCATTTAAAACAATATGAGGAGAAGGGTTTTTTAGGATAAAAATAATACTTTCTAACTTAAAATCGGTAAAACTTTCAGCAGTATGTTCATAATCAGACCATGATCTTAAACCATAAGCTAAACCTTCAAAGACATCTTTAACCTTTTTATATTGGTCTAAATCTATCTCACCTACTTGGTCTCCGAAAGATTCTTCTAAAAGTTTATTATAGAATTGTGGTATATTTACACCACGATATAAAGTAGTAGGTTTTTTGAGGTTATACTCTTCACTTAAACGAGAAAACTCTTTAAATACAGGTAGGAGTTTTTCTCTGTCTCTGAGACTGATGCCTTTTCTTACTTCTACATGACCCCATAATTCATATGTAAAGTTATTAACTTCTGTAGCTATTGTACCATAGGTATCTGGATTTACACTTTTGAGTAGTTTAACGAAAGAGGGGATGTCATCAACTAATTCATGGGACTCGAAATCATGCTCAAGGACTTTAGGATCAACAGGCATAGCATATTTATATGGGTATCTCATATGTATATAATCCTATTCTACTATAATGTCCCATATATAAGTGTCGCCAATTAATTGTCTAGTAGCACTTAAAATTTTAGGGTCAACTAGATAGACAATATATTCTTGTCTATCAACGGGTATGGGTTCCCAGTAGTTTGTACCCCTACTTTCATTAATGAGTTGAATAAGGGCATTACCATCTAAAACAATATCATCTGTTTTATGATAGTGGAATACAATTATTTCACTATCATAATCTCTGAGATTACCAAAACCTTGTGCTTTTTTTTCTTCTAAAGTCCATGATCTTAAACCATAAGCTAAGTTTTCAAAAATAGTTTTAATATCTCTATATTGGTCTAAATTTATTTTACCTACTTGATTTCCGAAAGTATCTTCTAAAAGAGATTCATAGACCTCAGGCATACTTACACCACGATATAAAGCTGTAGGAGTTTTTGAATACTTTCTACTTAAACGAGAAAATTCTCTAAATACAGGTAGGAGTTTTTCTCTATCTTTTAAGTTAATGCCAATTCTTTTTTCTATATTTCCCCATAAGTCATATACCAAAGAGTTAACTTGAGCTCTTACTTCAGGGTAAGTGGTGTCATCTACACGCCTTAATATTTTTACGATATGGGGAATGTCATCTACTGAATCATCGGACTCGAAGTCATATTCAAGGACTCTGGGGTCCATAGGCATTGCATATTTATAAGGTCTTTTCATGGTTTAACCTTCTTCAACAATAACGACCCAATAAGATCTATCATAATCTTGTTGTTTGTAAGCATGGACTATTTTAGGATTTTTTAAGTAAACTATATATTCATCCTCATCTACAGGAAAAGGAATATCTTCGTTTCTATCTTCTATACTTTTTGTAAGTTCAATTAAAGCATTCCCATCAAGAACAACATCTCCTTCTTGTGGCATTAAAACGAACATAATTCTTTCTCTTCCATAAGAAGCAAACCCCCGAGCTTTATATTGTTCGTTAGACCATGATCTTAAACCATAAGCTAAACCTTCAAAGATTTTTCCAATCTTTTTATGTTTTTTTAGGTTTACTGTACCTATCATATCACCAAAAGTCTCTTCTAAAATATTTCCATATACACTAGGTAGATATACTCCACGATATATCTCAGCTGGTATATAAGAAAAAGATTCACTAATACGATGGTATTCTTGGAAAATAGGAAGAAGTTTTTCTCTATCTCTAAGGTTAATACCAAACTGAGAATCGATATTGTTCCATAATCCACCAACAAAAGAATTAACTTCATCAGCAATCTTATAGAAAGTATGTTCGTCTACACTTCTCATTAGTTTTAAAAATTCTGGAATGTCATCCACTGAATCATCAGACTCGAAGTCATATTCAAGGACTTTTCGATCAACAGGCATTGCATATTTATAATTGTATCTCATAATACTTACTCCTTTATATATAAGGGAGTAGTTATAAATTATCTACGACATTAACAAACCAATAAATAGTTGCATATTTATAATTATAAGGTCTTTTCATAGTTTATCTTTATTCAAGAACAACGACCCAATAAGGACTATAATCTTGTTGTTTAAAGGCATGGTATATTTTAGGTTTTTTTAAGTAAACTATATATTCATCCTTATCTACAGGAAAAGGAATAGCTTTGTTTCTATGTTCTATACTTTTTGTAAGTTTAATTAAAGCATTCCCATCAAGAACAACATCTCCTTCTTGTGGCATTAAAACGAACATAATTCTTTCTCCATGATAAGCAAACCCCCGAGCTATATTTTGATCGTTAGACCATGATCTAAGACCATAAGCTAAACCTTCAAAGATTTTCTCAATTTTTTTATGTTTTTTTAGGTCTACCGTACCTATCACATCGCCAAAAGTCTCTTCTAAAATATTTCCATATACACTAGGCAGGTATACTCCACGATATAACTCATCTGGTATATAAGAAAAAGATTCACTAATACGATGATATTCTTGGAAAATAGGAAGAAGTTTTTCTCTATCCCTAAGGTTAATACCAAACCGAGAATCGATATTGAGCCATAATTCACCAACAAAATAATTAACTTTATCAGCAATCTTATAGAAAGTATGTTCGTCTACACTTCTCATTAGTTTTAAAAACTCTGGGATGTCCTTAACTCTTACATCAGATTCATAATCTTGTTTAAGGACTTTAGGGTCTACAGGCATTGCATATTTATAATTGTATCTCATAATACTTACTCCTTTATATATAAGGAAGTAGTTATAAATTATCTATGACATTAACAAACCAGTAAGTTTGGCTACCATCTATTTCTTTATATACATTGGTTATTTTAGGGTTCTTTAAGTAGACTATATATTCACTTCGATCTAGGGGGAAAGGATACCTTCTTTCACCTACCCCATATTTTATTTCTTGTATAAGTTGAATTAAAGCATTACCTTCTAGAACAACATTTCCTCGATCTTCATCTAGGACAAAGATAATTCGCTCTTTACCTTGTCTTGAAAAGAATTTAGCTAAAGATAATTCATCTGTCCAAGACCTTAAACCATAAGCTAAACCTTCAAAGATTTTCTCAATCTCTTTATGGTTCTGTAAATCTACATAACCTTCTTCTATATTGCCAAAAGTTTCTTCTAAGATGTCCCCATAGGCATTAGGTAAATAAACACCACGATAGAGATAATCATACCAAGTAGAGAAACTTTTACTAAGACGATGGTATTCTTGGAAGATAGGTAGGAGTTTTTCTCTATCCTTAAGGTTAATACCAAATCCAGTATTTATATGAAGCCATAAACCACCAACAAAGATATTAATTTTCTCTGCCTCTTTTACCTTTTGGGTGAAAGTGTGTTCATCTAGGCTTTTCATTAGTTTAACGATACGGGATATATTCTTGACTGTTTTATACGACTCAAAATCTTGTTGTAAGATTTTAGGGTCAACAGGCATAGCATATTTGTTATATCTTATCATTTTATTTGTACTAACCATTTCCTATCATCTAGCATTTTAGCTTTAATAGCTTTAGGGTTCTTTAAATATATAAGAACTTCATTGGGGTCAAAAGGTGATTTATGTTTCCTAAAAGGGTATTCTTTCAAATAGGAATTACAATCGAATACTATTTTAGGGGATTTATAACTAAATATAATCGAATCAGGATAAGAATAAGAATCTTGATAATTGACATTAGCACCTGCCCAGCCTTCTGCATTGGAATAATACCATGACCATGACCTTAACCCATAAGCCAAACTTTCTATTAGTTCTTTATTACTAGGGAATTGAGCTAAGGAAAACCACTCACCGTGCATTTCAGTATCAAAAGCATCGGATAGTTGATTAGAATAAGGTCTAGGTAAAGTAATCCCACGATATGCAGTAGTGCTTATTACTTCATTTACTTTGAAAATACGAGAAAGTTGTTTAAATACAGGTAATAACTTTTCTCGGTCTCTTAAATTTATTCCTTTTTTAACATCTACATAAAACCATAACTCTCTGAGTTCTTCTTCTATTTCTTCTTGATACCAATCAAAATCTTGCATACCTTCTATTTTTTTCAACTTACTTACAAGACTCTTTATTTTATCTGATCCCTCAAATTCAAAATCTTCTTGTTCAAGAACTCTAGGGTCAACTGGCATAGCATATTTATTATATAATGGGTATCTCATATTCTATTCTCTTATTTTCACAAGCCAAAATGTTGAAGTTGTTGTTTTTTCTTCTATCATTTGTATATAGGATACTTTAGGGTTTTCTAAATGACAAATGACTTCCTCAAAATCAAAAGGCATCCTTTTTTGTTTCATTTTTATTGTTTCCCACATCGTATTAAGATAAGAATTACAATCAAGAACAGCATACTTACTTGAGGACTGAAAAATAATACTATCATGTGTGTCCCTACCATAAGACCACTCATCTGCTATGTCATAATCCTTAGTCCATGACCTTAACCCATAAGCTAGATTCTCTACTTTTTGAATTACTTCAGGATGAGAATGTAGATTTACTCTATCTCGACCATCAAGGTCTTCTATAAAAGTTTGGGTCAAAAGGTTTTTATATATACTAGGTAATGTCACACCACGATATAAAGTAGATGGAAGGTATTCTTCTTTTTTAAAGATACGGGCAAGTTGTTGAAACACTGGTAAAAGTTTTTCTCTGTCCCTTAAATTTATCCCTTGACCTTTATTTGTCAAAAACCATAAATCACTAATCTGTGTTCTTACTATATCATCAAATTCATCATATTCGTCTACAGACCTAATACTCTTTAAAAGAGATATAAGTTCTGGGATGGTATCTAAACCTTGTGATTCATAATCTTGTTCAAGGACTTTAGGGTCAACAGGCATTGCATATTTATAATTATAAGTCCTCATTTTTATACTACCTCAACCCACCATAGAGCAGATTCTATAGTCTTATCTAATACTTTTTTTACACGCGTAATTCTAGGTTTTTCTACAAGACAAATAACTTCAGCTGGGTCAAAAGGTTTGATTTGGGTATGATATCCCATAACTTCAAAAAAAGAATTACAATCAAATACAGCATTGTGTGTTCCTGATATAAAAAGAATACTATCATGGTCTTCTTTCTTTTTCCTATAAGGGTCTACTGCCCATGCAGATGAAACATCATAGTCTTTAGTCCATGATCTTAAACCATAAGCTAAATTCTCTAATACTTCTTTTACTTCAGGGCGAGAAGTCTTTAAAAAGTCAAGAATACCTTTTTTTTGTTCTTGTTGAGAATTTATATTCACGATATCTCCCTCAAGAGCATCTGGAAAAGTCTCAGATAGAATATTCTTATATATACTAGGGAGTGTTACTCCACGATATATCTTACCTGATAATTTTTCTGTCTTTTTAAATATACGAGAAAGTTGTTGAAACACAGGTAATAACTTTTCTCTGTCCCTAAGATTGATTCCTCTGCCTATATTTACATTAAACCATAAGTTATAAATCTTGTTCCTTATAGGTTCATGGTGAGGAATATATTCTTCAGGTGTTCTAATACTCTTTAAAAGAGATACAAGTCCAGGTATTGTATCTACACCTTCCGATTCAAAATCTTTTTTAAGGACTCTAGGGTCCATAGGCATTGCATATTTATAATTATATCTCATATATGTCTCCTCTGTCTATAAGATGGTAGAGATATAAATATTAAATTATTCTAACTTGCCATACTCCATAATCACCCTCATCTATTGTTCTTCTTAGACTTGCTATTTTAGGGTTTTCTACAAAACAAATCAGTTCTCTTTCATCAAATGGGGTATACCTACTTGTCATATTAGCTTTAAAGAAAGCATCACAATCAAATATAACATTTGGGTTTCTATATTCAAATACTACACTATCTGACCCCTCTAAATAAGCCCAGTCTTCTGCTATCTCTATTTGTTGAGTCCATGACCTTAACCCATATGCTAAACCTTCTAATACTTCTTTTACTTCATGGTTTCTGTTTAAATCTATTTGACCAAAAGAATCACAATTCTCTGTGAGTATATTCTTATATATACTAGGTAAACTAACACCCCTATATGCCACACTATGCTTTCTTGTATACTTTTTAAAGATACGATCATATTCTTCAAAGACAGGTATTAACTTCTCTCTATCTCTTAAATTTATACCTTTACCCTCATTTATGTCATACCATAAACTATGTGTCATTTGTGATATATTAGACTTAATAAAAGAATCAGAATCATGTGTATTCTTTAAGAGAGATATAAGTTCAGGTATTGTCTCTACACCTTGTGATACAAAATCTTGTTTAAGGACTCTAGGGTCCATAGGCATTGCATATTTATAATTATATCTCATAATATATTTACTCTATAACATCCACATACCAAAAAGAACCCCTTCTCCCACTGATTTTTATTACCTTAGGATTTTCTATATAACAAATAAGTTCATCTTCATCAAAAGGTGCTTTATATCTCAATGATTTCATATATGAATTACAATCTAATACTACATTAGGGTTATGGCAAGTAAAGACTACTTTATCCGCTTTATAGCCCTTATCGCTCATACTCCATATGATAGCAGTATCCTTCTTTTGACTCCATGATCTTAAACCATAAGCTAGGTTCTCTAGGATTTCTTTTTGTTCAGGATAATCATTAATATCTATTTCTTTTGTAGGGTCGAGAGTATCAGACAAAATAGTAGCATACACTCTTGGTAAATTTACCCCTCTGTAAGCTACATTGTGGTGTTCGGCATATTTTTTAAAGATACGATCATATTCTTTAAAGATAGGTAGGAGTTTCTCTCTATCTCTAAGATTAACTCCTTCTTGTGTATCTATCCTAAACCATAATTCTGTTAATGCCTCACTTACCCTTCTCATTAGAGGGTTAACTAATGCATCGTGAGGTGTTACTTGTTTTAACATAGCTAATATCTGTGGGATAGTCTCTAAACCTTTAGACTCAAAGTCATGTTTAAGGACTCTAGGGTCAACAGGCATAGCGTATTTATAATTATAGGGTCTCATATGTATATACTCCTTTTTAGTTTATTTCTACAAACCATAAAGCTGAAGAGTCTGACTTGTCCCTTACTTTTGTAATTCTTTCAACTTTGTGTCCATCTAAATGACAAATAACTTCATTATGGTCAAAAGGCATCCCTTTACCTTCTATTATTTCTCCCATAACTTCAAAATAAGCATCACAATCTAGGACAGCATAATAAGAACCTGCAAAGAAGACTACACTATCGTGGTCTTGCTTACTATGTTTATAGCCATAACTCTCTGTGTCATCTGCCCACTGTTCTGCATAATCGGGGTCTTTAGACCATGATCTTAACCCATAAGCTAGATTCTCTATTTTCTGAACTATTTCAGGGTGGGAATGTATATCTAAGTCTTCTCCTTCATAAGCATCAGGGAAGGTCTCAGATATAAGAGTCTTATATATACTAGGAAGTGTTACTCCACGATACACTCCCCCACCTAGATGTTCTGTCTTTTTAAAGATACGGGCTAGTTGTTGAAACACAGGTAATAACTTTTCTCTGTCTCTTAAATTTATTCCTCTGTTATAATTGATCTCAAACCATAATCTTTTAATTTGTTTTCTTACGACATCATCAACAGCCATATATTGCTTAGTAGTTCTAACTTTTTTTAAAGTAGCTACAAGTTCAGGTATGGTATCTACTCCTTTTGATGACTCAAAGTCATCTTGGAGGACTCTAGGATCAACGGGCATTGCATATTTATAATTATATCTCATTTTATTATCTCACTATTACTTCCCAAATGCCATAATCACCATATCTTCTGTCATAGACTCTAGTGATATTGGATACTCGTGGTTTTTGTTTATAGGTTATAAATTCATCTCTATCAAAGGGTCTCTCAGTATCTCTTATTCTAATACCAGTAGAATCAATAACATTGAAAAAAGCATTACAATCAAATATTACATCAGTAGTATCCGAGATAAAAACTACACTATCTCTATTGGGGAAGTCTTTATTATCTGCCCAATAAATTGCGTTCTTTTTACTATCAGTCCATGATCTTAAGCCATAAGCTAATCCATCTATTAAATTAAATATGCTTTCTTTATTTTCTGTATAGGGCAATTTATCCGTTAAAATTGTCCCAAAAGCTTCAGGTAAAACTACACCACGATATATCAGTTGGGGTAGACGAGTATACTTTTTAAAAATACGACCTAATTGTTTAAAGACAGGTAGGAGTTTCTCTCTATCTCTTAAATTTATACCTTTACCTAGATTTATAAAAAACCATAACTCATGTAGCATAGGTCTTACCATAGAATCTATTTTTAAATAATCCCTTATGTCATACACTCCCATTAAGAGATCTAAAATTCTAGGTATCAAATGTAGACCCTTACTCTCAAAATCTTGTTCTAAGACTCTACTATCTACTTCAGCTTCTCTAAAAAACATTCTCTTTCTCCTATTTATACATAAACATAATAGATAAAACAAGTATTAGATTTCTACTTACTATGGGGCTAGATTTCTTATATTGGGAACAAAAAAATAAAAAAAACCAACAAAAACCCACCGCATACTTACTTTAGATAATCTACAAAGTCCTCAGCATCTTTATAAACTCTACATAAAGCTCTATAAGCAACATTGCCATCCTTATACTTTTTTCTACTATTCTCTTTCCACCAAGCAAGGATTTCATTTTTATGGGCTTCCCACTTCATGTGTGATTTGAAAGTGCTTGTTTCATTAAGGTATCTGAATTTAACACCAAGTGCAGAAAGTATCTTTTCACTTGCCCAACATTTAGAAACTTTTCTAAGAAACAACATAGCTAAGTCTTCAGTGCGATACTTTGCAGGTATCTTTTTAAATGCACTAGGATCATGAGATACCAATTTCTTACATAGCTCCGCATCCGAGAATAGTGGATTTTTTGTTGTGATTAACTCAAGCATTTCAAAAATCCCGTGTTTCTTACGAATTGCCATCATGACAGCTTCGTCATGTCCGTATTTTTCTTTGAAGTTTTTAAGTTTTGTAGCACGATCTTTATAGACACTACCACGAACGAGTACCCTAAACTTGCTATAATCATAACTCTTAATTTTTTCTAAAATATCCATTTTCTTTAATCCTTTCTGTGTGTTGTGTTGTTTGTTGATTAACCTTGAAATCCGATCTCTCTAGCATAAGAGAGAAAGTCATCCAATGACTCAATTTGACCTAGTTCAAATATTCCACCATCTTGAGTAGTTTCATAGATATTGTCGGAAGAATCAATAAAGAGTTTAGCATCGCTAAGTCCCTTGATCTCTTCAACATTGTCTGTGAAACCTACATGGATTTGATTATGAAATATGTTAACATAGAATCTACCCTTATTATAGGTTCGCACCTTAGTGGCTACATTTTTTAAGTTCAAGTCTTTATCTAGCTTGAGAAAAGTGCCAGTGTTATAAGTCTTGATAAATCCTTCTTGTGCAAAGAAAGATTTGAGAGAAGCGACAAGACTAAGATCAGCTGTAGACATATATAAATCCTTTGTTTAGCTGTTATTGTAATCCATTGAAACTATTTTCAATCTCTTACATATATCTAATTGCTTTAATACTGACTTTAGTTGACTTCGGAAAATACTAGGTAAATCAACTACTTAGAAAATTCTGTCGCCCCTATAATAAGTAGAAATCTAGGTCAAGCATATAGGGGGTCCGCATACAAAAGAATAGGGTCTTAGATTTCTACATTTTATATAGACCCTAGATTTCTACTTAGAATCAAAGCACCCGAATCTGCTAAGTAGTTGATTTTATTGAGTTTTTTCTAAAATCTCAAAAATCAAAGGGTTGAGCATATATATATTGTAAGGAATGAAAAATAGTTTTTCATATCTTTACTAAACAACATATCTAAATAAAGGAAAACAGATATGAAATTTACTAAGAAAAATAACAATACCACCGACTCTCAAGCTAAGGAATTTGAAAAATTCCCTTTGATCACAGAAGAGATGGCAAGTGAAAGACCTACTTTCAAAGTTTTGAAAGAATTAGGATTTAGATATTATGCTCTAGGTTATAAACAAGACATTGAATGTGTTAGCCTTATGTTTAATTGCAAAGTAGTGAGAAAGACTTATGGTTATCTGATTTGTGATTTACCTAGTGGCAAGGAAGTAGTGAGAAAAGGACTTTTAGATGAAGATGATTTAAAGAGTGCTTTGTATGATGCTAGATCAAAAGCTACTCGTTAATTGCTAGGTTGTTTGGTTGGTTGTTTGAGTGAATAAAAAAAAACCCCCTTGTTGAGCCGTGTGCTTGACAAGGGGGTTTTTTTTTATCTTTTTTTTGCGAACCCTATAGCCTTAAAACAAGGCTATAGGGTTTTTTTCTGTGGTGGAAGTAAGAAATCTAGCCCCATAATAAGTAGAAATCTACTAGATATTGACCTTGTAGGTAGGCTTAGGCAATGACTTGAGTATATCAACCACATCTAAGTGGTCTATGACACGAACCCTACCATCATGAGTATTACCATCAGTAAAAGAGGGGATAATATCCCCCATTGTCTTAGGTTGATATACATTAAAGATGTCTTTAGGGATTTTAAACTCTGTCGCTACAGATGTCTTTTCAGCTAAGATGTAATCGGGGTCAAGGTAAGCTAAGACCTCCCCTTCCACTGCAAACACAAATGGGTCAGAGAGGCTTTCTCTCTTCTTTAAACCTAAAGAGTTAGGGAACACTTTAACGACATGGGTAATCACATTTGATTTACCTCTTAGTCTTTGATGTAGGACGAGATATTGACCTTGAGTGTCTTTAAACTTATTAGGACAATGAGAATAGATATTCTTGTTATCATCTAAAGAAAGTCCTTGTTCAATAGACTTAAATAAAGAACTATTTCTTTTAGGTTTAGAATGAATAGAACAGGTACCATCTTTTTCTTGGTGTAAATAACCAAACTTGTTAGGATTAGTTTGGTGGTTGATTAGCTTATGATAGATCATATAGCCTCCTTATATCTATGAGAGAATATGCTATATATTATAATATAATATGGTTGCTAGGAGGTATATATGATAGAAAAAGCTACACTTGAAAACCTATACAAGACTAATACCATTAAAGCGATAAGTCTCTTACTCAATACAAGTCCAGCTAATGTTAGAAGATATGTTAAAATCTTTGACCTTAAAAAACCACTAAGAGATAAAAATAAGAAAGCAATAGATACAGAAGTAGTCAATTCTCTTTATACACAAGGTAAATCTATTTTAGATATAGCTAAAGAACTTAATGCTAGTTATGATTGTATATCTAGCTTTATAAATATCACTGACCCTAAAAATTCTAAATACCCTACTTTTAAAAATTTATATTCAGTACAAAAGAAGTCTGTGCCAGAGATTTGTGAATCTTTAAATATATCTCCAGCTACTGTATGGAGATGGGCTAAAAGATTAAACCTACAAAGACATAATCCCATAGATAAAACTAAACTAGAAACTTTATATGTTAGTCAAAACCTCTCTATTGTTAAAATAGCTAAAAGACTTAAAGTGCCTAAGGAAGATGTCCTAGTTGCCCTTAAAGTAAATAAAATCCATAAGAGAAGAGTCTATTCCCAAACACTTTCTAAAGAACAAATACAAGCTGTTTATCCTAGCCTTTCTTTAAAAGAAGCTTCAGATAAACTTAATCTACCTTCTTCTCGTCTTATTAAACTACTAGGTATATATGACATACCTTTAAGGAACAGAGGTAAAATAGCTACTAGTCTAGATAAGGAAGTGTTATATGACTTATATATAAATCAAGATAAGTCTAAGAAAGAAATAGCAGAGATATTAGGAGTGTGTGCTAAGGTAGTAGGAAGACAAGTCAATTATTATAATTTGACTAAAACACCACTTAGAAGAACAACTTTAAACATAGATAAAGAAGAACTAGAAGATTTATTTGTTCTTGAGGGTGTGGAATATATAGAAGAGAAGTATAATGTGACAAAGAAAGCTGTAAAAGAAGCCCTTGCAAGAAATAATATTTTAAAATTAAGGGCAGATATTAAACCTATACCTAGAGAAAGACTAATAGACCTATATGTAAATACATATGCTATGTATAAAGCACCTGTGGCAATTAGTGAAATATCAAGAGACTTAAATTTATCTAAAAGAGAGATAAGGGAGTATATAAGACACCATAAGATAAAAAGATAGGTATTATGTATATAACTTTCTCATATTAAAATAAGGACTATTATGTTATATACAGACCCTGAATTAGAAGATATAGATATTAACGAAGAAGAGGATATAATCTTTATTCTACATAAAGGGGGAGATTTTTCTATTATTCCCCCTGAAGATGAAGATAATGTGTCTCATATACAAGTAGTATTACTAGAACAAATAATAGTGTCAGTAAGACCCTCTATATTTTTATTGATTGCCCTTAAAATAGAAATATCATTTGTAAGGTTATGGGGGTGGTTAACAAATAGTGATACTTGACAATTAAAACTATGGTATTATATATGCACTATCCACACAATAGGAGATTATATAAATGAGCATTAAGCCCCTTAGAGATTCAGTTCTCATTAAAAAAGATACACCTGATGTAAAAACTGCAAGTGGTTTATACATTCCTGCCACAAGTACAACTAATCAAACCACTGGCACTGTTGTTGCCGTTGGTATTGATGTTAAAGAAATTCGTGTCAATGACACTGTTGTGTTCTTATCTCCAGGTATTGAACTCACCCAAGATAACCAAAAAGTTTATCTTATGAGTGAAACAGATATTCTAGCTGTACTTGGATAACCATGAATTTAGAAATTCTTGGTGAAAATGTCCTAGTAAGTAAAAAAGACATAGACATGAATAACACCATAGGTAAAGTTCTCTCAGTAGGTTTATATGTAAGAACTATACATATAGGTGATTCTGTTCTGTTTAAGACATCAGATGCAAATGAATTAACTAACCATAAATATATTTTAAACGAGAGATACATTCTCGCTAAAATTAAGGAGTAAGCACATGGGTGCTAAACAAATCGTTTTCTCAGAACAAGCAAGAGCTTCTGTTCTTCGTGGTGTAAATGCTTTAGCTGATGCTGTTAAAGTTACACTCGGACCTAAAGGTCGTAATGTACTTATCAATAAAGCCTTCGGTGCACCTCTTGTTACTAAAGATGGTGTTACTGTTGCTAAAGAAATTGAACTCGAAAACCCATTAGAAAATATGGGTGCTCAAATGGTTAAAGAAGTAGCTTCTAAAACAGCTGATGTTGCTGGTGATGGTACTACTACTGCTACTGTTCTTGCTCAAGCTATTTATAGAGAAGGTGTTAAACTTGTATCTGCAGGTAATAACCCTATGGAAATTAAAAGAGGGATTGACCAAGCTGTTGAAGTTATCTGTAATGAACTTAAAAACATCTCTAAGAAAACACAAAGTTCTAAAGATGTAGAACAAGTAGGCACAATCTCTGCCAATAGTGATCTTACTATCGGCAAGATTATTGCTGAAGCTATGGATAAAGTAGGTCAAGATGGTGTTATCACTGTAGAAGAAGCTAAAGGTTTTGAAACTAGCTTAGAAACAGTAGAAGGTATGCAATTTGATCGTGGGTATTTATCCCCATATTTTGCTACTGATAATGAAAAGATGACAACTGACTATGAGAATGTATATGTTCTAGTAGTAGAAAAGAAAATTTCTAACTTAAAAGATATTTTACCTGTGTTAGAACAAGTAGCAAGACAGAGTTTAAGTTTATTGATTATTGCTGAAGATGTAGAAGGAGAAGCCTTAGCATCATTAGTAGTAAATAGAATTAGAGCGAGTTTAAAGATTGTAGCAGTAAAAGCTCCAGGGTTTGGAGATAGAAAGAAAGCAATGTTACAAGACATTGCTGTTTTAACAGGTGCTACACTTGTATCAGATGAAGTAGGTTTAAGTTTATCACAAGTAGAATTAGATGACTTAGGTAGAGCTAAGAGGATTCTAGTAGATAAAGATAGCACTACTATTATTGATGGTTTAGGTTCACCTGAAGATATTGACACTAGAATTAATCAAATTCGAGCTCAATTAGAACTGACTACAAGTGAATATGATAAAGAGAAGCTACAAGAGAGACTAGCTAAGTTAGCTGGTGGTGTAGCTGTAATTAAAGTAGGTGCTGCTACTGAAGCTGAAATGAAAGAAAAGAAAGCTCGTGTAGAAGATGCACTTCATGCTACAAGAGCAGCAGTTCAAGAAGGTATTGTCCCTGGTGGTGGTGTAGCTTTAATTAGAGCATCTAAATCTTTATCTCAACTAGATCATCTTAGTGGGGAACAAAAGATGGGTGTAGATATTATTAAGAGAGCTATTGAAGAACCATTAAGACAAATCTCTTATAATTCAGGTGTAGAAGGTAGTATTATTGTACAAAAGGTCAAAGAATTAGAAGGGTCTTTTGGATATAATGCAGCAACAGATGTATTTGAAGATTTATTTGAAGCAGGTGTAATTGACCCTACAAAGGTAGTTCGTCATGCTTTAATTAACTCAGCGAGTGTATCCTCATTATTATTAACAACAGAGGCTTTAATTGCTGATATTCCAGCACCTGTAAGTAATAAGCCTAGTGATTCAGACTATGGGTATTAAAATAGGAATTACGGATAAAATCTAGTACCACATTAATAAGATTAGTAAGATCATCATAATAAACTTTATCATAGAAGTTAGGTGCTAAAATAGAATAGTCAAGTTCTGTAAATATGAGAGTGGAGTTATTCACTTCAATAAAGACAGAATTGTCTTCTTTATATAAGACTATTTTAAGGTCTTTTTTAGTATAAACATTTCGGTTTAGTTTAGTCATACCTAGAAGTTGGAAGATATGGGGGAGCATACCGAAAAGGTTTTCAAAAGAGACTTTCCTACCTACATAGACTTTTTTATTATTGATGGTTTTTAGCATATATTAAAGGGTGGTTTGAGAAAGTGTATAAATAACACCGAAGTGTAAAGGTTTGCCTTTAGGTCTAGAAGAGGCGGAGAGAGAACTCTTATTAACCCATAAGAACTCGGCAGTTTCGCCATCGTTAGCTTCTAATTTCCATTTAGCTTTTTGTTCGAGGGTAATATCAGCGATGAAAGTGAGGTATCTGAAACCACAGTCTTCATATTCTGTTTTATCAACGATTTGAGAAGTGCTGAAGTTAGGAGGGAGAGACCCACATTCTTCTTTAGCTTCTTTTTTAGCAGTATTTAAAAACACAGCATCGTTTGTAAGAGGTTGCATAGGAGTTTCATTCCAACCTTCACCGACACCACCGCCAGCGACACCCCAAGTATTAGGTTGGTCAACCCAAGATGCTCTAAGGAGAAGTAATACGGTATCATCTTCAGAACAGATAAACATCATACCTGCACCACCTTGACCCCAGTATTCATCTCTTTTACAGTTAGAGAGAATTTGTTTAGCAATTTTATGTAATTCAGGACTGAATCTGTTTTTTTGGTAAGCAACACGAATGGTTTGCTTTTGTTTTCTTGTAAGCATAATATGCTCCTTATATAAGTGATTTTATATAAGGAAAGTGTTATAAAGAAATTAAAATATCGGCTAAACTTAATATATCAGTGGGCCAATACTTTTTAGGTCTAGGTCTAGATGTTTTACCTACTACTGACTCACAAGTATTAACACTATCTATCCATTGTTTAGGAATAGACTTAAGACCATATACCGCACCAAATAAAGCTCCTAAGATTGCACCATGTGTATCTGAATCCCCACCTTTTCTAATAGTGGTATCTAATGCTTTAGCTATATCTCCAGTATGATATAAGTGATACATAGCATTTTGGATACTTACTAGACAAGTGCCTGATCTCATATTACTAGGTGCTTTAGTTTTAGCTTCTATTAAAGTCTCTCTTACCTTAGGTATAGTTGCCCAATCTACCATCTGTTGAAATAAATCTTTAGGTGCTATATCTGATCTAATAGCAAGACTAATAGCCCTAGCATAGATACTATTTACTTCAAAGACAATATCATTCTCATGTGTACATTCAGCATCAGCCACAGCTAAAGCTCCTACTATATCCAAGTCTTTAGTTGCCCCATATATACCTATAGGAGCAATTCTCATAAGAGACCCATTAGAAATAGAGTCGGGATTATAGATGTCATGCCATAAAGCATTACTAGTAGTGATACCAATATCAAAAGGGTCGCTTTCTGACCATTCTCTATAAGCACTTAAAACATTAATAAAGACAAAATCTTTATCCGCAATAAGAGTTCTAGCGAGAGTGATAGCAAGTTCGCCATCATCAGTAGGTTGACCTGCTCTGAGATTATATGTACCTCCACCATTGAGAAGGTCTTTAAACCCTTTGGGGTATTTAGCTTTAGCTGATTCAGGAGTTTCAAATTCAACAAGAGAGCCGAGATTATCTCCAGCAATTAAACCCATAAAACATCCTTGTGCTTTATCTAACATGATGTGTCCTTTTGTAGTTTTTCGAGGATAGCTTTTTTTACTTCTTCTTTGAGAGATTTTTTAGAGATGCCATACTTTCGCATTAAATAAGATACTAGGGTTTGACTGACACCTAGAATCTGACCAATTTCTTTTTGTTTTAAGTGAGAAAGTTTTTCTAGTTCTTCTTTAGTAGGTCTTTTATAACCAAGACCAAGTTCTTTTCTCCATTTACCTGCAGTAGATACACTTACCTTATACTTCTCCACAACTTGATTCATGGTTAATCCTTCAATCTCTTCTTTAGAGGGCATAGGTTTCTTTTTGATCTTTCCTTTAGTGGGAAGGAAAGTAATTCCATATTCTTTTCCCCATAGAGAAACATATTGTTTAGTCACACCATAAAACTGAGCTATCTGTTTTTGAGATAAGTGGGTTAGTTTTTCAAGTTCTTCTTTAGAAGGTTTAATTTTAACTTCTGCTTCTTTACGAGTAAGTTTTAAATCATAAAACTTTGCCCATATTCTTATAGTAGCTGGTGTTACTTTGTATATTTCAGCTATTTCATTTGCATTCAAGTGGATGTGTTTTTGTAGTTCTTCTTTAGTAGGTCTATTCTTAGAAAAAGAAATACCATAGGCTTTAGCAACAACATAAATAGTTCCTAGAGAAACACCTAGTGTTTCAGCAGCTTGTTTTGCAGTCAAGTGGCTAAGTAATTGTAAAGTTTCTTTAGTTAAGAAGTTCATTTGTTTTGTCCTTTTTTAGTGGGTTTTAGATAAAAAAAATCTTAGACCTAGTATTCGTTTCTTACTAGGTCTAAGATATAGGTTAAAAGTTCATCAAAAGTTTTTGTTTGTCTATCTGTGTTTTCATCTATTAGACAGAATTTAAAATCGTATTGAGTTATGAGCATTGCTATTTTACTAGGTAAATCCAATCTAAAATATTTAAATTGGGTATTGTTCTTATAGAAGGTAAATTCTAAGTCTGAGCCTAATTTGAAAACTACATTAATATGGTTTAAGTGATTATGGTGTTCTATTCTTGGATAGGGGTCAGTGGTTTTTATTGTTAATGTTTCTATCTTAAAATTTGATTCAACAAAAAATTGCTGAAGGATATGTTTTACTATAGTCTTTGTAGCCGTATAGTTATCTTCTTTCTCAGAATTTTTATCTAGTACATTTATTCTTTCATATAACTTCTTTTTATTTATTGTTCGTCTATTGTCTGTCATTTCCGTTATGTTATCTATCATTTTAGGTGTCCTCTTCTAAAAAAATCAAAAAAAAGAGAGAGTAGGTTTTTTTTCAACCTACTCTCATTTAGTATGTTTGTATTAACTATACTCAATACATTAGTATATGTCAAGTAAAAAGTTAAAGAATAAATCCTTTGCAACCAATGATGTTGCCTTTATCATCTCTGAGAGTGTCTGGAGCAAGTAAGTCTTTACGACCTACTTTCTTCCCAGCTTCGAGAACGATAAGACTAACGATATAATAAACATTAGGTTGGGGGAGTGGTAGGTCAATGATCTCACCTAGAGTAGTCATTTTTAATGGGATTTGAATACCATTGTAATCTAGGGAGGGAAGGTCAAGGTTAGTTTGATTTACACGAGGCAAGATACCACTCTTTTCAAAAGTGGTTTTAGTGTCATCTACAATTAAGTCAATATTGTGGGGGGTCGCATTAATAATTATCATTTTTCAAAACTTTCATATTTAAGGGAGTTTAAGTATTCATTTTCTTTTTCATCAAAGAAAGTGGAGATTTTTAAGGTTAAGTCATTGAGATCATATTTTTCAATTTCAAAAATCTCATTCCAGTCTTGACCTATGTCGAATCGCCATACACTTTCTAAAAGTAAGGCACTTTCACTATCTAAAGACAAGCAGTAGTGATGTCCGTTTTTTTGTAATTCAATAAAGTATTGGTCAGGGTCATCTTCAGATAAAATACATTGAATGTTGTGTTGTTTAAGTAAGTCAACGAGTTTTGTATAAATAGCTTCCATGTGTTTTTTCCTTTTTTATCTTGAGTGGGGTTTTTCATAGGTTGCAGCAATAACTTTGTCATCATAGGCATTTGCAAAACTATTGATTGATTGTGGTTTAATACCATATTCAATTAAGTCTTGGTCTTTGAAAGACAAAATTCTTTTTGCACTTGTGGTTTTTGGTCTTCTAAAAAGAAAGCCATTAGTATTTCTAAAAGTTCTAGCCATGTTTTGTTATCCTTTATTTAGTGGTTTTAGTTTGAGTAGTTTTAGTTTTAGCTTGAGTGGTTTTTGGTTTAGTGGTTTTAGTTTCAGTGGTTTTTGGTTTAGTGGTTTTAGCTTGAGTGGTTTTTGGTTTTTGAGTTTCAGTGGTTTTAGGTTTTTTAGCTTGAGTGATTTTAGGTTTTTTAGCTTGAGGGGTTTTAGGGTCAGCATCTTTTTTAGGTTTAGTTTCTTTCTTTGTTTCAGTGGTTTTAGGTTTAGTGGTTTTTGGTTTAGCTTCTTTTTCAGTCAATAACTTTTCAAGCATACTTTCACAATGTGATTCACAGAGAGTGGTAAATTCTTTTACTAGGTCATTTAAACTCTTTTCTTCAATTTGGACTTTTGATTTTTTAAGAGCGGGTTTTAATACTTTGGCAACAATTTGATTTGAGTATAATTTTAACATAGTCATAAAGGCTTCCTTTTTTTAGTGTTGTTCTTGGTTTTGGTTTTGTTGTTCTTGGTTTTCATGTTCTTGATTTTCAAGTTCTTGTTGAGCTTGTTCTTGCCATGCAAGTGCATCAGCTACATCGTTCGCATCAGGGTCTATGAGGTAGTTTAGAAAATCCATTATTTTTTATCCTTGTAGTAGTTAAGGGTTGATAGTTTCATGTCTTTGAATTTAGGTAATTCTTCAATAGCAATTTTCTCACCATAAATTTCTATTGACTTTGGTGTGTCTATTGCTAGACCTAAGTATTGGCAAATTGCTTCATATTGAAGTATGCCATTATCTTTTTTTCTGTTTTTCATTTATCTTCTCCTAAGAGGTTTTTGAGTTTTGTTTTAAGTGAAAAGAGATCACTGCATTTAATTGTTTGAAAAGTAGACTCATCAAAGTAATTGATTTTCAATCTTTTACGATATTCAACGACTTGAATTGTCATGCCTTTGTGTGTTGCTAGATAGGTATTATCATCATCTTCATAAAAATTCAGATGTGAAAATTCACTTTCTAGTAGGTTTAAAACTTCCATTTTTTACCTTTCTGCACTATTCTGTAAGTAGTGCTTTTTTGTTGTTCTGCCTTCGCTTGATGTAATGTTAATTCATCACATACTACTTTTTTACCTTTACTTGCTAGGTCAATCACTTGATACATTTTTAAATCCTTTCTGTGTTCCTTACACTATAAAAATAGTTAATTTTTTCATTTTAGCTGACTTTAGAAAACCTTAGTAAAATCAACTACTTAGCTATTTTGGTCGCCCCTATAATAAGTAGAAATCTATTGTTCCATAATAAGTAGAAATCTAAGTCATGTATATATGGGGGGTCCGCATACTTTATCTAAAAAAGGTATATATCCCATATGGTCCGCATACAAAAAGACCCCACCTTAGATTTCTACATATTATATAGAGTAGATTTCTACATTTTATAAGGGCATCCGAAAATCTGTAAGTTATTGATTTTCCTAGTCTTTTTCCGATATGAGAAAAAAGTAGGTGTTGACTATATATATATTGTAGGGAATAGGAAAACCTAAAACTGAAAAGGACTCAGAAAATGAATGACGAATTTAAATTAGATTATGAAATTGTGATTAACTCTCCCAAAGCAACAGAATGGGAAAAAGGTTTTGTGACCTCTGTTTATGAATGGTCACGAAAAAGACCCGTGTCTGAAAAACAAAAACAAATTTGGGATCGTATCGTTAAGGGCATTCAAACACCTAAACTTGAATACAATGATTTATCTGAGGATCAAAAGAAATTTATAGCAAAGACAGCTATGCTTTTTGCAAAGACTGAAGATAAATGGGTTATTGAATTTACAAATAGCCTTATTGATCAAATCTATAAAGGCAAAGCATTGACTGATAAGCAAATGTCAACTTTTGCAACTCTTTATGAAAAGAAAATGAATCCCACTCCTAAAAAAACCAAAAAAACCACAACCACTAAATAAAGGATTTTAAAATGAAAAACAACACAACTAACAACAAAGGATTATCACCTATGCAAAACAACACAAACAAAGGATTATCACCTATGAAAAAAGAAGTAATTAAAACAAAAGTAGATTTGAAAAACTTAGACTCTCAAACAAAAAATGACACAGCAATGACATTTAATCAATATCATGATAAAGTAAAAGAAGCATACAATCAAATGGTAAAAAATGTATTTGCTTCTTTTGAAAACACAAATAACTCAATTCATCTTGATGATGAAAGCGGTGAATATGATATGGTTCATCACCTATCAGATGATGTTTCAATAACAATTCATCATGGCATTTATGAGCTTGATGACACCATAGGTTTTGGTAATATGCTAGTATTCGTCAATAAAAATATTGTAGTTTCAATAGATTATCCATACAGTGAAGGTC
>JACCDO010634988.1_pt1 | contig 45933 bp, 50 predicted proteins | sample 7446101 | NCBI WGS metagenome assembly JACCDO01 (sample SAMN15323440, study PRJNA562643) | freshwater metagenome | isolation source: river surface water | place: USA:Blue River Watershed | collected 2017-08-16 | reverse complement strand
ATGCACTGCTGGAATTTTTAATTGCAACAGTGACAGATGTAGCTCCAGAAACAAAAGCTGCATTAGGGACATCAAATCTATACATTCCAGGCATATTTACTGGGTCTATTTCACAAAAACCACCTGATACCCATGCTCCCGATACTGTTTGAGATGCCAATGTTATAGCCACTCTTGCACTGCCAGATCTAACATAAGAAGCTGCTAATCCAGTTGTCAGATGTGTTAAACCTGTTACCCCAAGATAAATATTTTCGGTTCTGTTTGTGGAATTTGGGGCGATGGAAATATCATTTGTATTTTTTTCTGTAGGATAATAAAAAGATGTAGATGAAAGACTAGTTCGAGAAAATGCTCCTACATCTGTTCCTTGAGTCCATGGAAATCTAAAGATATCAGTTGTTAAAGCTCCAGTAGAAGTTCCGTTGTTAATTAAATTACTTCCATAATAAGGACTGAATTCTGAAACAACTGCGTTTGATGTTAATCTTGTATATCCCAAATCAATTGCATTACAACTTGTTATAGAATTAGCTCCTACAGCAACATTGCTTCTTGGGTTTGCAACTGAAAATCTATTGTAATTTTCAATAATTGTTGCATCGTTGTTAACAGATGAAATTCCATAAGATGTATTATTAGTTCCTATGAAAATACAATTTCTAAATGTCCAAGGATAAGTTGGGGATGTAACTTCACTCCATACACAGTAAGTGCTACATAGAAATGTACAATTAGTGACTGTAAACGCACCAATGCCACTTTGATAAGCACCATAACTCATCCCATTAGGATGGATACCTATTTGACCTATAAAAACAGAATTCTGAATAGTTCCTATTGTATTCCAGTTAGAACTAAATGGGCTCCCAGTAAATGCTAAACATTGAATACCATAAAATACACAATTCTTTATGATTGCATTTAATTGTATTGTAGAAGAGTTTACTGAAATATCAACTACAGATAAATTTGATGTAGAAGAATTTCCGCCATGAGAGAACACACAACTTTCTAATACTAAATTTTTAGGATTAGTCATAGAAATTGTTCCATTAGCTTGAAAATATATGTTTTTTAGAGTTACATATTCTTTATTGCACGTAAAAGATGTTCCAGATGTTGGTATAGATATATCTGATGCATAATTTGTTACTCGTACTATACCAGGAGTAATATTTGTAAATATTTCGCTGTTTGGATCTCCCTGGATGACTAATGTGTTTGTTATAGTAGGAGTAACCGTTACAGTTGGCGTTTCTCTATAAACTCCAGGTGCTATATACAAATAATTAACACCTGTAGTTAAAACCATATTAGCTAAGGCATAAGTTATTGTTTGCCAAGCTTGATTTGCTAAATAACCAGTTCCAGCATTACTATTACTTCCATCTGGTCTGACATAATAAGTAGCCATTACTCTGCAGTACCTGAAATAATTTCTTGAGCCATATGAATAGCAAATTGCATTACATATCCAGATTGAAATGATTCATCTTGCTGTACCCACCAAGAATTAATACCAGTACCATTTTCTCCAAATGTTCCTAAGATATTTCCAAAATCATCTTCAATATTTCCAAATACAATCCAGTCTTGAGCAGCAGCATCTCTCTCAATACGAAATTCTTGTAAATTAAACGATGATTGAGAATTTATAATTTCACGAGCCATATGAGGAATAAACATGTTCATAATTCCTAATTGAAAATTCTCGTCCTGTCTATTCCACCAAGCGTTAACAGAAGTACCATTAACATCAAAAGAACCTATTTCAGTATTTGTATCATCTTCAATTCTTCCAAATACTAACCAATCAGGAATAACATCTACTACTTTTTCAATTCTAAAATCTTGTAAATTCATAATTTTACATCCTCTGTGTTGGGTAAGAACCGGAATCTAATGCGAATGACTTTACTAAAGTAATTCCATCTTCAGCATAAATATTCATAGTATTTCCAACAATTTGCCATTTACCGAATCCTTGGGCTCTGGCTGCATTTAAAGCGTCTCCGATACTATGTGCTGTATTTGTTAGCGGTACATTTTGTGAAAGATCAAATTGTACTTTAGCCATATTATAATGAACTACAGCTCCATTTGTTTGATTTGTTCCTGTAAGTTGTAACATTGCAGATTCAGCTCCAGCAACAAAAACAGCATTTGGAACATCTATTCTATAAATTCCTGGCATGTTTACAGAATCAATTTCACAGAATCCTCCAGAAGTCCAAGATCCATTAGGGGTTTGGCTTACAAGTGTGATTGCTGTTCTAATTGCTCCAGCTCTTACATATGAAGCAGACAAAGATGGAGTGGTATGTGTTAATCCTTTAGCTCCAAGATAGATTAATTCTGTTCTATTTGTTGTGTTAGGAGATACTGTGAAAGATTCTACTTGACGTTCTAAAGGCATGTATTTCTCTACAGGATCATTAAAAGTATATTCATACATACCTATAGTTGGTGTGGACGGATTATTCCAAGCAGTATCATTAAAGTCCGAAGATGCAGCTCCTACAGAAGTACCAATATTATTTGCTAATCCAGAATTTAAAGAAGCAAAGAATGGTAAATTTTGATTCCATCCTTGAACTCTAGACATGCCTAAATTAAATAAATGCATAGGGTTCGTATAACTACCAGTTCCAGCGGTAATATACATATTTCTAGGATTTACTGTAACAAAAATATTATATGATTCAATAATTTGATTAGCGTTGGTCCCATATATAGAATAATCAGATGTGTAAAAAATATTGTTTTTCACAATAATAGGATATGTAGCACTAGAGTTTTGCCCTATGTTTGACACTCCATATCTTGATGAAATAAATACATTATTAGAAACAGTAGCACCACCGTATTGCCAAGCACTAGAAGCTGCAAAATTTAAATTATCTTGATTGTTTGGCCTGTTTGAAACATTTATGAATAAACATTTTTTTACAGTTGTATTTGGATTCCAATCTGAAGTATGAGCTTCGCCTTGAATATTAACTTTACCTAAAAATGTACATGATTCAAATGTATATCCTTGTTGACCAGCTGGAACTACAAAAGTCATAGGATATGCATCGTCAACAACATAAGCCATAAATTGACATCTTTGGAAAATCATCTGTATACCTTTGAAACTCATCACAATCCCATAATTAGGAGCGGATCCAGGAATATACCCCTGAAATGTGATATCTCTAAATGTCAAATAATCTTTTTGTATATTGATGACACTAGAAATATTTAAGTATGAAGTATTAGATGTAAAATTTGTTATGACTACAGGTCCTGGAGAAATACCCGAAAATTGAGAGCATGTAGGGTCTCCGTAATATGACATTCTTCTAGACGAGTCCCAAGGATTTGTAAAAGAAGCATTTATTTGCCCTCTGTATGTACCTGGTGCAATATAGACAGTTGCAGGATCATACGGAGAAACACTATTGGACATAGCTTTTCCAACTGTTGCCCAAGCTTGATTTGCTGCTGGTCCTAATCCTGAGTTTAAATCGCTTCCATCCGGTCTAACATAATAAGTGGCCATAATTATCTATTTAATTCCAAAATAATCTTCTAAAACCCTCTATCACAATACTTCTTTAGATATTCAAGAGCTTTATTTAATCGCCTAGAGAATGTGGGTTGAGAAATATTCAATTTAGCAGCTGATTCTTCTTGATTCATTCCTTCAAAAAAATAACAGTTAATAACATCTTGTAAATCAGTATCTAATTTATCAATACCGTTTTTTAAATCAATATTATCTGAAACATAATTAAAAGGATCATCTGAAAAATCATCATAACTATCTAGATTTTCATTTGATTTAAGAAAAACATTCCTACCATGATTCAATAATGCGAAATCTAATCTTGTTTTAAGAAAATAAGAAAAATATGATAGTTCTGGATCATAACTTTCCACAATCTTCTTTAAAACAAAAACAACCTCACTTTCAAGATCTTCTTTGTAAGGAATTAAATTACGTTCCTTTCCTAAACATCTTTTAAGTGAGGCTTTTATTAAAGGTTTATAAAATTCTAATAACTCAAATAGAGCTTTAGAATCATCATTTTTTACTTTAGTGACAAGATTATTTATTATTTCGTAATTATCGTTCATAGGATAATGGCATCTGTGTTACATTCATAGATAAGCCTAATGCTAATCTTGGATAAACAATATCTTCTGTTATATTATTTCTAAGATCAATAATAGCTGTTACTACATTATTAATCTTTTTAGACATCAATTCAGAAGAACATCCTTTTTCATTCATTGATATTTGAACTCTTACAGGATTTACAGATACCAAATTAGATTTTATTTCTTCCCAATCTTTAGAAAGATATTTATTTAATAGATCTGATAAAGATATATTCTCTAAATGCTTATCTAATGAAACGTTATTATCAACAATATTTAATCTAAAAAACAAAGCATACAATAACAGCATTAACAAAGATTGACTTCCATGGCTTTCATTTAACTTATACAGACCAGTGAGGATATTATAATGTTTGCTATTTTCACAATCTTTAATAAATAGAAAAATATCAATATCTTTTTTAAAATCAGAATTACTAAAATCTTCTATCTCAATCACACCATTTTTGTAACTAGTAATTTTATCTATTTCATTACATAATAAACTTAGGTCATATATAATTAAATCTTTTTTACTTGTTCCAGCTTTAACTTTAATTGTTTGAGTGGGACAATTATCTAAAATCCACAATAAACATCCATTACTAAATTTTAATGATGAATAACTAGACAAGAATTTTTTTAACTCATCTTTGGAAACAACAGGAGGTATATTCTTAATCCAATTATTCTTCTTAGCTTTTGTTGATAATGCGCTTCTTCCATCTAAAGTATCATTTGTAGCGAAAATATATACAGGGTTATTTATTTCAGATTCATTAATAATCTTCAGCATTTCAGCATTAGGATTATTCACCTTAATAACATATGACAAAATAGAATCATTAGAAAGATCATATGATAGAGAAGAGTAATTATCTTTATCATAGCTTTTAACATTACTACCTTTTGTGAGAGATTTAAAATCTAATAATGAAAGAAAATCATCCCCTGTATATATTGTTACTTTATCCATTTTTTGCTGGGAATATTATATGCTTGTAATTAGGATTTGAAAAGCAAATACCATAAGAATTAGCTTTTAGTTCTTTGAATGATATAGACAATTTATCAGAACTAAACATGTCTAGAGCTTTCATTAGGAACTTCAAATAATAATAAGAGCTACATTTTCCATCTACATCTGATAATGTTACAGTATCTTTAGAAGCACCATATTGTTCATTGGTGGAAATATATAAATTATCATCAACGGTAACTAAAACATTACTATCCTTAGCTACTAGAGATGCTAATTTTAAAGATTTATATAGATCTTCAGAATCTAACACCATGCTACATACAGTATTTCTATCAAAATATTGTAATAAATCAGGGAATGTTTTATCTCCACTTTCCAATACTGATACAAAAGAAGTGTTAGCCCATGTAATTTTAATATGTCTTTGTGCTGGTTGAATACTTAAAGGTTCATCGCAAATACTAGATAAGATTTCACATGTTTCCCAAGGCAATAAACAAGAAAATTCAACATCTGTATTTACCTTACATTTGAAATAAGAAATCCTACTAAGGTCAGAAGATACCATTTCCATAAAACCATCTCTAATATCGATTTTTATGGCTGTTAATGGGGAGTTCTGCCAATCATGAGAAGCTGAAAAGAATACATGCTTGAAACCTTCCTTAAGTAATTCAGAATTGATTTCAAAACTATCTCCTTTATTTACTACTACAAAAGGAATAAAATCAGCAGCATCATTAGTGACAAATGCGAATCTTGTCTTTTTATTTCCAGACAATAAACTAGATTCTTCCTGATTATAAACACATTGAATCTTATCTTCTGGAAAAGCGTTAACAAAATCATAGAAGTTAACACCGGGGACAGAAAATGATCCATCCCCTTCTAATACCTCACAAGCAATTTTAATCTTCTGTTCTGATTTGTCGTTAATGGAAGTGACATACATTTCTTCATCAACAACACTAAATAAGAAATCAGCGTCAGTAGTACCTTTTGCTTTACTATTACATGTTTTAAGTAATTGTCTAAACTTTGGCAAACATGATTCTTTGTTTAATATAAATTTCAATGAAGTTGCCCCTGGAATTCAATTTCGATGCCTGGATTATATCGTGTTACATAATTGATAATCTTCAGCATAAACGAACCTTCATCATCAACAAAATGAAGTTTACCATCTTGATACCAATCCCAACCATTTTCAACTTGTGCTAAAACATCCATCTTGTTCACAATGAGTTTAGTAACACCATTCATTTGACAAGCTTGATTTACTTCATCAAGATTCAACCAGTCTATTTGTCTTGGTCGTCCTGTTGTGGCTCCGTACTCTTGACCAATCTCTCGTAACTTTTCAAATCTGTCGTCGTGTACTTGCTGGTAATCTTTGGCTCCAACATAGGTAGAATAACACTTGATAACCCCGACAACATCCCGTACTTGCTTAAAATTAAAACCATTGTTTAGTACTGCTCCTACTCCTGTATTAGAAGATGTGACATATGGATAATCACCAAAGTCAATATCAAGCCAATAACCTTGAGCACCTTCAGCTAAAAACTTCTTTGGGGAAGAATGAATTAGGCTATACATATCAGTAAGGTAAGGCTGTAATTCAGGAACATCTTTTGCACGAAGACCTGTACGAGATACTTTGTCCCGATAACAAGGTCCATTACCAGTGCGAGTAGTTCCAATCTTTGTATCTTTGGAATCTTCTTCGATATGTTCTCTAGTAATTATATGGGCGTTTTCTGCAATTTTTAGGAGAGATGTGTTAAAACCAAGATTTTCCAGATATTCGATTTCTTCGAATAACTTCTGGGTATTGATAACACATCCATTACCAATTACGCTAGGGATGCCATGAAGAATGCCACAAGGAACCAGATGAGTAACAATTTTCTCTCCGTTGAGGTAAATTGTATGACCTGCATTTCCTCCGCCATTAAATCGAAATACATAATCGTACTCACCAGATGCAGCCATTTGATTGGCAATTTTACCCTTACCTTCATCGCCATATTGCATGCCGATTACTACATCAACAATTGAAGTTTCCATATGCCCATTCTACGCTAAAAATAGAATGAAAGCAAGGGTAATTATAGTTCTATATCTTTTTCTGCATCAAATAAATCGCTACCATCTACACTTGATGCAAGCTTATTATAATCAACACTAGCACCAGGAAATTTCTTTCTAATTTTATCAATTACTTCAGCTATATTATAATCTTCAATAGGAAGGTTTGTCGTGAAAAGAACATCGTATTCAATGTTCTCCATATCAATTTCATCTTCAAATCCTTCCATCAATCCTGGTACTGTTAATTGATCTGTTATTAACTTACCAGATTTTTCAGAACCTTTATGTAATGCGCCGAATGATAAAGGATCTGTAAAAAAGAATTTCCATACTCCATCTTTTGGGAATACTAAGATTTGAGGATAAATTTCTAAATATCTTCTATGCATTTCCCCCATAGATGCTAAATTCTCTTGAGGGCTTTTTGATTGATCAGGTTTTTTTCTATCAATTAATAAAAATGGGTCTTTGTTTGTTTCTAATGATTTTTTAACAATACTATCTGAGTATGTTTGAGGATTTTTATAAACTTCATAAGGGTCTAAATCACTCATGTCAATAGCAAACTTAGTGAATTTATCTGCTAATCTGTAACACTGTAAAGAATCGAGAACTTGAGCTGTACGTAGAAAATTTAACATAATTAATTCTTCGGCGGATTTTGTAATTTTTCTTTCTCTTGTATATACTCTTCTATAACAATAACTTCTTCTTTATATAAAGATCCCTCAAATTTCTGATTAGCTTCCTTATAGATTGTATATACTTCGGTAGCTTTCTTTCTAATTCTAGTAAGGGCATTATCTACACATTTGGCTGGAACTTCTAAAGCTTGTGAAATTTCTTTGTAGGAAGAATTGTATCCATAATGTGTGAAAATATCTTCTTCTAGTGGGGTTAGCTTGTCTTTTAATAATCCAGCTGTTTCTTGTAATTCTTCTTTAATGATAATTTCGTCTAATAAATCTACATCTTTAGCTTCATCAAGAGCATTAGGTCTATCAGGAATATAATCTGATAATGTTTGAAAAGTACCGTCATCACTTAAAACTAAAGGGGCATCTAAGCTAACAGAATCATTAAGGATAGAATTCTTCATTCTTCTTGCTGATGATATTGCTGTAGCTAGATGCCTTTTACATACAAGATTTACACAGAAATTCTTGAATGATGTATCTTTTGTAGAATCATAAGAATTAACAGCTTTGACTACTCCTAATCTTAACTCTTGCATGACATCTTCTTTGTCTGCTCCAGCTATAAAGAAGTGATTAGCTAATTTCTTTAAGTCAGGCTCAACCATTTTAAGCAATTTATTAAATGCATGTTGATCGCCCTTCTTAGCCTTGTTTACTATTCTAACAATTCTAAAATCTTCTTGCGCCAATTCTAATTCCTCAACGGCACAAGACAACCTACCTTATTACATCTCTGTAACTTTATCAATAAGCCTAAGAATCCCTGTTTTAGCAACGATATCTTCAGCTACATTTTGCCGTATTTTATTTATAATATTCCAAAGTTCTTCAGTTAGAAATAATAGATGTTTACCAGGTATATCCTTAAGGAATAATAGATCTTGGTCCTGCATTTCTACTGGAGTTTTAAGTAACTTGTAAGATACTGTTTCCATTAAGAGCCTAGAACAATCCTCCAAAATACCCGCAAGATCCCTACCTTCAATATGGCTGGCATCGATAATCCTAAAAACCTTAGATCTACTCTTAGCTACTATTGCATTTAATAGCAGAATAGATATATTTTTAGGACTTCTACCTAAAATATCTCTAACACTATTATCAGTTATACCAATTGTTGATAGTTGTTCTAATATAGATAGACCTGTTCTAACACTTCCATTAGCTGTTTTGGATATTAAAGAGACAGCAGAAGGTTCATAATCTAAATTTTCTTGTGTACAGACATTAATCAAAATATTATTTATATCGTATTCACTTACTTTTTTAAGATTAAAATTCTGACATCTTGTTCTAATAGCAGGTAATACTTTGTTAGGATCAGTGGTGCAGAAAAAGAACTTTACATAACTAGGTGGTTCTTCAACTATTTTTAATAATGAATTTTGTGCTGAAGTAGACAACATATGTGCTTCGTCTAATATGTAAATTTTATATTCTCCCATGACAGGCTGAATACGCAATTTCTCAGCTATATTTTCTCTAATATGATCAACACCATTATTAACAGCACAATTAATCTCAATAACATCTCTATGCCTATCTTCTTTGATAAGTATTGATGATTGACTATTTGGATTAGGGTTTGGATCATTGTTAGCTCTTTTATCACACAATAAAGCCATACAAACTAATCTTGCTAATGTTGTTTTACCTGTACCGGGAGGACCAGACAATAAATAAGCATGTGAAGTTTTATTATTTACTATTTGCGCCTTAAATATGTCAGCAACATTTTTCTGAGCTACATTATCAAAATTGTCAGGTCTGTATTTATTGTATAGTGAAATCATTCTTGCTCTTCCGGAGGTAATGGTATATGTAATGCATCTCCTTTTAATAGAGAAGGCATATCATCTCTCATTTCCCAATATGGTCCTACTCCAGACTTTATCATATATTCTAAAATAAAGCCATAATCCATAACATCAGGAGTACGAATTTTTCCACTTAAATCTGGAGAGACAGCATATAGCATTTTAAATACTAGCCATTCTTTTTTAGCTTGTGGAACTTCTGCCCATTCATCACTAAATACAGCCATACAATACACTTTAGCTCTATTAGAATTCATATTTAAAAGATTACGTACCCAAGCAGACGATGTACCACTCATAATATTAACAGGAGCTTTTCTTGATTTGACTCCTATAATCTCTGCAAAATATATAATTTCTAGATCTACATATCCAATATATGCGAAATATTTTTCTTGTATTTGTTTTGCTAAATTATATAATTCTGTAGATTCTTGATATTCGTTTTCCATTGTATTTCCTATTAAAATAATAAACCTACCGTTTCCAGTAGGTTATATTATCAAATACTCAGTTGTGTTACAGCAATAACCTGACCATTTTCATCACGAACCGCAGAAGGTCCAGTATCAACACAAAATACATCTTCTCTTTTAAATGGTATATAATCCATACAAAGTCTACTTACAATATAATAAGTTCCATCTTCAGGTTCTGGTAAGTTTACAAGCTTGATAAATTCTGTTTTTACAATTGGAACACCAGCTAATTTACCAATAATCATTTGTTCGGTTTCTACACGACAAGGATTCTCAGATCTGGGTAATGTTGCATGGCCTGAAATTGTAATATCATGACCAATAAGATTTACAAACTTTTTGAATTCTGGATACATTAAACTCCAGTACTCCCAAATCCACCTTCTCGATCTTCATTAGCACTAGATGAAAATTCTTCTACTACCTTAAAATCAATTTCAGGAAGCTTGCAAATTACTAGTTGAGCAATCCTATCTCCATGCTTAACTACAAAACCATTCTTTGAGTGATTATGAAGAATAACCTTAACTTCAAAGTTTTCTCCCTCACCTGTAAAATCACAGTCAATTGTTCCAGGAGAATTCAATACTACTACAGCATTCTTAGCAGCCAATCCAGATCTGCTACGAACCTGAACTTCATAACCCTTAGGAATGTTTACATTTAAGCCTGTTTTGATAAGCTTAGTATCATTAGCTGTCACTAGCAATTCACCGCCATAACAATCTAAACACCAAGCATAAACATCATAACCTGCAGCATTTGTTGTAGATTTAGTAGGATATGTAACACCATCTCTAAATGCTTTAATTTCTACCACTTCTTCACTCTTCTGCTTTCTCATTAATTGTCTCCGGTTTAATTTCATTATTATCTGGGTTGATGATTAATTTTACAGGTGCTTCTCTTGATCTTAAAGCAGTGGCAAGATTATATAATTCTCTTCCCTGTAAATCTCTATCCATCCCAGTAATACTACGAATATCATCTAAAGTTAAAATGCTACTAAAAACATTTTCTGTTTCGACATCCTGCAAAAGAAGCCATAAAGATTTTACAACTCTAGGTGATTCTTCTGTTCCTTCATCTTCTTTAATCGAAGCATCTAGGATTTTTAGGCTTCTTTCTTCAAACTTTTCTTTCTTAGCCATAAATCTTCTTGTACCTATAATAGCTTCTACGGCTCCATCCCATAGCAGCTTCAGCCTCTCGTGTTGTTAGCCCACCATCGCAAAGCTTCTTAAACATTTCGTACAGTTCCTTACGGATATCATATGTAAACAAATCTATTTCCTTCTTTCCGATTGTAGATTCATCTTTCTTTACTAGAGGAAGATTTATCACTTCACCTGGAAATGATTTTATCACTTTTACAATAGTTCGCAAGTCAATATCAAAAAATTCTTTACGATTATATGTACGGTATTCATCAAGAACTTTATGAATATTCGCTTCAACTAATCTTGGATCACTTACCTCATACAAAAATTCACATTTAAATGGGCCAGGTGATGTTGTCATATATTGAAGCTCTTTTATTCTTCTTGAAACATCATTAGTATATCCAATCTTATAACCTGTGATGTGAGATTGTGATAATACATAAATATATTTTTTATCCATAATTGAAAAAAGGGTACACCTTATTAAAGTATACCCTTTTAATTATATTTTATTTTAGATTAGCTCGAACACGCTTCACAATCTGGGTTATCGAGTGAGCAAACCTTACCAGCAAACTCTTCAGGATCAAACTCAGCCATTGGTACTTCTACTTGTTTTACTGGCTTTGCATTCTGAATGGTAGATAGATCAACTCCTAGACCCTTCAGAGCAGTGGTCTTAGATTTAGTACGCAAATAATACATACCAGTTTTTAGACCTTGTTTCCATCCATAGAAGTGAGCAGAAGAAAGCTTGCTGTGAGATGGTTCTTGCATGAATAGATTGAATGATTGTGATTGATCAATAAAATAACCACGATCTCTAGACATGTCAATCAAAACCTTACCCTTCATCTCCCAAACAGTCTTATATACTTCTTTAATCTCTGTTGGAATTTCAGGAATATTTTGAACAGAACCACTTTCAGCAATTAACTTAAGTCTAATAGAATCATTCCAGAGACCAATATTATATAGGTCCTCTACAAGATGCTTATTAATAACTACATATTCTCCACTCAAAGTATTTCTCTTATAGATTAATGCTGTGAATGGTTCGAAAGCTTCATTATTACCTAAGATTTGTGCAGTAGAAGCTGTTGGCATAGGAGCAACAAGCAATGAGTTTCTAAGACCATGAGCTTTGATGTTTTCCTTTAGAGAAACAAAATCCCACATCTTAGACAAATCATCTTCAGTCAATCCCCAAAGATTATATTGAAGAATTCCCTCTGAAGCTGGAGAACCTTGGAATGATGAATAACTACCATGAATCTTTGCCAAATCGTTCGAAGCGGTTAGAGCAGCAAAATAGATAGTTTCAAAAATATCCTTATTGAGCTTTTGTGCTTCTTCAGATTCAAAAGGAAGACCCATCATAACAAATGTATCAGCTAATCCTTGTACACCCAGCCCAATAGGACGATGCTTATTGTTAGAATTCTTTGTTTCGGGAGTAGGATAATAATTGATATCAATTACTCTGTTGAGGTTAACAGTTGCTTGATATGTAACATCATAAAGCTTCTGGAAATCATACTTACGAAGCTTCTTATCCTTTTCACGTACCTTACCTGATGGAATAGTAACAAATTTTGATAATGCAATTGAAGCTAAGTTACATACAGCTGTTTCATCTTTGCTTGATTTTTCAATAATTTCACAACAAAGGTTGCTACTGTAGATAGTTCCAAGATTCTTTTGGTTGCTCTTATAGTTACATGAATCCTTGTAAAGCATATATGGGGTACCTGTTTCAACTTGTGAATCAAGAACTTTTTCCCATAACTCACGAGCCTTAACAACTCGCATTGCTTTGCCTTCTGCTTCATACTTCTCATACAACTCGGTGAAAGCTTTATGGTCAGGAGTATCATATGCATCAATGAGACCTGGTGCTTCGTTAGGTGAAAATAGTGACCAAGAACCATCTTCCTCTACACGCTTCATAAACAAATCAGGAATCCACAATGCTAAGAACAAATCTCTTGCACGAAGCTCTTCTTTACCATTATTCTTACGAAGGTCAAGAAAATCAAAAATATCACCATGCCAAGGCTCAAGGTATACAGCTATAGAACCTTTCCTACGGCCTCCACCCTGATCAACGTATCTTGCAGTCTCATTGAACACTTTAAGCATAGGAATAATCCCATTAGATGTGCCATTAGTACCCTTGATATAGCTACCCTTTGCACGTACCTTATGGATATTAAGACCAATACCACCTGCATTTTGTGAAATATGAGCACAGTCAGATAATGTTTTGTAAATACCTTCAATAGAATCTTCAATGTCAAGCAAGAAACATGAAGATAACTGTGGCTTATTAGTACCAGCATTAAACAAGGTAGGAGTTGCATGAGTAAATAGGCCTTGTGACATCATTTCATATGTCTTCTGCACCATTTCCAAATTATCGCCCCAAATACCCACACTAACACGCATATACATCTGTTGTGGTGTTTCTGCTGGTAATCCGTTAATCTTTAGTAAATAAGCTCTTTCTAAGGTCTTATAGCCAAAGTAATCGATGTTGAAATCTCTATCATGCACAATCATAGAATTCAACTCAGATGCATGATTCTTGATTACATTATAAACCTCTTCAGAAATCATTCCAGATGGTTCACCTGTACGAGGATTGATATAGTTATATAAGCTATCAATCACTATAGAGAAATCTTTTGGGACTCTCTTATATAATGCTGTAATAGCTAATCTCGCAGCTAACGTAGAATAATCAGGATGTACAGGTATAAGAGCAGCAGCTGTTTCTGCAGACAACTTATCCAACTCTTCCGATGTTACTCCATCATAAATACCAGCAATAACTTTTCTTGCTACCTCATCAGAGTCAACAAGTTCATTCATTCCGTATGTTTGCTTCTTGATACGAGAAGAAATCTTATCGAATCTTACTGGCTCTTTACTGCCATCTCTCTTAATTACGTCCATATTTAAAAGTCCTCATCTGTACTAAATCCCTTACCGCCCTTATCAAATGTACCGCTCTTGTTATATTCAGCTACACGCTTCTCAAAGAAATTAGTTTTATTCTCAAGAGCAATATTTGTCATAAAGTCAAAAGGATTCTCTGAGTTATAAATCTTACCAACTTTAAGATCAACAAGCAATCTATCAGCAACATATTCTAGATATTGCTTCATCAAATCAGAATTCATACCGATCAAGCTAACAGGAAGAGCCTCAGTAATAAATTCTTTCTCAATTTCTAGAGCAGATTGTAAAATTTCGATTACTCTTTCTCGTGGGAGTTTGTTCTCGATATGGTTGTTATATAGATGAACAGCAAAATCTGTATGTAAGCCCTCATCACGAGAAATCAATTCATTAGAGAAAGAAAGTCCAGGCATCAATCCACGCTTTTTGAGCCAGAAAATAGAGCAGAAAGATCCTGAGAAGAAAATTCCCTCAACAGCAGCAAAAGCAATCAAGCGCTCACAGAAAGAACCTGATGTAATCCAGCGAAGAGCCCAATCAGCCTTCTTCTTTACAACAGGGACAGTGTCAATAGCTCTGAACAAATAATCTTGTTCTGCTTTGTCTTTAATATATGTATTAATGAGCAAGCTGTACATTTGGCTATGAATGTTTTCCATCATAATCTGGAAACCATAAAAATGCTTTGCTTCAGGATACTGAACTTCCTTAACAAAATTCTCTGCTAAGTTCTCGTTTACAATTCCATCTGATGCAGCAAAGAAAGCTAATACATGCTTTACAAAGTGTTGTTCATCAGCACTAAGCTTTACCCAGTCAGCCAAATCGCTATATAAATCTACCTCTTTAGTTGTCCAAAAGGTAGCTTCTGCTTTTTCATAAAATTCGAAAATATCCTCGATTAATTCATCGGGACGAAACACGAATCTGTTGTTGTTTTCTTCTAGTATTTTTTCCATATTATTCGCTTCTAAAAGATAGAATCAGGTCTATCTTACCTTTCAATTATATATATCGCCACTCTACCGACAAAAAAACCAACACAATGGTTGGTTTTTAATTATTAACATTTATTGATAGTTATTGACATTATTTAAGACATAATATCACCAATGTCAATAGTTCTCAAATGTTTTATAAGACTTCTTAAGGAAATACTACTTGTTACTATTTCATTTAAGTATTCCATTAAACGATTAGTAACTTCAGTAGTTCCAATATCTGAATTATCTAGTAAATTATTAACAGTTTTTTTGATTGCTGTTTCTAATATTAATACAGAATTATTTGGGCCATCTATTGTAATTGTATATGTATCATCACCTTGAGGTTTGAATAATATTTGACAACCATCATATTCTGAAGCATGTCTAATTAATTCATTCCAAGGGGTGCTAACTCTGATATTTATATTCTGAGAGCTATCATTAATTTCCTTAGAATTTAAGCTATTTACAGCCTCATCTGCAGTAATTTTTTTAGACAAATAATCTATTGCTATTTGTCGTTTTTTGTTGTTCCAAGATGATAGATATTTATGATACATGATAGTTATTGATTGTCTAAAACAAGTAATGTATCATTTTGTTCATTAGTGATAGACCAATAAACACTTTTGATACCTAAGGAATCTATAGCTTTTTGACAATTAGGACATGGTTTAGCTATTCTAAATTGTCCATGTTTATTTATCCTAAGTGAGAGGAGAGATAAACCCCGAACATCTATATTTTTAAGTTTGATTATAGCAGCGCATTCAGCATGTAAGTAGGGATAGTTTTTGAATTTTTCTATATCCCATTTGAGTGCCATATCCAATACTTTTTTATTAGGTATTTCGGGGTTATTCTTACCAAAAGCTATTAATTCGTTTTTTCTAAAGATAAATGCATAATGGAAATATTGCTGTTCTTGGTTATTATTCCATTCTTTATGCATAATTCTCAAAGCTCTTCTAATAGCTAAATCCGTCATAGCAGATTAGTATATCAGAGAGCGTGTTTAATATCAATAGCAAAAATTCTTGTACTAACTCCTTTAGCTTTCTTGCCATTAATCTCAGCAGTATATTCTGATTGTCTACATACTAACACAGAGCCATTAGTATGTGTTGCTACTTCGATACTAGCAATTCGAAACGCTGCCATAACACTACTTAGGGCTGTTGGTCCTACTGATAATATCTTTACATGATCAAATTCTTTTAACACATGGATAATACTTTGAGATAGACCGATAGGATCTGTAGGGTTTTCTCCACCTTTAGCTCTTAGGACTTGTGGATCATTCTTCTGTGGCTTTACATCTTCAATAATTTCGTTCATATTTTTATCTTTCCAACCCGACAAGGGACATTTTATTTTTTAATGAATCTAATGCTTTATTAAATTCATCAATAGTACAATCATAGATATTAGTGTCAAATTTTACTTTACTTATACCGTTTAGAGCGTTATTCATAATTAAGTGCTCTACATGCGATAAATCCATCAATAGTAGCTTATTTATATTGTTGTTATCTGAAATTTTGTCATAATAACAACCTTCTTCTCCATCTTCATCTTCTGCTGTGTAAACACTTAAAGCTCTTGGGCTAACAGTTTGATAATTTGGATATACTTCATTGAATCTGTTAAAAAGAAGGCTAGAATGTTTTGATAGCATGTGTTTTCTCAATGCTAAATCTAATCCTACTTTTTTACATTCTTGATGATCATTAGTACCTGAGCAAGTTTCACCTGTATTCATTAAACAAGGATATGTCTTAGGTATTTTGAATGCTTTACAAATTGGACATGATTCTAAACAGTTGATATCATGCCCTAGATTTGATAGTTGTTCCCATAATAAGAAAATGTGATGATTTCTTAGGTGTGTAGATAAAGGATTAACCCACTTATCACATATAGGACATTTTTGAACAGGATTTCTTTTACCTGCATTATCAGCTTTTACTAAATTAATATAGTTATGTTGAAGAGCTCCGATAAAATAGTTCTTGAATTCACCAGAACCATCATACCTAGATTTTTTTCTACTTCCTCTAGGTTTCCAAGCTGCTAAAACATTACAAAAAATTCTTAAATAATCTTGTGTAAAATCTTCTGCAGAATCATATAAATAATAGTATTGATTTTGCCACTCTGTCATGTGAGCTTGTGGCGGATATACGTTACATACATCTCTATAGGCTCGATCAATCAATCTTGTATTTTGAGTTTCTAAAGTTTTTTGATACTTTAGGATTAATGTTTCGAGCCTATTTTGATAACCGGGATCTTTTGAATTAAAATTTGACATTTAATTTCCTATTCATTTATATTATGTAAAAAAGTAGGAAAAAAATCAATTAGAATTATTGTATATTGCTCGGTTTGATGTCTTCTGCAACTAATGTGATGCCTTTTCTACCCATCCATTCATCCATAGATATAGTAAAAGCAACATCTACATAACTATCTACTGGGTATTTTTCAGATTCATGACCTCTTCGCCAAGCATTACAAATTAGCCAGTTAGTATTTTTGTCATTACCTAATCTAAGTTTTAAATGTTTTCCAGCACCAGAAGTTTCATTATTTACAACTTTTAGTCTTTTAGAACAAAATATTGGTGTTGGATGCATAGAACCAAAAGGAGCTAACATACTAACTTCTCTGTATGTTTTTTCGCTAATATCATCAAATGTCAAAAGAGCATCAATATCAATAATCTTCTCATCTGTAATATTTTCTGAATCTTTTGCGTATTCATTTAAAGCATCACTCATTGCTCTTAAATTATCTGTTTTAAGTTCAAATCCAGCAGCAAAAGCATGTCCACCACAAACAGTAGACCCATCATCTCTTTTCTTAAACAACGCCCATGCTTTATCTGATTTCAAAGCTTCAAGAATATTAAATGTTCTCACTGATCTACATGAACCTTTAGCATATCCATCATTCTTAATATGACATACTAAAGCAGGTCTATTAAACACTTCGGCTACTTTACCTGCTACTAATCCAATTAGTCCAGGATGCCAATTTTCTGATCCAATTACAATGATTTTTGTTTCTTCCATATTAGGATACAATTCATTAACCATTGCTATCGCTTCTTGGGTTGCTACTTCTTGGTCTTTCTGTCTTTTCTTATTAGCTTGGTCTAATTGTTGAGCAATAAATTTGGCTCTTGTTTCATTAGTTTCCAATAACAAATCTAATGCTGTTTGGGAATCAGCTAGTCTACCGATAGCATTAATTCTTGGACCTAATGCAAAACCAATAGATGTTGTACTTACTTCTTTTACACCAGCAACTTTGAGTAATTCTTTTATTCCAGCTTTATCAGTAGAAGATAAAATATCACAACCTAAGGCTACTAATGCTCTGTTTTCATCTACCATCGGAGCTACATCAGCAACAGTACCTAATGCAACATAATCTAATACTGCCTGGGTTAACATCTTGACAGACATATTTCTTTGGTAACATAAAGCAACCATAACTTTAAAAGCAATACCACACCCAGCTAAAGCATCAAATGGATATCTTTGAAATCCTGGTTTAGCATGAGAAGCAAATTTCTCTCCCGGATAAGCAGGATCATCTCTGTTAGGATTAACTACACCAATACAATCTGGAAGCTTGCCGTCATCAGAAGGGTGGTGGTGGTCTGTAATGATTAAGTCAATACCACATTTCTTAGCATATTCAGCAGTTTCAAAAGCTACGATTCCACAGTCAACAGAAAATAATAATTTTGCTTGTCTTTCTATTGCTTCGTCCACAGAATGAAGCTTAATATCATAACCATCTTCCATTCTGTGAGGAACTTTGTATTCTAAATTAGCTCCCATAGATCTCAAAGCAGTGACAACAATAGCTGTAGATGTAATTCCGTCTACATCATAATCTCCCCAGACAAAGATTTTTTCCTGATTATCAATTGCAGTATTTAATCTTGCTAAAACAGGTTTAATATCTGGTAACAACATTGGAGAATGAAACTTCTTAGTACTATGTGTTGCGAATTCTTTAAGGTGTTCATGAGTATAAATACCTCTACCAGCAGCAATCTTAGCAGTACATAAAGAAACATCAGCTTCTTCAGCCAACTCATATACTTTTTCTAAATCTACTTTTTTGATGTTCCAAATACTCATATGACTATCCTTAAATCTTCCTTCTTATCTTTGATTAACGTACAAATTCCATCCTGAATATCATGTACTCCATAGTCCATGATAAAAGTATCTGGATCACAATTCTGAGGCAAATATACTTTGTAAGGATTCATAGAACAAGATTTTACTTTGCTTACAATTTTATTAGTAGCATTTTCACCAGCAAAATCTCCATCTAGTAATAAAACTACATTATTTGTGTATCGATAAATGAGAGCTAAATGATTTTCTGTTAATGATGTTCCACAAACAGCTGCTACATTTTTTATTCCTTTTTGAAATAAAATCATAGCATCAAAATAACCTTCTACAATAATAATATGGTCTTGCTCTCTTACATATTCTTTAGACATATCAAGAAAAAATAAATGATTAGATTTACTATAGGGTTCATTAATCCATTTACCCTTATTCCATTTATTAATCTTATCTTGTGCCTTTGCTGGTTCATCAGGGTATAAATCCCAAAATGAATTATAGGTCATATCAGAAGTATCTTTTAATTGCCGACCAGCAAAAGCCAATAATCTGCCGTGAATATCTCTAATAGGTACGGTTATTCTCCCTTTTAATAACGGGAACCAATGTCGAGAATATGGTGGGCAATATCCAAGCATATTTGCATTAATATATTTAGATGATAAACCTCTTGATTTTATATAAGACATGGCAACATTACTATCTAATAAATTTCTAGATAGTTGCTCATTCATTATTTCAGAAGATTCAGTCATTAAATGTATTATATCCTAAAAAAATAAGGAGCATTTTCAGCTCCTTATCTAAATACTATTCGTCCTCTAGTAAAGCTTTAAGCTGTTCATCTGTTAATTGGATTCCATCTTCATCTTCAATGAAATCTAAATCTTCATCGGAATTAACTTGTGTAATAATATCTTCAAGAGGCTTACCTGTAATTTTCAATCTACCAACAATATATTCAAATGCGGTAGATGAGTTATCTCCACGAGTTCGCTTTTCAGGTGCTGGTTGATTCATCAGCATCTTTACAAATTCGATTGGATTTTTAGACTCAACAACTTCACCAGTGTCTGTATTAGTATAAGAAAACTTCTTTCGAACTTCTTTGATATACTCATGGCCCTTTGCTTTAGCTCGATAAAGGAATTCATCTACAGGATTAGTATCTGAATCTTCACCAAACATAATCTTAAATTCAGCACGTTGACCGGGTTGACCATATCGAGTCTTTTGAACAATTACAGTAGATTTACCACCGATGATTTCATCTTTACCTTCCTCATCTTTGCGGACAACTTGACCTGCAGCCCCATTGATTTTTCTAAACCAAAGACGAACATGGGTAAAGTAGTTCATAGCATTACCACCTGAAGCAGTAAGAGTCATAGAACCTGGTATAGCACCCTGCCCCATATAAAGCTGATTGATAAGTACACAAACAGTTTGAGTTGCAGCAGACTTTGCAACAAGATTTTTTGTTAGTCTCTTAATAAACGTGGCATGTCCACCAATTTTTTGTACTTGGTCATACGTCTTAGTAATTTCATCTTGTGGAATCATAGCAGTAATTGAGTCTACAACTACAACCCCATAAATACCACTATCAATAAATGCTTCAATTAATTCGCCATATTGTTCAGCAGAAGATACATTTTCAATAAGTGTTAATTCAGCAATATCTACACCACAAGCAATTGCTCTAGGTGGATAGTAGGAATTTTCAATATTAAAGAATGCACACTTCTTACCGTTCTTTTGTGCTTCGGCAATAAATTTATATGCTAGATATGTTTTGCCTGATTGCGATTCACCACAGAATTCTACTAATGTTCCTTCAGGCAATCCAGCACCACCAAGAACTGTATCAATTTCAAAAACACCAGTAGACAAAAAATTGATTGGTTCTATTTCGCCACTTTTAATACATTTATGATCGATACCCATAGACTTCATTTTAGCTTGAAGTAGCTTTTCAAAATCTTTTTGTTTAGTATCTGTAGTATCTAGTTTAACTTTCTTTTCCATATTATCCTCAAAAATGGGGATGAATAAATCATCCCCATTCATTTATCTAGCCCCAGTCAATAGAATCGTCGTCATCATCATTTGTATCAGAAGCATCAAATCCTGGTGTTTCGAGAGGCTCTGGTTTAGCCGAGGTATTAACCTTAGCTGTAGATGTTGCCTTCTTAGGTGCTGGAATATCAAAATCATCATCAGACTCTTCGATATTATCATAGTTACGCTTTGCAGTAACTGTTTGAGTAGTTCCAGCATTATCAGCCTTAATCTGCTGAGGCTTGAAGATTTCAGTTAAGTCGAAACCATAAGCAAAATAGTCTTGCCACTCTGCTACTGATGGATAATGCTTTCGGAATTCATTATACTCTTTTCGCATCTCAGCCAGCTTTTCAGGTGTTGGTTCACCCAAAGCACGAAGCTTCTCAATCATTTCATCAGTGATTTCAACTTGCTTGCTGGTAAAAGCAACAGTATATTTTCGTGATAGATAATCAGAAGGATCAGTCTGTTCAGCCTTCCAAATCACTGCAAAACTTTTACGTGCAGAAAGGCTGGTTGGGATTCCGTCATCCTCGGAAAAATCATTTGTTTCTTGACGACGTGTGTCCCACCAATTGTCAAACGCATTGAATACAGATGCACCCTGCTTTAAAACTCTTGGTTCCCAGATATTATTTTCTCGATCAACCAGAACAAGAACATTTTGTGCAAATTGACGGGTTCCCTTATATCGAAGCTTATTCCATGGACAATTTGCATATTCTGGATTTTCTGGGCTTGGTCCATAACGCTGAATCATCTTATTTGTTGCTGCATCTGGGAATGCCTTCTTTACAGTAATAGCACGACCCTTTTCGTCACGCTCTCCTGTGTATGCGAAGTCAGAGTATTCCATAAAACATACTGACTGACCAACCAATCGCATAGTAACGGAACCCTTGCCGTTAACCAAATCAATCTTTAATTTATAATCCCACCATGCCTTGCGATCATTGGAGTAGTTACCTTTGGGACTGTTCTTCTCACCCTGGGATGAACCAGGGCCGTAATATATTGCCATTATTTTTCTCCTAAATCAAGCTCTTGTTCAGCGCTTGTGTTGTATTCTACCATGAGTTTCCGAATATGCAAATTCTTTTTAGATATGTTTTGTATTCGGATTGTGAACACTTCGATTATAGTTGACATTCATGCCTTCGTTGATCATCGTGTTGTTTATTTTAGACAATGCTTGACGTTCTTGCAACATTCTTCCCATTAACATTGCATTAAATTCTATAGTTTTGATTGTTTGTTCTAAATAATATAGAATTCTTTTTGTTTGAGATGCTGCAACAGAAAAATCATTAACTACAGAAGTAGCATTAGATTCTTTGTCATGTCTAGGCCCCGGAGATAATCTGATAGCAATTTTCTCCAAGGATTTACCTGCTTGTGTAATAAGTTCATTATGAGCATACACAAGATCAATATAATCTTTGATTTCGGATCTGTAATTCATCAAACGAACATATGTAGACAAAATTTCAGATTCATCAAATATATATTGCTCTGGAATTTTCAGATTCCATGTTCTAATAGTTTTTCTTATTTCTCCCTCATCAAAAGAAGGTAATAAGTTAATTTGAGCTTGCCACATCGCTGCATCTTGTGAAAAAGAATCACGAGTAATACCTTCAAGCTTATCTAATAATGATTGCTGTAAGTTTTTGCCCTTAAAAGTATACATTGGAATTGAATCAGACCAATTCAAACTCACATGTAAGGAGCCATCTTCATCATTATCAGCAACTGTAGTTTCTTCTGTAATAGAGGAAGTACTTTCTACTTCCTCTACTTCTAATTCATCCCAATTAAAATCGTCGTACATAATAGGCCTCAATTAAAGAAATCATCATCTAATAAATTTTTACTTAGTCCGGTTATTCTTTTTGTAACCGATCTTGTTGTTCTAGTTCTTACTGGTGGGGCTTCTGATTTAACAATCTCAATAGGTGAATCTGCCATAGACATTCTTTTTTCATCTTTGAGTCTTTGTTTTTCTTCGGCATTTTTCTTTGCTACAATCTCATCCCAATATTCTAGAAATTCCTCAATATTTTCAAACTTCAAACCATTATATAAACAGTCTAAAGCATTACCCATAGCTAAACCCTTAACAATAGTTCTATTAGGTTTAGCACGATAAGCAAAATCTGTTAAGTCAGCAAAAGGTTGATATCCACAAACCTCAGCAACTTTGTCACCCACACCCTTCAGGATAGTAAGTGGTAAATGGATATTACCATATTCATCTACAACAGTCTCAATACTAGAGTGATTGATTGATGGAGAAAATACTTTAATATTTTCCATACTACAATCCTTCATATACAAAGATAATTTATCTTCATCATCTTTTGCCAATTGAATACATGTTGCTAACCATTCAGAAGGATAATAATATCTTAGCCAAGCAGTTTGAAATGATAATACAGCATATGAACATGCGTGAGCTCTATTAAATGCATATCCAACGAATTTAGATAGTAAGGTAAGGAATTCTTCTACAACATTTTCGCTTACATTTCTAATTGCACATTTCTTTCTAAATAAAGAACATACTTCATTAAAAAGTTTATCATTTTTCTTGGAGATAGCTTTTCTCAACTTGTCTACTTCAGAATGGTCAAAACCAGCCAAATCTCTAACGATACGCATGCCTTGTTCTTGATAAACAATAATTCCATAAGTAACTTCTAGATGTTGTTTAATTACGGGATGTGCATAATGAACTTTCTCAGGATTCTTTTTATTTTCAGCATATACATCAATATACTCAAGAGGACCCGGTCTATAAAGAGCTACAACGGTAATAAGGTCTTCCATGTTAGAAGCATTAATCTTCTTAAGAGCATCCTGCATACCTTTTGAAGCGAATTGAAAAACAGAACCAGTTTTACCTTTAGCGTAGATATTTTTATAAATTCTTTCATCTTCTAAGCTAAATGGTTTGATATTGTCGCCATATCTGTCCTTGATACGCTTCATGGTCATGTTAATCATAGTAAGGGTGTTAAGACCAAGGTAATCATACTTGACTAATCCTACACGCTCTACATTTGACATATCATAGCCAGAACAGAGGTTGCCTTTTGAATTCTCTAATGGAGCAGATGCACTAATAGGAAGACTAGAAATTAGAACTCCTGCAGCATGAACACCAAAGTTAGAAATAGTACCCTGTAGTTTATTAGCAATATCAATTTCTTCTTTCCACTGTTTATAATGGTAAACAAATTCAGGAGATTCTTGTAGAGCTGTATCAATTGTCATTCCAGGAGTACTAGGAATAGTAGCTGATACTCTTAATGCCATTTGATGAACATTATCGCCATATTGATTAATAAATCTATCACTGGTCTTCAAACAGCCTACAACAGATGCTTTAGCGCCATAAGTTCCCCAAGTTCCAATCTGAGCAACATTATCCTTACCAAAACGATTAACTGCCCAATCTATAACTTCTGATCGGCGAAGAGAATCGATATCAGTGTCTACATCGGGAAGAGTAGCAACACGGGATAGAACCATCTCACCTTGAGGTTTTTTGCTAGTAATTCCAAGAATGTAAGCAGTCCAAAGATTACAATCATTCTTGTTTGTTTTGATACCCATTCTTGCTAAATCAACAATATATGCAGATAAGCCTTGATTTTCTAAAACCCAGATTTCTTTCATAATATCTGGTTCATACTGTAGATAACCATAATTATCTTCATATGCTAGCCACTCTTTGCATTTCTTTAAGAGTTCTTTAGAATATGGAATCTGTTCAATATAACCATTTTCTGCAAGCCATTGTTTTGCTGGATATTCTGAAATATCAATCTTGTATTGGTTGCCACGTCCAGGGTTAAGGAATCGCTCAAACATCAAATTCCATCTTAAGGGATCTACGGAAGATACAGATAAACAATAATTGACCAGACTACCAACTCCAGAACCACGAATACCATACATAATATCGTTGGACTTCATAAATTCAACCATTTCATTTTGAATTAAGAAGTAGTCAGTAACACCCATATACCAGATTTGTTTCAATTCAGAAAGAAGTCTACTCTTATATTCTTTGTTATTACTGAAACCAAGATTTTTTAGACCATTGAAAGCTCGGTATGCCAAATAGGCTTCATTAACCTTATTGTATGGTAAGTTCTTCTTTCGGAATTCGTTAAAATCGTTATCAAATTCAGGAATGATAGATTTAGGTAAAAGGTGAGGAATGTCTAGTTTAAGAAAATCATCAACCATTTCTGAGATTAACACAGAATTCTTTATAGCATCAGGAGCATTCTTACCAAAAATCTTCATCATTTCTTCATGAGATTTTAGAAAGAACTGGTGTGTGCTATATGCATCAAGTTTACCATTCTTCTTTTCACCACCATTTTTAGAGTCACGTTGGTCTCTCATTTGGATTAATACATCGTGTACTTTATAATCCAATTTATCAAGGTAATGAACATCATTTGAAGCTACAATAGGCACACCAAATTTATTAGACAAATGAATAAGATGCTTCATGTTATTCTTTTGTTCATCTATGCCATGATATTGAAGTTCTACAAAATATCTATCATCAAATAGATTCTTGTATTTTTCACAGGTACGTTCAGCACTTTCAATATCACCTTTAATAAGAGACTGATTGACCTCAGAAGCTAAACATCCTGATAAAGCAATAACACCTTCTGAATGCTTCTCTATACATCCCCAATCAATTCTAGGACTATAATGGAATGCATTTGGATCATTTCCTAAAGCAGAAAGAGCTAAAAGATTTTTGTAACCTACTTCATTTTGAGCCAATAATGTAAGGTGATTAAGTTTTCTTCTACGGCCATCTTCGGTCTTAGATTTATCAAACCTATCTTCACATGTGTAGACTTCAATTCCAATGATAGGCTTAATAGGGTCTAAGCCTTCAATTTGATTTCTACATCCAGAAACAAATTCAACAGCACCACCCATTTTGCCGTGATCAGTAATTGCAGCAGCTCTGAATCCCATCTCTCTTGCTTTTGTTGCATATTTTGTTGGAGACGGTAAAGCATCTTGGACAGAAAAATGAGTATGAGCGTGTAGGTGAACAAAATCTTTATTACACATATAAACATAATATCCCCATAGCACTAAATATGCAAGGGGATATTTTCCTTAAAAGTATTCGTTTTATTTTTTAATTCTTTAGGTCTAGATTTTAATGATTTTCTATCAAAACAAATTATTTCATAAAAATTAGCATCTTGTCTCAATAGATTATACTTACCATTAATGTTTTCAATCTTGTATCTTGCGTTATTTATTCTATGAGATTTAACATCATCTAGAGTAGTAAAAGATTCTATGATATTAAAATTAGAAGTTATTTTAACATAAGGACACTGATGTAAAGCATTTCTAACTGTTGTTTCAGATAGTCCAGTATTTTCAGCTATAATTTTAATTGATAATGGTTTGTATTCAGCATATCTTGATGCAACCAAAGATATAAGAAGATTTTTATTTTCTTTAGCTGATGTTTGAAAAAATATTTTAGCCGGTATTTCAAAAGGTTTAGTTTTTGTAATGTTTATATCTGCATACTTAATAACATTACTTAGTGAAACTAATCCGCAATTTTGTGATTTTTTATTGTTATTTGATTTACGCCAAAAAATATTAGTTCCATTTTTAGCTATTTGATATGATTGTGTTTTAGATATATTAAATATATTTGAAATAATATTTACTATATCAGAATAATTTACAACACCAGCAGAATCATTGATAGTTCTGATTATATTCCATACTAAGAATTCTTTTTCTAGATTTATTCTTAAAAAAGATGCGATTAGTTCAGGATATAATGTGACTTTCTTCATTAATTTTATTCCATACAAGAGCTAGTTTTTGAATCTCATTCTCAACACCAGCTCGTAACAAATATTTTATCAAATCTTCTTCAGACAATGATGGATAAACAATCTCTAATAATGATTTAGCAAGATTTAATCTTTGTGCTGATTTACCAGAAACTCTAAATGATAAATCAACATAATCTGGAGGATTTTGAATAGCATCTGTTATCTTATCTAAATTCTTCAAATCAGGAGCTATTTCAAATATATCGTCTAATTTTGTAGATTCTTTTTCAAGTTTTTCCATAAGTTCGCAATCTTTACATGATCATGAGATAAACACAAATCATCAAATACTTTATACTGTTGTTCTTGCCAATCTATATTTTCAGATAATTTTTTTACTCTGGTAGCAAAGATGAATTTAAATTCATTTTCACTAACACCTCCAGGCAAAGAAGAGTTTGTTTCTCTGTTAAGGTATTCATTTACAGAAGAATTAAAATCCTTAATAGTTTTTTCTAAAGTATATTCATCAGCAGTATCTGTCAAATTACATAAAGCAGCTAATTTTGCTACTGCTCCTGAAAATGAAATATCCTCTATATTCATGACGAGAGATATAACATCACCAGTAGCTCCACAACCAAAACAGTTATAATAGTTACTGTCTTCATTTACACCAAAAGAAGGGCTATTGTCACTGTGATTAGGCATAGGGCAATGAGTGGTATACCATCCGTTGTTATTAGGGATTAAATAATAGTCATATTCATTCTCTAATAAATCTACAATATTTACGGTATCTAGAATAGTATTAATAAACAACCTTGAGTATTTCATAAGTCCCAGTCACTTAAGTCAAGAACATCGTCTACAGCTACTACTTCTTCATTACTAAAAGAAATATCACTGTTATCATCTAGTATATCTGGAATAAAGTTAGATTTCTCATCTGATTTGGTAGATTTAGTATTTCCGGATGCCATAGCGTGAGATGCCATAATAGTTTCTTTTTCAGATTCAGATAGTTCTCTAACTCTGTTGTAATCTGCTTCTAAACGAACAGGGAATGGATGGAACCAAGCATCACGCATTTTAACAGGATGAAAGATGCAATAACCTTGTTCTCTATTAGGCTCCATAGCAATAGCATAAGTACAGAGGTGCATGAGAGCTTGACCTCCAGATGCTACAGCCTGATCGTAAGACATAAATTTATTTGCTTCTTTTGACTTTCTACTATCCCTAATAGCATCTCTATTAATCTGTTGTGCAGTGACTACAGGTATTTGATATCTTTTAGCCATGATGAACAATTGCTTAACAGCTAATGATTGCAATTCCCAATCTTTAGAGTTATTAGGGGCGTTTCTTACAGTCATGTTTCCAATATAGTCAACAACAAGAAGATCTGGCTTACCCTTAGTTGCAATTAAATCTCTAATACGTGAATCAATATATTCTGGAGTAGGATCTTCCATATTAACATCGTATTCAAAATAAGGACCATCTTTAAGTCGTGATAATCCATCCTTAATCTTTTCAATCTCTTCAGGAAGCAGATTATTGCCTTTGATTTGAGAATACGGGATGTTATATAGCAAAGATAGATGTCGTAATAAACACAACCACGAGTTCATTTCAAAAGACATGTATAGAACTTTTTTTCCCGAAACCTGATTTGCATGCATAGCGGTATTAAGCATCATAACAGATTTACCACCAGAAGAAGGAGCAAGAAATACTACAATCTGCCCTGGCATGAAACCAAATGTCTTATTATCTATATCTGATAAACCACAAGGTATGCCTTTAAATAGCTCTGGGCTTTCAATCCTCTTACGATACTCATTAATAAAATAATCAGAAGATTCAGAGATGTCAATTGATTGTTTATCTCCACCAATTTCATTCATTTCTTCTTGAATTTCATCTACGAAATTCTGAATGGTTTTGATAGATTCGACTAAACCTTGATTAGATAATGTGTCATGACCTTGATTGAACATTTCAGTCATCAATCTAAGACAATGACGGTTTTTTAGTTGTGTTAATACTTCATGTAAATCATTAAAATCTACTTCTAAGTCAAGAGCAGATTGCATTACAAGTACTAATTGAGCTGAATCCTTAGGTTTAGCATTCTTTTCTTTTAGGTGAGATTCAAGTACAAATGGAGTAAATAAAGACCCGCCACTATCTTTCCAATACTTAAGAGCCATGTTGAATAAAGCTCTAGTATAAGATTTCTCAAAACCTTCAGGAATATGAATAAAATGTTCCTTAGTGACATTTCTACTTAATAATTTATCAAACGCTTTAGTATTGTTTAATAAATGAGCAATACATAATATCTCTAGTTCTTCTTGATTGTTTTTCATAGCTTTTGTGATTTCGGTAGTTTTATTACTATACACTTACTTATTAATGATTGCCAGCCACTACCAGATACCATATTGTTATAACTTCCTACAGTTGTAAAAACAATAGGTTTACCGCTATTGATTCTAGCCTTGGAAATTCTATCTAAAGAAGTAATGAAAAGAGGAGGCATTGATGGATAACTTTCTAATCCATCTATAGCTATGAAATCTAAATTCTTAAATTCATCTGTTAGCTTTTCCATTTCATCTTTCTTTTCATAATCAGTAAGAATAGGAATAAGCTCCGTCCAATCATAGAATTTAGCAGTGCGACCTTTTTGAAGAGCATATTGAGTTAAAACAGCTGCTATAAAAGTTTTACCAGAACCATTAGTACCTTCAAATATGATTGAGTTTAATTTATCTCTCATATTACCAGAATGCTTAAATACTGGAGGATAACCTTTGATAATATTTTCAAGATGCATTTTATAGAAGTTAAGGAACATCAATACACGTTCGCTAGTTTTTCTTTGAGTGCCTAAATCAAATCCATCAGCATCAGATCTTGTGTTCCAATCATCTAATGATTTGTGCCACAATTTATAAGGGATATTTGCCATTTCGTATAATTGAGCATACATACGCTTTTTGGTACAACTGCATAAAACAGCCTTACCCTGTGAATTAACGGTATGTCCAAAATAATCACATTCATCGCAACCTTGATTGTTGGCTTTTCTATAAGCTTTGGCACTATCACGTAATTTCTCTACTGATATACCGCCCATTGATGCTAAAAAGTTTTCTTCATCCATTAGAGATCTTCTTCTTCCTGAATTATTGTATCAGATGGTTTTATGGATTTGCTAATTTTTTTAGATGCGTTTCGTGCTCTATTATTTGCCCAATCTCTCAAGCCTTCAATTGTTTCTTGCATTGTTATAGAAATTGGAACAGTTTCTTTTAGAGCAAATATAATATCATCATTATTTAACTCTCTCATAGAATCACTAAAACTCTCATACAAAGCTGACACAATAGCAGCCTCTATCTCAGCACCAGTAAAACCTTCTGATATTTCAGCTAATTCAGCAAGGTCAAAATTATCGACATTTCTGTTTCGTTTTTCTAAATGAATTTTAAATATAACTTTTCTCTCATCAAATTCGGGTAAATCAACAAAGAATATCTCATCAAATCTACCTTTTCTAAGCATTTCTGCTGGTAATTGTGAAATATCATTTGCAGTTGCTACAACAAATACTGGAGCTGTTTTTTCTTGCATCCATGTTAACCAGGACCCTAATACTCTAGATGTAGTACCACCATCACTAGAAGAGGAGCCCTTGGAACCAGACATTCCTTTTTCAATTTCATCACACCATAATATGGCAGGAGCAATAGATTCAGCTAATTTGAAAACCTGTCGCATATTTTGTTCAGAAGATCCGACAATACCTGAGAATACTTTACCCATGTCTAATCTTAATAAGGGCATTTTCCAATGTGTGGCAATCGATCTAGCAAATAAACTTTTTCCAGCACCCATCACACCTACAAGTAATAAACCTTTAGGGTTACTAGGCAATCCATACTCTGCAGCCTCTTCGGAAAAAGCATTCTTACGTTTTTCTAGCCAATACTTAAGTGAATCCAGACCGCCTATATTAGATAAAGATTCATCTACATCAATCCATTCCAATAAGCTAGATTTTTTGATAATTTCTTTTTTCTGTTGGATAATTGTTTTAGGATCAAGCTTGCTTACTTTGATCATGCAATAAGCACAAGTCTGTTCTACTTCATCTAAAGTAAGACCTAAAAAACTATTAACAATTTCTTCCATTTCTTCGGAGGAATATTGTATTTTTAATTTATCAACAAGTTCTTTTTTCTGAGATGCCTTTTTAAGCATTTCAGAAACTTTATTGTATATATGTTCTTTTTCAGGTAATGGGAAATCTAAAATAGCTACAGATTTTTCTAGATCTTTTGGTATATCAATTTCAGCAGCAAGTAAAATTATAGCTTTATTCTTAGTAATACATTCATGAGATATATTTCTAAGATGTCTAATAATTCTATGTTCGATTTGTCCTTGTATTGATTTAGTTCCAAAATATTTATTGTAATCTTTTAGTACAAGCACTACAAATTGATTTCTGGGCACATCTAATCCATCGAACCATTGTAATACTTCAATTTGGTCTAGCATTCTGTTTTCTTTAGAAGCTGGCATAAAGTCATTGTTTGAGCCTATTAATCCATTGACTATATCCCATTCTATTACTACCCATTCTACTTTAGTATTTGAGCAGACAGATTTAATCACTCCCATGACTCTTTGTTCTTCATGGGATATTATTTGTATTATTGGTCTTTTAGAACGAAGAAACCAATCGAGTTCTTTAGATATTAGATCAAGATTGGTTTCCTTATTGTTATTATTCATGTTTTCTCAAAATTTTGTCATATTCAGAGAGATATTTACCATTATAATCTTTATTTCGCCACCAAGTATCCTCATGATACTTTTCACAATATTCTTTAAAACGTTCTCTCCAATCCAACATTTCGAAGCCTTGTGGATATGGGGATTTAATCACAGACCTATAGAACATTTGAACAATTTTACTCTTTGATTCTACATCAGATGACATATATTTTTCAATTAAGTTCCTTAAGCCAGATTCAACAACTTCAGGTTTAAAATTCTTATAGCAAATAAAATATGTTGCAGCCACGGGTATTCCAAAGCGGACAAATATCTCACTAGCTTTTCCTTCTGCATCTGCTTGTTTTATATCCTCTAATATAGTTGTCTCGAAGTGAATTCTCTCTATTGTTTCTTCTTCTACTTCTGGGATAACCATATCTTGATAGAATTTATTTACAAATGCTCTAATATTTTGAGGATAAACATAGTCAGTATTTTTTCTAATATAATCAACATTGTCAAAACACCAATCGATAAATTTTTTAGTCCAAAGAGATTTCTGTAATCCATTTGATGACATAAATCTCATTATTTCACTAAATACTGCACCATCACTACTATATGTTCTGAAATACTTACCTCCCAAAACATGAGAATAAATATCTGAAAAATAATCTACAAAATCTCTTGCGGTCCATTCTTCAACAATATCTCCTCGTTCTTTTCTCTTACTAGATGCTCTTGTCATTTTAAACGGATTAGCAAGAGAAGATTGTGACGGTACTTTTTGTGACATAATTTCTTTCACAATTATATATGCCTCATCATTAGCTATCATATGAAAAACTCACATTATTTAGTTCAGCCAATTCCTCAAGAATAGTTTCATAAGAAATATCTCTAACAGTAGATGGTTTATCTTTTTCACGTTCTACTCTATAGATATTGTCTGCAAATTTACCAAATACATCTGCTCTATGGGTTGAAAAAATAATTTGTCTCTTATGATTGACAGAATAACTTTTCAAACATCTAGCAACACTATCAATCTTAGTATCAGCAGACACAGATTTCCATGATTCATCAAGAACTAGTGGACCATTATATCCAGAGAAATTAAGTACAGCCATCTTTAACGCAAAAGCAATAGTCTCACATACACCCCCGCCCTTTTGAGTAAGAGGGTTTGTGATTAATTCTTGCCCGTTGATTAAATTACTAGTTTTGATTTCAATTCTAAAATCAACTTCACCATTATCTCTTGCAGTTTTATGAGTATCGAAAATGAGATTGTAAGATTCATCATAAACATATTTCAACATTTCAGAACCAATCTTTTCAAATTCTACTAAGCTTTTGTTTCTTTGCTCATCTAAAACCTGATTGAGAAAAATAGCTGCTTTTGTTCTGATAGACGATTCTTCTTGAAGAGATTCTATTTCACCCTGTAAAGATTTAATATTCTTTTCAAGTGTTTCTTTAGCACCCTTTTTCTTCATTAAATCAATCTTTATATTATTGATTCTAGTATTAAAATCGTCCATGTTTACTCTTCTTCTAATGCTGACAATTTGCTCTGAATATCTTCAACAGTATCAATAATCTTTGTTTCTAGATCAGTGATATATTTTGGAAGATCTTTTACTTCACAATTAAAATCTGTAGTACATTGAAGCTTAAGATTGTCTAGTTCTGTTTTCAAATCCTCAAGCTTATTCTCAAGAGTACGTTTATTTACCTTAGCATCATTAAGTTTGCTATTGATTGTTTTCAGGGCTTCTTTTGCTTCTAAGATGTTCATTTGTTTGCTTTCTTTAATCTTTCTTCGGTAGCTTCGTTTACAGTTTCTATAGCTGTATTTAGGATTATATCATCAATCTTCTTAACTTCGGCTACCTTTTTAAGATGGTCTATATTATCACCAATCCATAAAATATTTTTAGCGTCAATAGAAGAGATAGTTTGAACATATCCACGCTGTTCAATTTTCTTATCTTTTGTTTCGATAATTTCTTCTAGCTTAAAAGTTTCATCATATGGTTTTGCAGATTTAAGCTTAATATATTCATAACTGTTGATTTTACCAATCTCATAATCTACGAGTAAGATCTTTATTTCTCTATCGTAATCATCTTTGCTATAAGCATATCTACCTACATTTCCAGGGTTTACAAATATAGGTCCATCTGCTCTTACCTGCTCCATTGGTTTATGAATATGACCACAGATAACCATTTGTGTTTTTGTAGCTATTTGAACATCATCAAACATAACTACATGTCCCATCATCTTTTGATTTACGATAGATGCATGTAAAGCACAAATAGTGTAAGGTTTATGAACTAAATATCCTGCTGCAATTTCTTCATCTAGTTCTGGGGTGAAATGTCCACAGAAAATATCAAGATCTTCAATTACATCTTGCACTTCTAAAAAACCACAAGATACTAAAGCACCAAGAGATGATTTAGGTAGATATTCAAGTCTTCTAGAAACATCATGGTTGCCAATTACAACATATTTCTTAAAAGGCCAAGGAAATCCATCCTCATCTTCTTTTAAAGCTTTAAGTAAATAATTAACCATCAAGCTCCCTGAATCCATCTTGTGGAAAATATCACCCAAAAATACAATAGCATCTGCATTTCTATCTCTAGCAATATTCAAGCATTCTAAAAATTTTTCATAAGAAGCTAAAGCATAATCATCTTTTCTCTTCTCAGGTGTAATTGAGTGACAATGGTTATCTCCAACAAATACTACTTTCAATTTTCTAAGAACTCCACATTATTTTCATTAACAGTACCACCACATGTAGGACAAGATAGATTATTATCACATATAAATTGAATTATTTGCTCTCTCTCCTCATTGTAGGTATCAATAGTAGAAATAAGATTATCTATCTTTGCTTTAGTGTTTTTGCGTTCGTTCTGATTTTCTACAAATTGATTTTTATAGTTAATTGCAGAATTATACGATTGTAAAAAATTTAAAACATCATCATATTTAGTAGATAATAAATCAAAATCAATATGCTTATATTTATCAATTTGAATATTAGTATCTTGAATATTAGTATTTGTTGTTCTAATACCTGAAAGAACTTTTTTACTATCTGACAATAATATCATTTCATCGCTAATAGAAGAATAAGTATCAGTAATTGTATCTAAGTCAACATTAGATAAAATATCTAACTTCTTTTTAGCATCGATAGTATTAAAATTATTATTATCTAAAGATAATTTTAGTTTTTTGCTATTAGATAACAATATATTGTCATTATTAATTTCTAAAATTGTTTCTTCTAAATCAACTATAGGCTGAATCTTGTTTTGAATCTTAGCTTTTGCATCTTTATATTTACTATGAGTGTTTTGAATGTCTGATTTTAGTTTATTGGCGTTAGACAAGATATTACTCTGGGTTGAATATTTGTCATATACCTGTTCTAAAGCTTCTAAATCTGATAATTTACTTTCAAGATCGGAAAATTCTTCAAGATCTTTTTCGTATTTATCAACGTTAGTCTTTTTTTCTTTGATGATCTTGTCTGTGGAATTATTTGCTTTATTAAGAATGACCGTGGCAGCAGCATAATCTTCAACACCGATCAAAGAAGATATGTAAGTTGATAATTCTTTGGGTGACATTCCTAGCATATATAAAGGACTATTTTGATCAGAATATGCCAAAGGTTCATTATTAAAAACAGGAGGATTACCTAATGCTTCTTTAATCTCTTTGTCATAGGTTCTACCAAAGTTAGTAAGCTTTATTTCCTTATCCCAAGAAGAATTGTTAGCAGATACAATGTTCATGCTTTTCTGATTTTTCTTACGGGTAACAACTGTACCGTTTGAAAAATAAACAGATACTTCAACAAATTCACTGTTTAAAGTTTGGAAACCGGCATCTGCTTGGTTATATAAAACAAACATGATAGCTCTCAGAATACCAGTTTTTCCAGCATCACTCGTACCTGTAATAACGTTAATACCAGGTCCGAATTCTATTTCAGTATCATAATGGCTTTGAAAGTTTTTGATTTTTACTTTTTGGATGTAGATTTGATCAGACATATTTATCCCTATAGAATGATTGTATCAATAATGCTTGAAAAATGCAAGTTGATAAAATTAATCTTGCATTGTCTTATTTCTTCTAAATAATCTTCAGGAGCGATTATTATAGATTCAATTTTAGCGTCAAATAATTGCACTGGAGCATCAATTAATGAGCAACATTGATCTAAGTTGTTATTTATATTAAAATGCGATTTACAAGATAAACATTTGAAATCACTCTTATTCCAATTAATGACAAATGATTTATTATTTAGATCATAATCACAATTAAATTGAAAGATAATTACCTCGGAGTTAGCTATGAACTTTACGGTACTGGTAATTTTATTTTCATGATAATAGACCGGAATAATTCTTGATTGCTTTACATTAAAAGTATTGTGATCTACTAAGAATTTTGATGGAGATAAATAATTCAAATTAGAAACAATACCAAAACATTTGCCTTGGTCATAATATAAATTTGAATTAGATAAATCTTGTATTTTCAAGGTTCAATAATATCCTTAGTATAATAATAATTATATGCAAGTAAAATTAGACAGAGATATGATTATATCAGAATTATATGAACTAAGAGCTATTGTAGCTAATATGGATGTAACTTCTGATGAAAGTAGACAAGCAAAATCTAAAATAGATTCGCTAATTCAATTATTATCAATGGCTCCTGCATCAGATAATAATGCTAGTTTTCCAAAAATATCAGTAAGAAGAAGATAATGTATAATTTTATTGAAAGATGTCAGCTTTTAGATTCTAACGGATTCTCAAAAGAAATTGATCAAATTGATAATAACTTAATCAAAATGGCTCAAGGTGTTATAAAAAAACCAGTGAGCTTGGAGAGTAGATTAAATTTATTAGAACAAAAAATTAAGAAAATGGAACAAGCTTTAGGTGGTATTGGTGGTGAAATGGATCAGGTACCAAATATGATTCAAAACGCAATGCCAAATCCAAATACAGTTCCAGCTCCGGTTGCAGAGGAATCTCAAGAACCAGAATTATGAAAGCTACAAGATTAAACGAAATAAAAGAGTTAGCTGAAAAAGGGGAAGTTTCTCACAAGGAAGTGATTGAAATATGTTCAGAAACCATATTATCTTTATCTAAGCACATGAATGATCTAAAAAGTATCATCAAAAACTTAGAAGAAAAAGTTAATAAAATGGAATCTAAAATCAATTTCTTATATGATAATAATTCCCCAATTTATTCAGCTGTTTTAGAAGATTTTGAAGAAGAATAACTATTCTTGAATAGAATCTGAAAGTCTTACTTCAACTCTGAATGGCTGATCTGTTTCGTAGCTAGCAAAAATTCCAGTAGAGATTTGATAAACATCAGTACTACCTGTAAATGGACAAGTAATGATGTAAATATCACCCTGATCAGATGGATTAATTTCGATCTTACCATATGGCAATTTATCTCTTGAAGAAGAATCAGATGTCATACCAGAAACAGTGTCATGATCAGAATTAATCATACCTAAGCTTCTTTTTCCCTCATCGGTCAAATCATCATCATCAAAATCCTCAAGAAGATCAATATCATCAATAGGAACTTCAATCTCAATCATAACCCCATCTTTTTCAACTAAAACAACTTCATATTGAAAATTATGGTTACTCCCACTAAGATCTTGAATTTCCTGTAGAGCCATTTCTGTAGCTACTGCAGCAATTTCTGGAGAGTCGATTGTTCCGCTAACTTTTCGTTCTGACATTTTTATACCTTAAGTACTGAATTTAGTTGTGCTAAAGCAATTGCTTGACCAATAAAGCTGAGAATAATACCAGCTACATTTGAGCTTGCTTTCTTACGATCCGCTTCTTCTGCTGTCATGTTCATATCTTTAGTAAGGTTAGGAATAGCAACGAGCCAAATAATACCAATAAGGGATGAAGCGAAAAACCAATTCCAGAATCCATAACCCTTAGACTCAGCAAAACGACCCATCAAAAATCCCAATCCTGCTGTAAATGCAACAAAAAATAGTAGTACCATTATTTTTACTCCTGTCTACATACACATTTGTATAATCATATATTACCATCGATCTGTACAAAATACATAATGTAGGAGCTAAATGTTTTGTGGCAGAAAATTAATGTAATATAAGTTTCAGGAAATTAGCATGAAGTTTAACAATCGTATATACAAAATAGCTCAAATTGACAATCTAGCAAGCATAGACCCTGATAACATTCCTGGATCATCTATAGAAGAAAAAGTTCAATATGTAAAAGAGCATATGTCTCAAAACCTTATTGAAAAATATAGAAATCAAGAAATTACAGATAAAGACTTATATTTATTATTTCCTGATGATAAGAAAAAAATAGCAGAAGTAGCTGAAGAATTAAGACCGTATCAAGCTGCTATTAATAAATTATTAGCCCAACTTAAAGCTGAGAAAAATAAAGGTTTTGATCCTTATGAACTACACAGCTTATTAGAACCAATTATGTCTGTATTAGATAGAGCTGTTATCCCACAACTATCTACAATCTATCAAGCGGGGCAGAGAAGAAAAACATCATTTGAGGGAATTGATTTATCTTCCCAGCAATCTCAAAATTCGATGCAAGAATTATTCAAGCACGACAGATTGAAAAAAGCGAATGATATGAAAGATAAATTTATGGAAGTAGCAAGAAAAATTATGTCAGCTATTCCTGGATTTACTCTTGATAATGTAAAACAGCTATATTTAGCAGTTACATTACAAAAACAACCTGTAGAACAAATCATTGCTAACTTTAAACAAAATCCATTTTCTGATGTTTCTGTAAATATTGAAGATTATAAAGATGTTTTAGATACTTTAGCAAAAGAATTGTTTATGGTAAAGCAATCTATTAGAGTATTGAACAACCAGCCATATCCTGGAGCAATTGTTGGAAAAACATTTGAAGATAGCGATTTTAATGAACTAGCTAATATTTCAGGTTATTCATCAAGATGGGAAGATGTAGAAACTTTACAAATGGCAGGTTTAGATTTTGTTGGTATTGCTTCAAAACCTTCTGAATTCTTTACATTAAACAAACCGAATGCTACAGATGAAGAAAAAGAACAATATAAAATAAAACAGTTAAGAACCTGTGTGCGTAATGGATATGACAATTCTAAAATTCTTATTCCTATCAAGTTTAGATTTGAAAACGAACGCCTACTGGAAAAAATGGTGGAGAAAATTGAATCTGAAGGTTTAGATTTTGAATTAGATGCCACTGGTAGGTTGATCAAATATTATTATGAAACTATTCTTAACAGCAGCATTGAAAGATTTTATGATGATCTTTTAAAAGCTGGATGTGGTGATGTTGTTCCCTTCCTAAAAGATGGACATATAAAACAATTTTGTCCTAGATATGGTGATTTTAGATTATTGTTATGGTCAAAAGGAGAAAGCAATTTCTTTGATATACTGAGAAGAGATTATAGCTTAGATCCAGTACCATTCGAAACAACTCTACCTGTTCCTGAAGAATATAATTTAGGTAACGTAATTGAGACAGACTTTATTCTTCCATGTGACATCGTTGCTGGTTTTGATCAAAATTACGTTCCTAGAATACAAAGAAGAGTATTTTTAACTGGCGAATATTATGATGGTTACAGAGGAATGAATACTGTAATGTCAAGTGATAAGCCATTCCTTAATCCTGACGGTTCTGCTGCTACTGTAGACATGGCTGGAATTCAAATGGAAATGTTTGATGGAATGGAAATTGATTCAGCTGATTTATATAAATATAAAACAGAATGGAAGAAAATGATTCATCCTGTAGCAGCTCATATAGTTGGTGCTGGTTCGCTTGGATTTAATAGTAAAGATAAAGATGATCCTAATTTGATAATGGAAAAATTAGATCAGAAATTCATTGTATATTCTTCTGATTTCTGCACAAATAATTCTTGTGTAGCTTATAAAATGATTGAAAATAACGGAACAGAAGAAGATAAAAAATATTATAATATCGAAACATTAAAAGCTAGATACGAAGACCCTAAAACTATTCAAATAAATTACATAGATGTTATTATAACCGACCTTAAAGTTAAAAAAGGCTTGAGAGAAATTGTTGAAATGACAAAATCAGATCTTGGTTGGAACAGAGCAATGATGTACGATATTAATCAAAAAATAAATGAAACAGAAGCTTTATCTCAACAATTACAAGCTGAATATTTAGAATCTAGAAGTGATTTATTATTACATAGAATAAATCAGTTACATGAAGAAAAAGAAAATTATATCGAGCAAAGATTATCTAATTTCAGAGAAGCTTATGAACAACATCTTCAAGAATTTACTGGAAGCAAAATTAAGCAATTAGAAGATTTAAAACAGATGGTCATGCAAAAAGATTATTCTAATTTTGACATTAGAGTTATGATATCTAATATTATGAAAAATCTAACACCATCTCTTTTTGTAAATTCAAATAAGTTGTTCAACCTTAAAAAATATGCCCGTAATTAATTCTAAATTTATTTCTAGTTGGTATTATGCAACTTCTGTAGCTGATACTAATACAGAAATACTATGCCAAAAAATTAGCACAGAACAAAGTCATCAAGTAAGAGAAAGTATTTTATTACAAGGACATGCTGGAGTTCATGTTATAACTCCTGCTGGTGATAATTGGACTATGAAATTAGATAGTCCATGTGTCGTATTTGGTGATTATACAAACCCTAATACATCTAAAAATATTATAGATATTTTCGGATATCTAGTTATAAAACATGAACAAATAATGAAACATATTAATTCCAATGTTTCATTAACTAGAAGAGACTTAATTAATAATCTTAGAATAGATATCAATAGTACAGTCACCGCATCAGCAACATTCTATGGTGATGCTACAGATTATTTTGTATTAAATAAAGTATCGCCAACGAATTTAGGTAAAGATTTTGTGGCTAGAGCTGTAAAGTTTTATGATACTAATTTTTATGTAGATGGTCATTCATTTATGATTGAAAGTGGATCTGTAAATGTATCTTACAATTACAAACCAGCTTACTTAATAAATTCAGGAACTAAAGAACCATTTTATTCTTTCCAAAATTATGTTGTTAGTGGAGAACTTACACTTGTTTTGGATCCTGCTAATTGGCCTTTAAATACTATTATTACGCAGGAAATTAACCAACTATTTGCTGAATATGCCAATGTATCTATAGGTATTGGTAATAAATATTTATCTTTAGGACAAATTGGTTTATTGGATACGATTACATTCACTCTTGATTCCAATAATTTAGTAAAAGCAAATATTAAATTCAAAGAATATGCAAGATACACCACAATTTAGGACACACTTATGCCCATTTTAGACCCGAAATTCATCTCCAATTGGTATACATTTTACGACAATGTAAATAATGTATATCGAATTATGGAAGATTGGAATGAAAGACAAACTCAGGACGTTAAACCTATCAAAATGCTCCAAGGAGATATTGGGACACGTTTAATGGATGTGGGTGGTATCAAGTGGCAAACAGATATCAAATCTAAAGCTTTTATCGTAGAACAATATACAGTAGGTCCAGCTGTAACTGACGCTTTTGATTTGTTAGCTGATTCATTTAATGTAATTCGTAATCCTATTGTTAACGGCTACTCTACAGGTCCAGTCAGTGCTTATTCCGGTTTAGAGTATATTCTGTCTGGGGGAAATATTAATATTAATCAAGGTGGAGTGGATGTTAATATGACATTTGTATCTGGAAAACCTATGTCTTATGGAACTCAAGCAGAAATAGATCAGTTTAATTACACACCACCTTTCCAAAGAATATATATACCTAACGCATATGCTGGGTCAACAACATTACCAAACTTTATTGGTAGATTAGCTAGATTTTATGATATTAGATTAGGTATTGGATCTACAGATATTAATTACGAAAATAGTTATCCAATTATTGATGCGGATATTAAATTCCAAGTAGAAGTAGATGAAAATTTCTTTATCGGCTATCAATCACAAATACCATTCTTTGGTATTAAAGGTTATTCAATTGAAGGAACTGCAAAGATAGCTGTCAATCCAGATTTATATCCTGAATGGGTAATTGATGGACAAAGCGTAGGTTCTTTTACTGCTGTTGAAAATAACTATATCAATCAAGCTGTTACTTTGCAGATTGGATATCCTGGTCAAGCTTCATATAAAGAATTACTATTAGGTGATCAGAGTATGAGAGCTACAATTAATAGACAATTATCCTCTAATAGTATTTCTACTGTAACTGTTGACTTTAAGACATTCGCAAGAGCTACATCTTACGTTTCCTAATGTACAAAGTTTAGTATGGAAGAATTGCCAGACTATACTGAAATCCTATCTTTTACAATTCCAGGTAGACCATCAACTAAAAAAACGTCGCAAAGAATTGTTAGAATGGGTAAAACAATGCGAATTTTACCTTCTGTTACATATGAAAAGTATGAAAAGCATTGTAAAGAACATTGTGAAAATGCATGGAAGAATCAGAATAAAGAACCTATTGATTGCGGTGTAGGTATTTATTACAAAGTTTATTTGGACTCTTGGATTATTGGTGATTCTACAGGCTATTTTCAAGCTATTGGCGATATTCTAGAGAAATATGGAATTATCGCTAATGATATGTGGATTTATTGGCTTAATGATGGTTCTCATACAATTACAGTAGATAAAGCAAATCCAAGATGTGAAATTAAAATTGTAAGATTCAGACATCCATATGAAAATTATAGAGCTGAGAAATTAGCAAAAGAAGCTAAGAAACAAAAAAAACAGGCGTAAAGCCTGTTTTTTTTGTTTAAGAATATATCTTACTGAACTTCTTCTTCTGTGCGAACGATTTCAGTAACATAGTGTGGTTCAGTATCGGAAATAGAGAACTCACCAGTAATACCGAGAGGCTGGATTACCTCTGCAAAACGATCCTGAAGAGCAGTATTGTCGGCTGCAATCTCATCCTTGATTGTCTCAAGTGTTGCATCTACTTCTTCCATCTGCTTAACAAGAGAATCACGATAGTCCTGAAGATCAGACTTACGACTCTTCTTCTCAAGCACTACCTGACGCTTTGCAACAAGATCCAAATAATCTTCGTGCGAGATTACTGGACGATCTACCAACTCTGCATTTGTAACTGTACTATCCATAATAAACCTTTCGAAAGTTTGTTTACATCAATAATATACCCTAGTAAATATATTTTGTCAATCCATTTGACAACTTATATATAGAGATGTATTATGAATGCATGGAAATAATTGTTAGCCCTTCAGATCTTACGTTTCTGTTCCAACTATCTCCTTGGGGATTTTATCAGAAATATCGTCATGGAATCAAGAGACCATATGTTCCATTTCCGTCAATCTTTACACAGATTGATAATATCTTCAAAGAGACATTGGAAGGGATGAACCTAAAGGATATTAACGAGTCTTTTCCAGATGCTACGATTGGGCATAGTGACGAATGGGTAGTTAGTAAACCTATTATTAATGAAGAATATGATATCCAAGTAGTACTTCGAGGCAAAATTGATAGCATGCTTTCATATGCTGATGGCTCTTACGGTATTGTTGATTATAAAACATCTAAAGCAACAGAAGAATCTATCATTAAATATCATCTTCAATTATCATCCTATGCTTATGCGATGAAATATCCCAAAAATAATAAGGTTCTATATGATAATGTTCACACTACTGGACTTCTTATCTACGAACCAAACAAAGCTAAGTACAAGGGTAATCAATGCGCTCTTATGGGACATCTAACGTGGCATGAAGTACCAGTAGATTTGGAAACATTTGAAAATTTCATCAAAAAAGATGTTATTCCAATGTTAGCTGGTGATATGCCCAAACCTGCTGATGATGATCCATTTTGGCAATATCTATCTTCTTTAGGTTTTAGATTTACAGAAGATTAAAACATAAGAACTGCTTAGGCAGTTCTTATTCTTTTTAAAGGAATCTATAATCCTGTAAAAGAAATAGTGAATATGCCTAAATCTATCACATACAATAATAGAACAAAAGTAGCTCAAACTCAAAGTCAAGTACAACCTCCTATGCCTATGACTGAGAATGCGCAACAACAACCTAATCAGGCTCAACAATTTTTTAATAATGCTGTATCTACTGCTTCAGGTTATGCAGCAAGAATACCCGCAGTCGTTTTAGCTGTAAATAGAGCTTTATTTGCATATAAAATTTATAGAATACCTACTGAAATTAATCAATACATTGCTATGGCATCAAGAGTAGGTATGACTAATGAAGCAAGATTTTTATCACAAGCTCTACTTGCAGAACCAGATGCTGTAAGAAGTGTATTTGCTAGAGCTGTACTCACTTATGCTGATACAAGAGCAGCTGGATATTTAAAAAACTTCAACCAGCAAAATTCAATCAAAGATTTTGCTCAACAAATTACAAATCTTGAAAATGAAATAGAATTTGCAGCACAAAGAGGGCAATCAGTCGAAGGATTGATGCAACAATTAAATTCCTTAAAGAAAACAATTGATATATCTAAAAATCCTCAAATAGCTTCGATGTTCACAGCAGATGAAATAGCACTATTAGCAAAAGATCCTACAGCAACAGTAGAATCATTATTAAAATATCCTGATAAATGGCGACAATCTATCAGAACTATTGTCAAGGGTAATCCTGCCATTGCCGAGGGTAAGAATCTTCTTCCTTTGGATAAAATTGCAATGGATCAGGCTAATTTAGGCAAGGGTAATAGATTACTTTCAGCTATAGAAGAAATTAATGCTACTGTCGAGAATCCAGCTTTAGCCAAAGTAACATCCTTAATTAGAGAAAATGCTTCTCATATGCCAAATGTAATTTTTGGTGTACTGGGTACTATTTTATCCACTACAGATTTAATACAACATATTAACAAAATGCGCTCCAGATCAAATCACAATCCTTCTACTATGACTGAAGAAGAAAAAGCGCAATATAATGAAGATATTTATTATTTTGTTACTAAATGTATTAATGTAATAGGTAATGTTATGCTTACTATTCCTCCTACAGCGCCTTTAGGAGGAGCAATATTAGCAGTTACCTTTGCAATGGATTTCGCACCTGGAGTAGCAAAAACATTAGGAACAAAAGCTGGCGGATTTGAAAATGAACAACAAATGCAAGCTATTCAACAGCAAGCAGAACAAAATCTTTCAGTAGCTGCAGATACCTCAGATCCAGATGTACAAGCTGTTTTGAATTTCATTAAAGCAAGATTGTTAACATATTCAAATGGTTTAGTAGTTAATAAAGCTGCAATAATGGGTAAAGGTATAGAAGATTTTTTAAGTAGCAATGAAGCAAAAACCTGGGAAAATCCTGAAAAATGGAAATGGCTTAAAGAACGTAATGCTAATGATATAAAATACAAAAATCTTACAACAGCAATTGCACAAATGAGTAAACAATTACCTACAAAACCAATTTCAGTAACAAATTATCCTCAGGTATATAATAATAATCAATTTGGAAGCCAAGCATATAGAAACACTGGACAAATTCAACAAAATTATATACCTAATGCAAGATATAAAACTACCTAATCCTCAAAACATT
>JACCDO011322200.1_pt1 | contig 45944 bp, 28 predicted proteins | sample 7446101 | NCBI WGS metagenome assembly JACCDO01 (sample SAMN15323440, study PRJNA562643) | freshwater metagenome | isolation source: river surface water | place: USA:Blue River Watershed | collected 2017-08-16 | reverse complement strand
TTGGAGTTGGTATTTGAGGAACTGATATATCTTTATCTTGTTTCATTTTTTCATATAAAGTTCCTTCTGCAATTCTCTTATTTATTTTATAGTCAGAGAATTGACCCGGTCCTTCGAGTGGGGAGTCATCTATAGATGGTCCTAATAAATAGCCTGCTCCAAGAACCCCAGCTCCAAGAGCATACATTGTATTTCTATTTCCTTTCATTGATAAATTTCCCATAGCATAATATTGCCTATCTAATTGATCACTGAAATCATCAATCATACTTCCAATAAAATCACTATCACCTCTTCTTGTTCCATTGATAAGAGCGCCTTCTAAACTTTCAGTACTCAGGGGATTTAATGCTTTCATAAAAGTATCAGTATCAGTAAGTTCGTCAATTGATGAAAATAAATTTGCTGTTCTTTTATCAGAGCTCAAGTATTCTAATTTACCTTCTCTTGCTGCAGAAATACCTTCTCTTATACCTTCAATTGCATCGTCTAAACTAAATGTCAATCCTTCTGCTGCTTCTTTATGTAATTTTGCACCAGCACTATCATGAGGTACGTTTAACATATGAAAATTAGTTATTTTTATTCCGTTTTCAAATTTAGTTCCTTTAAATAGATTTTTAAAGAACTTCTCTGTATGTTCTACGCCGCCCCTTTCCATGTCTGTATTAAGTGCGCTTTTTAATTCATCAGTTATATTAGTAGACTTCTCTAATTTTTTTGCTTTGATATTTAAAATTTCAACAGAAGTAGATAGTAAGGCTATAGCAGACATATTCTTTTTGATTAAATCATCAAATTGATTTGATCCCATACCTTTATGTTGATACTCCCTTACTTGATTTAAATTACCTAAAATTACTTTCTTTACAGAAACATCTAAACCACCTACGCTTTTAATTAATTGTTCTTTAGACTGATCATCTCTTTCTAAAAATTTAATTGTTTTATCAAAGTTTCCAAATTTTTTATTCAAGCTATCCATACCTTCACCTAATAAATCAAAATACATTAGAAATTCAGTACCATATCTATGCATTCTTTTTATTATTTCATCGCCTTCTTGATCTCCATATAGCTTTCTTCTCAATTGATTGTTTGTTGAATTTACCCATGCATATGCATCACCGTCATAGTCGCCTATACCGTAACGAGAAAAATCTACACGTTTATTTTTATATGTATGTTTTTTTATTTCATCTCCTTGTTTATACTCAAATTCAACATCAACATTTTGATTAACGTAATACATTTTACCACCACCAACACCAGCAGTATCTCTCAATGTATTGATGTATTGTTCCAATATATCTCCTACAGCGCCCTTTAAACTTCTTTTACGTTTATCGCTAACCATTATTTTTTTACCACTACTATCAGTTGATTCTTTCATAACAACTCTACCAGTATTTTCATCAACCGTAGTCATCTCTATATCTTTTATTTTTAATTGATCGATTTTGCTTAAATCACTTAATATTTTTAATTGATTAAAATTTGTAAAATCAAATTTAGATGTATCTGCTAAATCTAAACCTAATTTCTCAAGTACATCACTTCCACCCTGTATAGCTGAAACTTTATTAATAAATTCATTAGATGTAACGTGTTTCTTTAAATCATGTAACATTGCAGTACCTTGACCTGATTGCTTCAAAACATTTTTTAAAGAATAAGTTCCATGCATTGTATCGGTAACAGAATCGTCTACCATTCTATACATTGACATTCCAAGATTAATATTACCAGGAGATAGTGCAGGATTACGAATAGCCATACCACTAATTCCTTCTGGATTGAAAGAATTATAAAGTTGATTAGTTTTAGGATTATAAGAGACGCCTTCTTCCATTCCAAGTAGAAAACTTGTTATTGATTGACGATAAAATTTCCTAGACATTTTGTCTATAATTTCGCCCTTACCCATTCCTTTCTTTTTTAAGCTGTCAAAATAAGCAGATTCCGCGGGATCTAAATATCCATTATTGACTCTCCATTGAGTATCACTTTTTACCCCTCCCATAAAATCTGTCAAAGTATTGACATAAGCTTGAGTATCCATAAATCCAGCATAACCTTTAGCTTGATCAAAAGCTTTTTGCATCCTGTTTATTTGAATTCTATTCATCTCTGGATTCTTATGCACAAAACTATAGGAAGAGACTTCTCCTGTAGGTGATTTTTGATAATATTTATAATCTGCAGAATCTGCACTTAAAGTAATACCTCCACCTTCAATAGTAGATGAACCTTGAAGATCTAATGTGTTTAGATTTCTATATAAAATTCCAAACTTCTCTTGCAATTTTTGCATGTATACTTGAATTCTACCTTGACCAGCATCATTGTCTCTTCCTAAAAGATATCCAGGATCTTTTCTGTGAGATGCAGTACCAATATGAAGGAATGTATCATTTATTAAACGAAGTACATCATTTTCAATGATTTCATCTCCGCCTGAAGATCCTAAAGATTTTTTAATAGATGTACTTGATAAAAATTCAATTGGTTTGCCGGCTGGTAAAATTATATTTTTTTTACCTCCTATGATTCTTTCAAGTTGCTCTCTAACATGTTTATCATCTGAGAGATTTTCTACATCTACTACGACTCCTTTTCTTACATTGAAAGAAGAAAGAAAATCTTTTAATTGTGTATTTTCTTGTCCGCTAGCAATTCTTAGTAATTCGTTAGTTTCTTCTTTTGTTAATTTTTGCAACTGAGCAGTCCCTTTTTTTGATAAGGGTTCAGATAGTAATTCTTCTACTTCTGCATGGTATTTTATATTATCCTGCAATGGCGACATACTTTTTGTCATTAAACTCATTTGTTCCATCAATGCCAATCTCTCTCCAAATCCTTTTTGTCTTACCAATAGAGAGCCTAAATTTCCTATTGCTTCATCTGCATTCATTCCGAAATCATGCACCAATCTATTAAGATAGAAATTTGAAATACGAGGTTCTATTGCTGCTAAATTATTACCTAAAACTGATGCAACTGGACCAATTTGAGCATAAGATGCATTCATTGTAATACCTAGTTTAGCTGCACGCAATAAAGTTTCTTGTTCTTCTGGATTATATATGTCTTTTGAATACTTCATCAATAGAGATTCAAATTCATTACTACCTTTTTTGAAACCAAATTTACCTTTTTTTTCTGTCATATATCTTAATCCACCAAAAACCAATCCCATAGAAAAAGCTGATGGCTTAAATTCTCCTATTTCTTTTATAGCATCAACTGCATTAATTGATTTTAAAAGCGTTGTACGTTTATCTTTTGCTGATTGAGCTATAGCTCCAGTAGTTTTGTCAATTGTATCTTTAAAGAAATTATTTGAAGTTGTGGATATTTGTTTAAATATAAGCTTTTTTGCTTCGTCTAAATTTTCTGCAACTACTTCTGTTGATTTAAATTTGTATATTTTTTTATTTAAATTGTTTTTTACTGTTTGAAAGGATTTTTCGATAAAATGTTCTGTTGCTTTTTTTTCTGAAAAATCTTTTAGTTGTAGTTGTTTAAACATTTCATCTATTTCGACTCTTTGCGCTTCAGATAATTTATCGTATTTTTTTTTAAACTTATATTGAGCGTATTTATTTAAACTCTCTACATCGAAAGTATCCATGTCTGTTAATTCCGAAATAGTTCTTCCAGATATAGGATCTCGAACATCGTCAAACATTCCTGCTTTTTGAAGTTCCTCTCTTGAATAACCCAAAGACATCAAACCACCACTAGCTGATGTTGTAGCGTGATAAACTGATTTTTTTGCCTGACCATAATCTGTTAAAATTAAACTTTCATATTTAACACCAAAATTTTTTTCAATTTCTGTTTTTGTTATTTTTTGAACTTTTGCTTTTAACTCTACTTGTTTCTGTTCTTCTGGAGTTAAAGAAGCATAATCTTTTCCAAACATACTATTCGATTTAGAGTTTAAATCTTGTTCATAATCTTTTTCATTCAAATAAAGATCTTTCGATTCTACTTCTGAAAAATCTGTTCCTGACATCATAACGCGACCAATCACTTCTTCTGCAATATCTCTTGTCAACATTGGCATTGACGAACCTGTATGCTTGATCATTGGACCGAATAATTTTGGACCGCCTTCTACATTTGCAGTTTCAATTACAAAGCTTATTTTATGTCTACTTAAATCTGGAGTAGCTTCTCCCATTTTAATAGTCATTTGATGCATCGAAGTTAATCTCTTAATATCAACTACACTACCAGCGTCTCCTTCTCCTAGCGTACTTCCAAACTTTTCAAAAAACTCTTGAATCTCTCTTCTACTACCTAAGTATACATCGCCTCCAGCTTCTTGTTGTTTAGCCGCAATGTATTGACTTAACGCAGTTGTTGGAGCGTAATCTGTTTGAATTATTGTTTTGTCTTTGGATTGCCTAACTATTGGTCTTCCTCCATAATAACCAGCACCTTCACCGAAACCGCCTATATTCAAAGCTAAATCGTCGTCTACTATAAGTAACCCTTGAACGTTAACTCCAACCATTTCCTTTCCTACTTTGTTCCCGGAAATGCCAATTAACTCAGATCCAGTTCCAAAAGTTCGAACTTGATTAAATCTTCCAAAACGTTTCCTACTTACATCGTATATATCTTGCGATATTTCTTTTGAACTAGTTTTATTAGTAAAACCCATTACTAATTCTTTCTTCCCATGATATTGATGTTCACGAGCAACTAATGGTTGTATTGCACGATTCATTATACCCATAGATTGAATTGAATTCATTGGATTGAATGCTAAGCTCTTAGTGATACTATCGGTAGCTTGATCATAATTTAAGTGATATCTTACGCCAGCAGTTCCGTAAGAGAATGTCCCTCCCAGAGCTTTCATTTCTATATCTGTCGTTTGAGTACTAGCACCAATTACACCTTCAAAACCTAAGTTTGAAGAAACTAATCTACTTAAAAATGTAGTTCTTTCAGTACGATTTCCTAGTTTGTTTGTATTATAAATTATAGGTTTATTAGATTGTATTGCTTCTGCATTTCGAAGATTCCTCATTAAAGATTCATTAAAATGTGTAGCGCCTTTAGATATGATATCTGATGTTCTTCTTTCAGAAGTCACCCCAGTACTTCTGAACATATCTAAGATTTGATTCACTTCTTCTCCCGTTAAAGAATTCATATTCAATTGACTTCCTTGAACTTGTTTTGCCCCATGTATAGATTTAAAAAAAGATATTTGAAAATCTTCAAAACTACCTCTAGCTCTTGCTTTCTGTAAGGCTTCTATTTGTTCTTTTTTAGATGTCATTTTCATTATATTCTGAAGTTCGCTAGCATCATAAAATGTTTCTGGCATTGCATATCTAGCACCCATTTGACCCGTGCTTCTATAATAAGCAACATTAGTTGCAGCATCTCTAGACAAATGTAAAGCAATTGGAACTTCTTTGTTACCGAATTTAGGTAAATAATATACAGAAGAAACTACTTTATCTACAGCATCAAATTCTTGAACTATTTGAAATCTTCCAGAGTTATGCATTATCTTAGAAAGGCTATTATATCTATTTCTAATATTTTGAGAAATAGTAGATAATTTACCCTGTGCAGAAAGACCGGCATGTTTAACATTTAAAGCATTTATAACATCATCGATATTATTGAAATCTTGACTAAATATATTTTTATTTTGAATAAATTGACTAGCACTACCACTACCGTAAATATTGTGCGTAGTCGCTTGTTCTAATCCCAATCCAATCTTAGTTGAATTTAATTTAAATCTAGTACCTTGAAGTTCTTTATTTTTGGAATCTGAATAAAAAGTATTTGCAATTCTATCGTATTGTTTAAAAGTAGATCCAAAAGCTGCATTTCTATTTTTATCGTTACTACCATATTGTCTAGCAAAATCTATAATTTTATTATTTGTTTGATCATACAAATCTCTAGTTTGTTGATTTGAAACTTGATTTACATTGTTAACATGTTCAAATAAAGTATCTATATTCATTATTGCTGAATCTAATTGATTAATCAATTCGTTTACTTGAGATCCGGATTGTTGTCCAGGAGAAATTAGGTCTTGAGTTCTAGTTCTTATTGTTTGAAGAATTGCCATTGTTTCTTCTTTTGCTTTAGATATTGTCTCCGCGCTATTAACTTGAACTCCAAGCATTTTAGATAATGGATCGTTTTGATTCAAAATATCTAATCTCGATTGACCTATTTTAGCAGCTCTATCTAACATTGCATCTGCATTGGGTTGATAAGTTTTTAATACCGCATTTCTTATCTTTTGCCCTGCTTGTCTAGTTAAATCTCCTCTTTTATTCCTTGCATCAAATAAATACTTATTAAAATCTCCTCGATCTAATTTTAAGCCATAAGATAAAGCAGCTAAAGGCAATGCAATTCCAAGACCAGTACGACCTAGTTCTTTTACTGTTTTCTTTGCATTATCTCTTTTATCTTGATTATTAAAAATATCGTAAATACTTGTTGCCATAATTATCTCTCTTTATTCATTTGTTGAATCATACCACTTATTTCTGCATTCCTATTGTCATTTACACTTAAGTAAGACATTGATCTTCCAAATGGATCATGATTAGAATGCATTGCAAAACTTTTATAGTCAATACCATTGAATTTTGCTGCGTCATTAATAGTTCTAGCTAATGCAGATCTAGTTGGCATAGCACTACCATACATAAAATTATATGAATCTTCCAGGTAAGGTTGTCTTCTAACTCTTCTTGCTTGAGATTGCCATAAATCATAATCTCTCAATTGAGCTCCAGAATCGTCTAAATACTTTATTTTAATATCATTAACATCTACATCTTTATGCCAACCAATCCAATCTGGGTTTGGAACATCATAATCTTTAAAATATTCATTAACATCTTCGTACTTTTTTCTAAGTTGATTTTCATCAAGTTCAGACAAACCTTCAGAATATAAAGATTTATAATTTCCATTATCTATTTGACTCCAAACAGCTTCATATAAATGCTTTTGGTCTTCCGGAATGATCTCTCTGATTCTTTCTCTTTCACTTTCTGGTGCTAATGCGAATGAATTAAAAAATTTTCTTTCTTCTTCTGGTAGTGACATATATATCGACATAGCATCTCCTGTTGCATTTACCCCATGTCTTGTTCTAGATGCTATACCTAAAAAACGTTTCCTATCACGTGCATTCTCAGCAGTATCTGCTAGATTCATATACTTCATAAATTGAAGTTTATCATAATATTCATTAATCTCTTCTCTCTCTTGAACATGAAGAGGTTTACCTTCATATCCTAACATATTCGCAAGACTATACATTGAAGGCCTAATCCAATCGCGCCACGGTTCATTCCAAAATGCATGTGGTGTGGCATACAGTCTTTCGTATTCATATTGCTGTACAGGAGTTCTCATCTCACCTAGAAGTTTTTGAGTTGGACGAAAACCTGCAGGAATTAAAAATTCTATTGGCTGAGCTGCAGTTCTCAATACGTTTAAAGATTTATTATAAACATTGGATGTTAGATTTGAAATTCCAGGTATTTTTAAAGCATTTTCTGTTTCGTAATTTCTTATAGGAGCTAATTGTTTTTGTAAAGTTCGAGTTGCTTCATCCATTAGTATATTTTCTTTTTCTGAAGTAATACCTTGGGCGCGTCTTTGAAACAACTCCTCTCTCATAGAAATTGTTTCTGGAGATGTCGGTGCAACATTTGCAAGTATGTTATATTTGTGTACCAATGGATAATCTTCTGGATCTAAACCTTTTATATCGGGATGTAGAGATTCATATCCTTCACCAGGTAATCTAGCATGACCCATTTTTATTTTAGTATAAGGATCTCCAGACTTAAATTTATCAGGCAGCCAGGTAGGCATTGAATTAGTTATTGGATTGTATTTTTCAATTTCAGATCTTGGAGCTGGTAATAAACGACGTACTGGTTCTGACATAAAAATTGCGCCACCTAAATCTAGATCCCAATAATTTAAAATTGAAGAGTCCATATCTCCCGATGTAGCAAACACTGGTTTTGTCATACCAAAAGTTTCTTGTCCAGTAGTCACTTTTTGAAATTGATTTTTTACAAAACCAGTAAGACCTTCAAGTTCTCTAAATTGGTATTGTACTGATCCATATAAAGATTCTAATGAATATGGAGAGACTGGTTTGCCAGGAGGAATTGCACCTAATTCTGGAGAAGATCCAGGTTCTTTTTCATATAAGAATTCGATTTCCCCTTCATCGTTCTCTCTCATTATTTCATTTGTATGCATTAACTTTGGAGGTTTAAATAATTTACCAATAGTATTTGCTAACAAAGGACCAATTACTGGTATATCTTCAAATGCAGAAGATGTTAAAGGATACGGTCTAGTATCGTAATTCTTTCTTTCTAAATAATAAGTGAAGTTCTTTAAAAAAAATCTTGTAATAGGATTGTAATTTTCAAAATCATCTCCCCAAACTGATTTTTCTTGAGTATGAGACATTAACATCGCATATTCAGATGGTCTAAAAAACTCAGTTTCTTTACCGTGATAAGGAGTACCACCACCTTCCCACCATCTTCCTTTTTTTATTTCTACAAGTTTTTCTCCAGAGTATTCTTTTCTTAATTCATCAGGAGATTCCATAGTTCCTAAAAGAGATCCAGTAACCGTTTGATGTAATAAAAAACCACCTAAAACTAATGTAGATAATCTTCTACCTAATACATTTTTAATTCCTAATTGTTTAACACTTTTATCAAAGAAATCCCCTTCCATAGATGCTCCATGGAATGCATGGTAAACTTGCGCACCAAAACTTTCTATAACTTCACTTACTTTTCCAAACATTCCTCTATCAGCATTTCTACTTCTAATCTCTAATAATCGATCTAACAAAGCTAAATTCATAGGATTGTTTTCATTATAAACTTGATAATGTAGCCCACTACCTAATGTTCTCACTTTTGAAAGAAAATCTTGATTTATTATTTTATCTACTGTTATTTCATCTAGTTCTCTAAACTCTGGAGATAGCTGACTTAATCTCTTGTAATTTTTTGGAATAAAAGATTCTAATGCATCCTGATGTCGTTGATTTAATGGTTTGAATTTTTCGACACTTTCTCCAGTTTCTTTAAGAAAATGATCTTCAAATAAATGGAAGTAATTTTTTTGATTGCTAGTATTTAAAGTATCAAAGGATCTGCCTTTCCAAACCGGATTTAAAGTTTCTACAACTTCTCCTGTCTCTAGAGTTTTTTTAGTATACTGCTCTAATTCTACATTTTTGCCCATATATAAAATATCAAACAAAGCCATATTTCGATAGTATCTTTCAGTATATGGAACTAATGTATCTGATATCTCTCCAGTAAAACCTATACGTTGCCTAATTGAACTAGGTAATATTGGTTTTTTTGCATCTATTAACCTGTTAATACCAACATTGTTGTAAGATGCAATTGCTAAACCGATACCAAATCCTACGCCAATCGTAGGATCAGAAATGCCTGGTAAAAAACCTTCTAGCGTTTGTCTATATGTTGACATTAAACTTATTTTTCCAGCATAAGATCTAGCAATATCTAGATTTGCAAATGTAGTTGCAAAACCCTCAACGATACCATTACTAAATCCTGGTAACATTTGAGCTGCAGTTACTAAACCTGCAAGTTTACCTCTTTTAGTAAAATTTCTTTCTGACTGCTTAAATGCTTTATTATAAAGTATTTCAGCGCCAACACCAATTATACCTGAAGCTAATAAATGACCTGCAATTCCAAAGTTTCTTCTATAATGGTCTACTGTTTGTAATGCTCCATACATTGCACCAATTTTTGCAACTTTAAAACCTAATTCTAAGAATTGTTTATAAAATGGTCCTGGTTTTGTTCTTAAGTTTACATTTAATGCACTTGATATTTTAGAAACAGCTTCACCTAAAACAGGGACTTGATCTGCAGTACTTGATAGTAATTTATTAAATCTATTAAATCCAAAGTTCAAATAAGAACTTAATAATTTCATCTGAGTAGAAGTATCTGAATTCTTAATAGATGGGATTAAACCAAAAGCTGCTTTATCAGAAACTTTTTGAACGTTATGCGCATCTATAACTTTTCCAGCAAACAATTGATCGAATTCTCTAGCTTTATCTAGATCTTCTACAAAACCAATAGATTGTAAAACTGAAACAAACGCAGGATTAATTTTTGCTTGTTTACCTAAACCTAAAACTATATCAAAAATATCTGATTGATAATTTAAATTCATCAATGCTACTTTATCAGAAACCAACAGTTTACTTTTTAATCTTTTTGTCTTTATTTGATCATATCCTGGTTCACCTTTCTTTTTTACTTTTCGAAATACATCTTCGTACTCTTCTAAATATAATTTTCCAGAACCAATTTCATCCATTCCTTGTTCGTATGCTACTTTGTAATTTGAAGTATCTGCACTTAGTGTTAAAGGTGCTAATTTATCATAATCTTTTGGCCCTAATATTTTTTGCAAATACTCTTTAGTTACATTGGAACCAGTTATTTGGTCTGCAGTATATTCAAATCTACCGACCTTTTTTTTAAGATCGACTTCCATTCCCAATGCGTATGGAGATAAAAAAGCAGAAGAAAATTCTGATATACGAAAGGTGTTTAAAATCCCAAGTGGAGATTTTTCTGCAATTGTTTTAGCTTTTCGTTCTAACAAATCAAATTGAGTTATTCCACTAATCTCAGATTTAGTTTTGTTCATAGTATAAATTGCACCACCAGCTAAAGCAGTTACACCTCCATAATTCAATATGAATTGACTTATAGGATTATATGTTCGTTCTGCTTCTTCTGATGAATAATATTTCCCACTTGTAGAAGCTGTTGGGTTCATTTTTGTTTTCTCATCCTGTCAAAATTCTCAAGTTTCTTTTGAGTTTCTGCTATCTTATTTTGTTCTTCTTCGTATAATTTTTTAGCATTTTCTATTTCCCAATATCCAAGTGATTTCTCTAATTCTTCATTTTCATTTTTATATACAGCCTTCTCTCTTACTGGTTGGCTTTCTTTCCCTTTCCCCTCTATTTGTTCTTCGTAAATTTGATGTAGATCTAATCTTACAAAATTTGCATTTGTTTTAGTTAAATAATTTTCAGCTATCACGAATAATTCAATAAATTCATCTCTTGTTAGATCGTATATATCTGAAAGTTTATAAGATTGAAATGCCATCAATATAACAGCACGCATATGTGAGTACATAGAATCTATTGGGTTTTTCTTTCTAACTGCTGCAATATCAAATAATAATTTTTCTTTTTGATTTCCGTCTCCTGAAAGAACATAAATTGTTTCCCCAGTTGTTATAAAACAACCAATAGGTAGTCTATCATTAAAATTGATTGCCTTATTTAAATTGCATAAGTTGAATATTTCTTCATATATAAAGAAGCGATGTATTTTACCGTCATTATGTTTCTCAGTAAAATATTCATATTCTCCTAGTGTTAATAATCTAAATTCTAAGTCCAAGCCTTCTATATTGAAATGTATTTTATATTTTTTTTCTTTACGCATATTTATAATTGAGTAGTTAACATCATTGCTTTATTTGCATCTAAAAATCCACTATGCAAAAGAATCATTGTATATAGAGAATCTACAACACCAGCTTTGCAAGTATCAATCCAATTGTCTTTTAATTGAGGATATAACACACATGATGCAAAAACTTTTTCTTTAAGTCTTTCTTCAACTTCTTCCATATTAGAAAGGTCAGTTTTTTGCATAATTTCTTTTATTGTTCTCCATTGTTTTCTAGTAATATGATGATAGATATAAACATCAGTATCAGTAAATGCAGTAATATGAATATTGTTATTGCCATATTGCTCTTTCCAAGCTGTAATTTGCATAGCTGGGGGCGCATTTTTATCTTTTTTTAAAACATCTAAAATTTGCATTTTTAGAATTTCTTCAGTCGGAATAGAGTCTTCTTGATTAATGCTTTTATAGGCATTAGCTTTTGTTTCCAACTCTTGATTCATACTTTCTAATTCATCATCTAAATTCATTTTTTTAAATATCCTTGTATTGATTGTTTCTTTTGTTTGTTTTATTATTTCTTTATCAACTAAATCTAATTTAGGTTTTTCGATTTCTTCAGAATGATTGTTAAAATTACTTTGTTTAACAACGTTTTTTTCTTCTTCATTCTGAAGAATTATTTTTTCTATGATTGTAGGCTTTTCCGAAATATTAGTCAAAGATTCTTTTTCTGCTAACTTTTTTTTCTCTAAAATTCTTAGAGCTTTAGATGAAATTCTATTTTTTTCATCTTCTATCTTTCTTTGTTTTTCATTTAATAAATTTTGCTCTCTTTCTCTTTCTTCTTCTACTATCTTTTTTAGATTCACTTCTTCAAATGTTTCTGGTGGAAGTGCTGCTATAATTGCATTTCCGTCAGGACAACTTCTTTTAAAAACATCTAATTGTTTTTCATCTAGAGGTTTTCCAAATGAATAATATTTATTATCAATAACTCTTGCTTCTGGCATTGTTTCTCCTTAATATTTCCATCTTGAGTTTAATCGACTACTATCTTCAGACCATTTGTCATAAAGCGTTCGAACATTACCGTCTTCAGTATATATGTATATTTTTTTAGCTAACTCTAAAGCAATTTCAAGATCGCTTTTATTTGGATCTTTTTTATCAAAATAAACTTGAATTACTTCTTTTAAAACTTCTTTTGAAGAACTATTTTCTCCATCGTCAAAAGGACTTAAACCATAAATTGATGGTACTTTTCGAAATGCAAGATCAAAAAAATTACTAGAACTTGTATTTGTTTCTGGCCATGGATGATCATTATAAACGTAATCTATATTGACTGAACTATTGTAATTCTGATTATAAGAATTGCTTGGGTTATTTATATGAGTTACCGGCCTATCATTCAAATCAAAATTAAAAAAATCTAAGATTGAATCATTTTCGCCTTTATTAAAAATAGGTGATCCATCTTTTTTGTAATAAATTCTTGCAGCATTCAAATCATTTTGATTTGAAAATGCAGAAAAGAAATCTTTTATTGGAGCTTGTTGCCCCCATAATGGTAAATTTAAACCACTATTAGATCTTATTATTTCATTTGTGCTGTTTAAAGATTCTTTTTTTAACCAAAGATCTAAACTAGGTTCATTTAAATAACCCATATAGTTATAGTATTTTGCAAGATCTTTATTGTTTTGAATTGATTTTGGATTTGAAGTGATTTCTTCTGGTTCAAAATGATTACTACTAAATATATTTTTAATTTGACTAAAATAGCTACTGGACTCATTTTTAAATATATAATTTTTATTTGGATCAGTCATTCTGTTTATTATATTTTGTTCTATATAATTGTAATTTTGATTTGCCGTGTCAATCAATGGAGGCATATTTCCTTCACCTGGTCCAAATTTTTCCGGATAAAAACTATTTGGAATTTCATATTCTAAGTCGTTTATAAATTTATTTAAATTTTTTTCACCTTTTAAATAACTTCTAATATTATTTATATGTGTATCATAATATTTTTTATCATCATCTGAAAAGTTAGATACATCCATATCTCCATTAGGAAGAATTATATTGTTCAAGATTCTATAACTTAGAAGAGGATCTCTACCTATTATAGTATTTGTATTCCGAATATCGTCTTTCATTTTTGGATCAGATATTTTTATCTTTGGTTCTGTATTAGGGTTGTTGGAAGTAGGAGGAACTGGATTTGTACCTGGTGTAGTATTAGTAGGAATTTTTGGAACATCTGCTTCTGGTTGATCATCTGGTTGTTCTTCCGAACCATCATCAACCGTTGCGCCTCCTAGCTCTTTAATTAATTTATTTGTATCACTATCGGAATCTTTTTTTGTACTCTTAACTTGAGTTTTAGTTATATTTACTGTTGTAGGTTTGTTGCTTTTTTCTGGTTGAGCATTTAATTGCTCTTGACTTGCTGGCTCTGATTTTTCTTCGGCGGTTGCATTTACACTACCAGATCTAAAATTTGAAAAAGACAATTCATAACCTTGCGCCACGAAAGAATATTCCTCTATTACATTTTGATCATCTGCATATATTGATTGCCCTCTAGAAGTTATGTAACAATTTGATAAACAATGTACTTGGCATTTATCACTTTTTGATGAATTGCCTTCTATTATATAAATATAAAATGGTCGCAATGAATTATAATCTAAATAAAGAGAATGTGTATTTTTATTTTTATTTACGAAATTTTTTATCATATGATTTGCATAAGTTTCAGGATCTATACTCTTATAAAAATATGCGATATCTGTGTAATTTAAAACAATAGATCCTTGAACTATAGTTCTTCCTAAAAATACTGCATCAAATTTATTAGCTTGATGAGAGTATACTGGTTGTGTACTTGTTGATAGAGTAAATGTAATTGCAGCAGAATCTAAACTATTTTTATAAGAGTATTCGATTACTTCCGATTTTGTAACTTTATTTGATAGAACTACAACTGATACGTTTGCACTGCATATGTATTTATATTCAAAAGGTGTAGATGCCATTTTTTATCCTTTTATAAATTCTGGATTTACATTCCAAAGATTTTGATAATATTCTTTGTATTGTTTCTTTTTGTCTAAAAAATTAACTCCAATATACGCTGGTTCATTTTGATAATCTGTTGATAAATAGAAAACCGTATTGTCTATGTACAATGGATCTTGAAAAACATTATTTATATTGTTCGGTAGATTTGGAGAACCTTCGTAAAAAAACTTGTCACAAAGACCTATATTGTTGTTGTAATTTCCATCAAAAAAAGAATCTACGGTTTTTTTTATTTTGTAATCTGTAATATATGTTTCATTTTTAGAATAATCTTCATTTAAATTGAATAAATCGAAAGAAAGAATTTCAGATATAGTTTGCTTATTTGATTTTAATTTATTAAGAATGCTCCAAGTAAAACCAGATATTTGTTTAGTTTTTTCTACTTCGTTTAAATTTAATTTTAAATTCTGAGCAATAAAAAGCTCAATAGATTTCTTATCCTTTATAAAGGATGGGTTATTTATTTTTTGATCACCATATCTATTTAAAGAATCTAATAAATAGTTTATTAGATTTGCATTCAAAACTTTTTGTTTAAAAAGGTCTTCTTTATCAGCAGATTTTGCATAAAATGGTGCTTTATAAGCTAGTACTTTTGCACCTCCAAAGATATCTATTTCTTTATTTATAGATATATCATAACTTTCATTGTTTTCATCCGCAAATGCAATCTTTTCTAGTTTCTCTATTTTTGATGGTTCGATATAGAATCCACTTGGGTTCAATTGACTTTCTTTAGGTTTTAAATTTTCTTTTACATTATTGCCTGGTATAAAAAAATTCTGTTTATTTTTTTCTTCAATTGGTTTGCTTTCTTCAGCTTTTCTTTGCATTTCTATTATTTTTACTGTTTTTTCGTATGCATTATATTTATAAATATCTCTACTAAAAAAATTATATTCGTCTACGATAACATCTGCATTTGATTGAATACTTCTACCTTTACTAATTATAAAACAATTTTTTAAAACTATACAAGAATTGGTAGTTTGTACTGAAGAACCAAAATCTATATTTATGTCAAATGTTAAGGTAGCACTATAATCTATATTCACGAATCTATTTGTATCCCTCATCTTTTTTAATGTTTCTTCGGGAATTAAAGCTTTTATTAAATCCCCTCTATCCGCATTAGCATTTGCTAAAATAGTTCCTTGAATAAGTTCTCTTCCTTTTAGAACTGCATCAAAATAAGTAGAACAATAACCGTAAACTGGTTGAGGATTATAATTGATAGAATAGTTAATACCTACAATATCATCAAAAATATTATCTTTACCATCGGTATTTTTAGATACTAAACTTACCTTAGTATTTGCTCCACAAAAATATTCATAGAATTCATTCATTTTGGCACAACATTGCTTCTTTGAGCTACCAAGGGTGAATTCTTTTTTTCTTCAGTAAAATCATTTGCTGCTTCAGTAAAATTAAATTCTTTCATATCTGATGCTACAAATTGCAAAACAAATTCAGTAGCCATATTGTTAACACTCATTACTATATTCTCAGATATAAAACTAACATTGTTTAATATAATTTCTCCATATCCAGGAACGTATGTAGAGTTATATTCTGATACGAAAAGTATTCTCAATTGCATTGGTGGTAATACAGTGCATAATGGCATACCTTTATTTGGTCGATCAGGAAAAAAACCAAAAGAAGTGTTATCACCTAAATAATTTGCTCTATCTATTTCTTCTGCAGAATATGGTAAATAAAAATCTTTTGAATTTTTTGATTTTCTGGTTTTTAAAACGGATTTCTGAGTTTTTTGTTGGGCAGGTTCTGATGTCTCTTGATTAGCGTTTTTTTTATCTATACTTAAAGCTAAATCCGCACTAATTAATTCTTGTAAAGGATGACCATTTACTGCAGTTAAAATCATTGATCCACCAATAACTCTTGCTGAACTTGTAAATCCAACTACACCTGAATGACCTAATCTTCTAACTGGGCTTTTTTGTTCATGTACAGATATAGATAATGTATTTACTGAATTTAGTTTTACTTCATTTTCTGGACTCTGCTCAAAACAAACTTTAATTAATGTGTCACTTCCGGAAAAAGAATATAAATAAGGAGCTTTAATTGCCATACTACCTACTTTTCATGCTAGATAGTATCTTTATAATTTATATGAAATAAAATATCAAGTAATCTTATTTAGGTGCTAGAAACACTACCGACTTTTAGATTGTTTCGGCTAAAAATATTACTAGTATCGATACCTCTCCAAGGAAGAATTGTACGACAAACATAAGTCATTTGATTCTCCACAACAATATCATCAATTGAGAAACCAGAACCTTCATTCAAGATCTCACAACCATAAATGCGCATTTGAGCAGATTGCCCATATTCGTTAACAGCTACAATAGCAACATCAAATGGAAGAATTTGATCTACATATGCTACTGGAGCAATTTGCCAACCGCTAGTAAGACTACTAACATCAACTGGTGCATTTAAAGTTTTACCATCTAGTCTTACTATGCTAGCTTGACCAGTTGATGTAAATTTACTTAAATCTGTTGTTAAATTACTATCTAGAGAAGAAGTAGCTGAAGTAACCGCACTAGTAGTATTACCGCTCATCTTATAAGCAGAAGCTACAGTACCACTAGTACTATTAGCCTGCGCTCCTGGAGCAACAAATTCATCTGCATCTAAAACTGCAGTTGAACCAGCAAAAGCCTCACTATGTAAGAAATGCTTATCTAAAAGAATAGAAATCATAGTACCAGCTATACCGCGTTTACCACGACTGAAAGAAATAGGATCTACTTTGCCCATTACATAAATTGGTGCTTTTTCTCTTTGAATTGCGTAAGAGATAGCTTGCATAGAACCTATCTGAATACCATTCACAACTACTTTAATATCTACACCACTATAAGAAGTGTAAGTTTTTGTTAAATCTAATGAACTTGACATTTTGTATTATCTCACTTTCTAATTAAAGACTTGCTGGTGGTTGAACAGCTATATCAACTTGAATACTTTCAAGAGCAAATGGAGGAGTAAATCTCAATCTCACATTTACCTTACCAGCAATTTGATCAAGTTTACTTGCATAAACTTGTGCGCTAGGTGCAGGATTTCCTTGAACCATTCCCATTCTTATTTCTGAAATTAAATACCCATCAATTTCATTTTGCAATGATTGAAGAGCAGGACCAAATGTATTACCGATATATTTCAATCCAATTTCACGAACATTTCTCAATAAACGATTAGCAACTCTAATAGTAGATAATCTTGTAAAATCACTATTAGGTAGCGCACTTGTTCTTAATGCACTGATAGATGAACTCAATGCATCAACCATACAAATTCTACCAATTGCAAATGTATTTAATTGAGCAGAAGTAAAGCTAGGAATAGCTGTAACATTTCTAATAGCGCCATTATATGGCCCAATTGGTTCTTTATTTTCCGCAGAAGCAAAGATTTTAGCAGCAACAATAGATGCTAAACTTTGATTAGTTACTTGGAAAAGAGAACTATTTTGAGTAGAAATACCATTGTTTGAACTTTGGTTGCCTTCTAGATTTACTGATACAGTTGCACTTGAACCAACTATCACTAGATTCTTACCAAGATCAATTGGATAACCACCAGCATCTAATGCTTCATCTGCGTCATCTATTCCGTAAGGTTCTTGATCTGGTAACAAGTATCCAGTTGTCAATATAAAGCCACCATAAGCAGACTTATCTCTATAGTCAGTACTACCATATAAAAATTTATTACCAAATACACCTGAACCATTCTTTTTGATTCTAATTGTTTGATTTGAATCAATTTCAAATGTAGGTGCATAGCCAACCCAATCAGTTAATTTCTTTGCTAATCTTACATGATCTGCTAACCCTACTACGGCAATAGTAGCATTATAAACACTTGATGCTTTATAAGCTAATTGTGCCGCTTGGTGCGCCAGATTAACTTCTCTAACTTGATTATTATTCATAGATACTATTGCAGGATTTGTTAGAACTGTAGGCAATGTTAATAACTTTTGCATTACTTCTTCTGGAATATAAGCACCAGTTAAATCAAATGGTGTTTGAATAAATGGATCACTAACTAAACTACTTTCTGATACAGATATTGCTTCGCTCAAAACAGAAGTACCAGATACTTTAGAAAGTCTCACTTTAATAGGAAGTGAAACTTTAGTTGTACTTAACTTTGTATTTTGCATTAATTTTATATCAAAAAATGGAGTAGCAATAGTTAAGGTTGCAGGAAGGTCAGCATCTAATGCTGTCATGACGTCAATATGACATTCAATTCTACCTTTATAGTTGAAGAATACTTCTTTACATGCATTTGTACCTTTTCCAGGATGGAAATGCAGTTCTACTAAGTTTAGCAAATCACCAAGACTTCTTTGTTCTTCGCTTTTTAATACAAATTTCAAAAAAGTTTCATTTTCAGAACTTTTTATAGGACAACTATATTCTTCATCTACATCAGGTAAATTTGAACTTAATAATGGGGTTTTTCTACCAAACATAAATACATAAGGTTGACCTTGATACATGACTTTGTACATATAACCTAATGAATCATCATCATACTTTAGGGCATTGCTTTTTGTAGGATTTAAAGTTGAAATATCTGCAGCCATTATATTTGCATGCCATTCAGGTGCAACAAATATACTTGAAGTAAATTGATTTAACTTTTCACTTACGAGTTCACCAGCTGCATATAATTGATTATAAGAACTAGTATTTGAAGAAGATGATGGTGCAATTTTAGTTAATGGTGAATTATAAACAAGACTATTTATTTGGCCCCCAGTTGATTCTTTTGAATTTGAAGTAAATGTATAGATCTCATTGAAAAGTAAACTAGAGAAAGATGGCATTGACTCCAATACACTTGAATCGAATTTTTGAAAATCTAAAAGGTCTTGACAAGTCAATGCATTCTGATCTGCAAGACTACTTGCAAAAGCTTTTGGAGTATACAAGATATTTTGAATTCCAAAATCATTATTAATTGTAACTTCAAAAGTTTCAGTACTTTGACTTAGGATATTTTCACTATCAAAAAGCGCATTACTATTTTCATCTACAATAATAACTCTTTGTCTAACTAAACCATTAGCTTCAAATGGAAGTAAAATTAATTTTACTTTTTCAAAGTAATTATCTTCTCTTCTCTTGCAATTGATAACGATTACATCTTCTAATTCATATGATGACGCAAGTTTCTTACTAATAACAAGATGCCCTTCTTTACCACCAACTTTAATTGCACCAACACTACCAGTATCTCCAATTAAAGTCTTTATTTGGTTCAAATGATATATCAATGGACTTGCACCAAATTCAGAAGTTAAAAGATTTGTACCATTGTCTCCATAAACGGTATAAGAACCACCTTTAGAAGCAGTACCTAAAACTACTACATTGGGTGAGCTTACTGGAGATAAAGCATTTAAAATACCATCCCTAAAAGAACTTCTAACTCCAGGTAAGTTAGAATAAAAATTTTGATAAGCCATAACAGCCTCCTTATTTCGTTATTGTATTCTGAACTAAGATTTGTCTTAAGATAGTTTCAGCTTTAGCTTCGAATTCTCGAAATCGCAAGAAAAAATGTAATTGTCGATAGAATAATCTTTGATTCCCTACTGTCATATAAGTATCTGTTTTTCTATCTTTCCAAAAAAATCTTTCTGCGCCGTTTAATTCAAAGACAAAACTATTATTTACTAGAATCTTTTCTAACCAATATGCCCTCTCATTTGCAAGTTTGTTGGTTTTTCCCCAACAACAAAATTCAATAATATGATCTACTGGTCTAGATTCTACTGTAATTATTTTATTTGGTTCATATGGTGAATGAACTGAATATGCGTAATTACTTTTCCTTTGAGGTCTACCTGTACCTTTTGCATCCATTTTTCCTGGTTCTCTAGAGATAACTTTCCAAGTTATTACTTCATCACCATACTGATCAAAAGGTTCTGGTGGATATTCTTCTGTTAATGTAATAAAATTTGTTTTAGACTCTCGTTCTTCAACATCTTTTAATAAATTTCTTGCAGTATCTATAAAAGAATCTATAGTCATTGCATATGAATTTGGAAGATATTTAGTTATATCAAATTCGTATGGATTAAATGTATTTACACTTGCAGATAATTCTTTAATTAATTCTCCATCATTACCGACTAATTCTACAGTAATATCTTTAATATCATCTAATATTTTTTTATCGTAATTAAAATCAATCATCTATTGTTTAACCTTATAGCTTGTTCTTCTCTGCAATGAATAGCTAGGTATTCTAATCTACCATTGTCAGATCTGAATTTCTGTATTGTTTCTGGTTTGTAAATAACATCTCTAACGTATGGTATTATTGGAATTCCTTCTACGTCAAGCAATAACTCAATTATTTTATCTTTATATGAAATTTCAGTATCATATCTAAAATAAAATGTCTTATAATCTGTTCTTATCGAACCAGCGCCAACCCTTTTCCATCTAGAACCGAAAGAATCTCCACCCTGCATTACTGAATAACATTCATTGAATTTTTCATCCCATATAAAACCTTCGCCTTGACAATAAGGACATTGAGTTTCTGTATTCGGTTCATTTGTTATTCTATTTAAACATTTGCATTTTATTATTTGATCATTAATATCGCGTCTAGCAGTTCTTATTAAAACTTTGTGTGCGTGTTTTATGCCGCCAGACTTTCCTAATATAAAATCATCAAATGCTCTTCTTAAATCTTTTTCTCTACTTTGACTATGAAATATTCTTTTCATCTTCTTCCTCCATTTCCAACTCTAGTAGTAGTAAAATAATACTGATTCCATCTTGTAAAACCAGACTTATATTTAGTTTCACCAGGTTTCATATATTTACTGTTAACTGTAGGTTGATCAAAATATTCACCCCATGGATCTTGCCATTGTCTTGATACTGCAAGATAATCAGGACGCTTAGAACCTTTAGATGCGAATGTTGGATCAAGCGATTGTCCAAGTGTAATTGATCCACCAGCATTCAAAACCCTTAACCATTCGTCTCTTTGTTCTTTATATTCTTTAAGTAAGTCTTTAATATCAAGATCAAGGTCTGAATTTTGAACAGACAAGTCTCCAAGGGTTTTGTGAGTTTTACTATTAGAACCATAAGACCCAACAGGCATTGTGAAAAGGCTAATAGCAGCATCAAACAAAACAAATCTAGTTCTTGCATAATAATACCTTTCACTGACAGGTTTTTTACATGTTAATTCATCAGCTTTTATAGATGCCCAATGTATTGCTAAAGCCAATGTTTCATCAGGTACATCGTTTAACCAAGAACCGCATTCTACTCTCAGTATTTCTATGGGTGCATAGAATGGATTAAATTCAGTTATGAAATAATGATCGTCTACTTCTCCTATTACTTCTCCATCTAAAGACATTATATTTGGTGAAATTTCAATCTGAATCAATCGATTGTAATCTAATGGTAATTTATCTGATAAAAGTATATTTGCGTTTAATGTTTCAAAAGAATGAAAAACGCTATATTCTATATTAAAAAGCGTATAACTCCAAGTTTCTAAAAAAATACCAGCTTCTGTTGGAGTAAAATCAACATAATAAAATCCAGTATCGACTTTTACTAAAGTAGAAGGATCGATTGTTGTATTTATTCCACTTGGATTTGAAATGATAACGCTAATAGAAGTTGGATCGATTGCTTTACCAAACGAATCTTTTAGAACAACTTTTAATCTAATTGTTTCTCCGAGATTTATTGGATTTCTAGTTGTCATTTTTAACTCCTATACTTCTATTATTATTTTATTTTCTTCTACTGAAAGAATTTTGAAAACTTCATATTCTCTATTATTACTACTGTTTTTTGATTTATAAAATCCACTCACAGGAAATGATTTTATTTTTATATTTTCTTGAGTAACTGTATTTGAATCTATTGCTTTTGAAAAAGTAATAGTAAAATATTTAGTATCAATTGGTACATTAATTTCAGATTGATAAGGTTCTATTGATATTATTTCAAATCTATTAGAATCTATTGGTCTAACTCTAGTAGGTATGTTTATATCTATTTCGGAAGTAGAAGTTAAAGAATAATCTGGTTCTGTAAATACTCCAGAATTGCCAGTATTAAATGTTATTAAATAGGAATTTACTAAACTTGATTTTTGATAACATTTGAATTGATAAATTTCTCCAGAAACATATTCTGATTCTTCAAATCTAATAATAACTCCTCGATCTAAAGATCTCCAACGACTAGTACATCTATACAATCTAGAGCCATTATTTGCTGGAACTGGTTCATTTGAAAACCACCAAACATATTGTGCTTCATTTCCTAATCCACTTTTTATAATTTTACAATTTAAAGTAACATTATTTGATTGATTATATGAACCTTTTAATTTAACTCTTTTGCTTAAATTATTCTCGAAAGAACATGAATAGATAGTTCTTTCAGATACACAATTTGGTGTAGCAATTGAATTAGGCAATGTATTGCTACCAATAATATGTAATTTATATTCAACTCCAAGAGCTAAAACTTTTTCTGGTTTTAATACTGCCATTGTATACAGATTTGGTAATCTATCAATATCTATTACTTCAGTTAATTCACTATTCGTAACTGGATCGTAATATCTTAGTTCTACATCGAATTTAACAATTCCAGAATATCCAGGACTTTTTAAATAATTATCATTATTATTAGAAAGCATCCAAACCGCATTATTAGGACCACTACTTAAATCATTATCAGGTCCTGTTAAGATGCAAGAATCTTTTATAGATTGAATATCTACTTCTTTGTCAAAGAATAAAACTATAGAAGAACCTATAGGAACATTAACTTCGTTATTTTGTGGGTAAATTAGATTCGTTATTAGGTTTATTGACATTTTTTATAAAATCCTTTAAATTAATTTCTTCAAATTCTTCTTCTACTTGAGAAGTATATGGATTAGATGGATCATATTTAAAGTCTTCTTCACATTCTTCTTCTTTTTTTTCTTTAAACCAGCTCATATAATATTCCTATAAATAAAAAAGGGGAGTAATTTACTCCCCTTAATTTAATTTATTAACTAATGTTAGTCAATAATATTTTTACATATTACCTTTTACATCAGCTTCGGTAACTAATTCAATATCGCCTAAAGCTTTGATAGTACCATCCCAATGTTGTTCTGCTCTCTTGACATTCTTGAATACGCCAACGCCTTGACCTTCATGAGCAACGGCAAAACCATAACGTTCACGAATTTTGATCTTAACTGTTTCGGTGTTTTCATCACGCCATTCTACTGTGGTAGGATCTTCATCTACAAGATGATAACCGATATTACCGCCAGAAAGCAAGAAGATATCTCCAGTTTCTGTTTCAGGGTCATAAGGACACAATGGAGAAACAAGAATCTTGAAGTTAACTGGGAAATATGAAGGAAGATTTGGAGCAGAAGTAGCAAGTTGTGAACGTTGACTAATAGAAGTAATTTGTTCAGAAGTAGAACCTCCAGCAGTACCAACGCCACGACCATTTACAATCTTAGTACCATTTGATGGACCCATAGCGCCCATTTGACCATTACTATAAGGAGTAAGTACGCCAGGTGCACCATTATACATATTATACCAAGATCCCCCACCATGCATCAACATCATTTGACGCAAGATAGGATCTTGAATAAATGAATAATAGAACAAAGGATGCATGAGTAATGTATCAGCAGTAAAACCTTCTTCAGCCATATGAGCCATACCGCGCATAAGGTTGTCCATGGTCATAGAACCATTTGCTTTTAATTTATTACCAGCAGCCAAACCACGTCCGGTAGTAACACCATAAATAGAATGAGATGGATTAATATTATCAAATAAAGAAGTACCAAGTTGCTTTAAGAACCCGACTGCTTTTTGTTCTTTATGACGAACTAATGCATTACCCATAAGTTGAAGATTCTTTGCCATAATATCAAATGTAGAATAACGAAGTGCTTCATCTGTAAAAGATGCAGCAATACCGCTCTTACCAATATAAGCAGTACTTACAGCACCACCCATTTGAAAATTAACTTCTGGATATGTACCGAGTTCTTGTACATCTGCAGCATATACTGCGCCCATTGCACCCATCAAAATTTGAGTATTTAAACCTTGAGCTTGAATACGAGTAAATAATGGAGTAATGATAGCATTTGGTTCAACTGGTTCACGAATTAAAATTTCCATAGAAGTTTGAAGCAATGGAGTAATTTCAGAAGCACGCACCATATCTTTATTTTTTGGACTAATTGTTTCTGCAAAAGTAGACCAACTAATTTTTTCATCTCTATCAGGCAATTGACCACGATTAAGAATAACATCAGCTAAATATCGAGCAGCGGCTTTTTGGTTATCTGGAAGTACAATACTTGTACCATCAATAAGTTTAAAATTTGGCATATTATTATCTCCTATATTATTATTGAATCTTAACATTGATTACGGCAATTTGATCTGCAACTTTTTCTTTAGAAAGAGTAATCAAATCACTGAAGCCTCTAGTTGCAGAACCAGGCATCTTTGAAGATGCATCAAATTCTTCACCTTGGAAAGCTGTACGAACTCTTTCAAGAAGATCACGAGGTTCTTTTTGAATAGAAAGAAGACGACCGCAAACCATACCGTTATTAATAGTATCACCTAAGTCTGCTGTTGGAATTGCAACAAAGTTTGAATTTTCATCAAATGTCAAGTAGTCGCCAGGTCTACCTGCGCCTACAAAGTGAATCATTCTTTCAGTAGAAGATTGTGCATTAGTATATACAAAATAATCTAAAGTAGCATTTGCAAATTGAGCAGGAAGAGTTAAACCAGCGCCATTTGCACTATAGAATACCACTGTTGCAGCATCAACATCTAAGAACCAGTCGCCTTCTTTAGCTAATAATTCAACGCCAGATCTTTCACGGATACTACCAACTACGCCACTCCAAACAGCAGGAGTGCGGCTAGTATTATTAGCCATTTGATGAGGTAAATCAATTTGTACTGCAACTAATTCTGATACTGGGAATCCTGAGTAACGTGCTTTTGAAGCAAGTTGAGCACCAGTGATTTTGGTAGAACCAGCAAAATCAAATGAACCACCAGCAGTAGCTACATGTGGTACCTTCATTTGAATATCAGTAAAGAATTGAATCAAATGTTGTTTTTGATAATTTGTGAAATGTAATTTGCCTGGTTCACCAGCCCAAACAAATACATCGTATGCTAATACACCAACTGGTGAACTAATACATTGAAGCACTGCATCCATATACTTATCTACTGTAGCGCCAATTGCAAAAGCTGGATGATTTTCTGCAATAAAACCATTGTCTCTAAGAGCTAATACAAAATCTTCTAAAGTTACTGTGCCAATATCTTCTTCTACTACAAATTTACCAGTACGAATATCAACTACGCGAGCTGCTACATCCATTTCACCATACTTAATAATTTCTGCATTTTTTGTAGTTGCGCCAACTGCTCTAGCTAGTAGACCTGCTGGAACAATTTTGCCATCGGCAAAAAAGCTTACAATCTTACCTGAACTCATTACGAAATAGTCTTTAGATCTAGTATTTTGCCAAACAACAGGTAGCCAATCTGCGGGTTTCCATTCGCCTGCAGGAACTGATACTTCCTTTTGGACTACGTTATTTGGGGTGATTTGATCCATCAAATCGCTACGAGTTTTGAAACGTGTTTGAAATCTATCAATACTCATTTTATTCTCCTATGTTAATTATTATTAATTTTTTCTGGATGAAAGCCTCTAGGTAAATATGGGGACTTATTAAATAAATAAGCTTCTGCACTATCTATTCCGTAAATCTCTTTAATTTTAAAATACTCGTCAACTACATTTTGCTCAAATTCTGGCAATTTGTTTTTCTTAACAATAGTATTTATGTTTTCAGCATCTATATGTGATGATGGATTTTCAACTTTTTTATTCAAAATGTTTGATTTTTTTTCATCATCTTTATTTTCTTCAGTAATTTCGTTAATATTTTGTTGTTCAACAACTAAATTATTATCAGTATTCTGAAGTAATTCTGAATCATTAGTAGATGTTATATTTTGTTTAGAAATATAATCAAGTACTTCTGTTAATTTTTCTTTAAGTTTTTCAATTTCGGCAATTGCATTGTTGTAATCTGTACGTAATTGTTCAAGTTCCAATTCGTCTTTAGATTTGTCGCATTCCATAATTTTAGCCTTTCTAGATACACAATCAAGTACAGATTTCTTTTGTACTTCAGATAACTTTGATTGTCCAATTAGTTTTCTTGCAGCAGTTACATGCGCACAATCAGGAATTGGAAATGATTTATCTGGACCGCAAAATACATCATCAGGTAATCTATTTCTAGCTTCCGTGCTTAACGCTTTGTCTTCTTGTAATGTCAAAGCTGTTAATGCTAAATCTAAAGTAAACCAATCAATCTCTAATTGATCAGTTGTATTTGAATTTTCTTTTAGCATATTATTCTCCATATTATGAATGATTGAATTGTCATCTTTATTTTCTTGAATAGAATCATTGTTTGCTTCTGATATTTTAATTGCCCAATCAATACCTGATGTTCCACCCCAACCTAACCATGCAACATGTCCACGGTCTTTCCATGGTTCTGATTTAAATTTAGGATCTACTTCAGCGTTTTTTCTATGACGATTAAACATAGCCATACGTTTAACGGTAGATAATCCGATTTCAGATTTAGTAGCAAGTTGTCTTGCACGTGCCCATCCAGTAGAAGTCATACCTTTTACTTCGGATCCGTGTTTCTCTTTCCAATCTAATACTTGTTGCGCGTTGCCTTTAGCGCCTGCAGGAACTTTGAATGTTTTCTCATCAGTATTTTCTAATACTTCTTCGGTTTCTTCACTGGTTTCTTCGGTGTCTTTTTCGGTATGCTTGGCATCTTCTGATATGGTAATATTGCTGGTTGTTTGAACATTTCCAGAATCCTTGTTGAATAAAAAGTTTGTATTATAAAATTCTATTTTATTTGAATCTTCTAATTTAGAAGTCTCTTCTAATGAATCAGCCCTATGGATAGATATCACTTGAGATAAAGAATCAGCAGGTACATTTACTACAGAACCTTCAACTACTTCAAAATCTCCACAAACAAATACACAGGTTTCGCCATCATAATCTCTGCCATGTCTATGCTCACAAGGCCCATCGTTAGCCCAGTCTGAATTGCAAATAGAGCAAACATGTCTATTGGTAGAAGACCCAGCACTAAAAGTTAAATATCTACCATCAAGAAATTTTTCAATTGCATCTTTATCAGTAATATTGGCGCGTACTCTCATGCGCCCTAAACCAGTCCAATCTTTATTTTGTAAAAGACCAAATTGTTTTAAACTTTTATACATGTGTTCTGGTTCATCTGAATCGAAAGCATGACGCAATGAATTATAAGCAGATAAATCATTTTTAAGAATGCTCATATATTCTGATTCTAAATTTTGCCATTCACCACCAATAAAGCGACCAATAGGTTCGCCATCATGTGCATTGTGATTTAGAATAATAGGTTTGTTATATGGATTTGTTAAAGTATCAATTCCTTTTTGCTGACCTTTTACAGAATAAATCCTATTGTTAATTCTTTTACCGCTGTGAGATAAATCATAAGTAATAACTAAACCTTTTCCATTTGTATGCGCGGAAGTAATCAAGTTATCAATGGTTTTGATTTTTTCACGTTTACTTAATTTAGCAACTTTTTGACTTGGATCTAAAGTTACGAAATCAGTAAATTTTATTATATTATTTGACATCTGAAACCTCTTTTATTTTATTTTTAAATTCATTGATTATATTTTCAACGTTTTCATCAGAGTATAATAAACTATTAATTACATCATTAATCAAGTCATTTTTATCATTAGTTAATTTAGGTGCAGTTCTAATTCCATTTTGATTTGCAGGCCTAGATATATTTGCTGACAAATTAGGTGCTTTATTGTTTGACGGATTACCTTTAGGTCCGGCTTTTTGTTTTTCTAATTCACTTTTAATAGCTTTATTATTCTGTTCTTTCGTTATAGCTGAAGTTGGACTTTCTGCTAAAGCTTGTGCAGGTGCAGAACTTGGAATTCCACCCGCAATTTTTAACATTGCTAGCGGTTCTTCATATAATGTAAAATAATTATTCTCTCTATCTGATTCATCATATGGTTTTTCTCCTAGTCTTTTTCTAGCTTCATCTTCGTTTATTAATTTGTTTAACCATAATTGAATAGTTTGATTCTCTAACTTAGATTTCTCTTCTTTATCTACTGTTCCAAATTTTATTTCTACTTTTTTATCTGGATCAAGAATCGCATTTCCATATCCACCTTCAATTAGTAATTCGCTAATTACATAAGTATCAATAAATATTTTAATTGCATTTTGTAATGCTTCAATATCTTGAATTGCAGATTTAGATAAAGATGATGCAGTCGAACTATTCGCAGAATCAGATTCACCCATGTCCATTGGAGTTACACCCAATCCAGAAAAAACACGTTTTTTAAAATAGTCTAAATAATCTTGTACAGACAATACCTTACCTTCAGAACCTATTGCTTCTATTTTATGACGATGATCTGAAACAAATATCCCTCCAGATGGCATATATTCTAAAGTTTGTCTAACTACATCGGTTTCTTTAATTCCGTCTGGACCATACCTTTCAGGATGTTGATCATTACCAACTGTATAATGAAATAGAGGATTTAAATTACTATCAATCATACTTTCGACATTTTCTTCCATGCGTCTTAATAAAGCAATATCCTCTAATACTGGAAGTAATTCAGGAGTCCCCATAGTAAATCCTGGTTTTTTATTAGTATAAAAATGAATTACATCTTCTGGATTAAATTCATTTGATTTACCAGTATTATGCATTAATTGCATTACTTTTTTAATTTCACCATTTGGTTTAACTTTGAACCATAAAGTTTCAAATGGAAGTATAAAATAACCAGCAACTGGATCTAATTCTTTATTGAAATGAGGTCGTATTACGCCTGTCGAAGCTTCTACATTACGAACTTTAACCCACATACAATTTGAATATCTAGCTAAATCTTGAGCTGTTTGAATAATCAATAAATCAAATGGCATACCAGATACGACTTCTATTTCTTTTAATCTTTTTTTTATATATTGAACTAATTCTTTATCTTTACCTACAAATTCCCATCCAGCTAAAGTAACTTTACTAACTTTCTTTTGTATAGCTTTAAATAGATAAGCATCTGTATCTTGTGCAATTTGCAATTCAGTTAAATCATACTCAGGTCTAAACCAATTTCCGCGATGCCTATCTCCATAAATATAAGCTTTATTTTCTATTCTTTTTACTTTTAAACCGGATATATTTTCTATATACAATGGTTTATTTTGATCATTTAAAGAATTTGTGTTTTTATCATCGATAATTTTTAAAGCTTTATTTATTAAATTACTATTGATACGCATATTAAACCTCAACTGGCATTTTTAAAGTTTTTAATACATAAAGTATATATGATAAATCATTTTCCATTGATAGTTTATCTTGTTTGAATTCTAATGTAGCTCCTTCAAATTGTACTGATTCTCCGTTTGATTTTGAATAAAGATATTTATATAAATCTAAAGAAATCTCTCTGCCTAACCTTTCATTTTTATACATTTGAAATTCTCTTATTTTACGTTGTAATGAATGCATTTAACATCTCCTCGTATAATTTGTTTAAATTTTCATCGTTATCTAATCTCATTTTTGATGATATGTTATTACAATCAGTTACATTAATCAATGTACTATTTTGATTACTTAGAGAAGTTACAGCCATATATTTTTTCTCTTCTACATTGTCAAATTCTGAAACTTGAGGAGCCATTTTATCTATTATTTTTTTAGCTTCTTCTGATGGAACATTTTGTATTTTTATATCTGGATTTACACTATTTACTATAGATTGAGCTTCCCCTATATTAGTTGATATCTTTTCACAATCAGAAAATCCTTTTTGAATAAGTTTATATATTAATAATATAAATCTAATTGTATGAATCAAATTTAATATTCTGCCGCCTAACTGAAAAGTTAAATTAATTTTTCTATTAAAAGCTTCATTTACAGCTTTCAAAGAATTAATTACAGACCCTGTAAAATCCTCTATATATGTCTGAGTTTCATTTAAAGAATTTATTATGTTATCTAAGAAAAGCAAAACTGGTTTATTTATATTTTCTTCGTATAGTGCTACAAAATCAGTTTGCATTTCTATGGGTTTTTTTATTATTGTTTTTGCTTCTAAACCGTATTTATTTAATAATACATAATCTTTTGCATTTAAATTAATTGGATCAATTACTTCGTCTTGTAAAAGTTTTGAAACTTGATCTTGTATAAACGTTGCAGGACCAGTAATACCGGTTACTCTTTTTTTATATTCTTTTTTTAATTTTTCAGTAGAAGTATCTTTAATTTTTATTGGATCTTTACTTAAATTTACTTCTAAGATATTAGAAACTACTATAGGTTTTCCACTCGCATTTAATTCTACTGTTACTACATTATTCTTTGCATCTTTTATTGTTTCTTTTTTAACTACTTCTTCTACTTTTTCTGAAACTGAATTATCTACTATATATATGTATTTATTTAAACCAATTTGATCTTCTGTTTTAGACCAATCTGAATCTGTAAAATTTTCAAAAAATTTATTAAAAAATACTCTAAAAAAATTTCCAATTATTCTTTTATGAAGCTTATCATAAAATTCATATGTATTATTTGTTTGAGAATTATTTTCAATAACATATTTGACTCTATATAAAATAAAATTTTCTAAACTTATTAAATAATTAGTAATTGAAGACATTGCGCTAGATAAATTTTTGCCATTAGCTCTATAACTTTGATCTACTAATTCAATAGATTGCTCTATATATTCTTTGCTTCTATATTCATTCTTCCTGTCACCTTGGTTTACCCAAGATGCATTATCATAAACCGCGGCATTATGATAATTTCCTTCGATACTTTTTTTTAAATTAGTTATTATATCATTTCGAGTTGTAATAATATTACTATTTAATAAATCTTGAAATCTATCTCCTTTTGGATCTAAAGCCTTATTTATCCATTCTTTAGTTAAAATTAATTGATTCTGTATGCTATTATATTCAGGATTTATATAACTAAACGGATCGTATGCAAAATTTAAAACTTTGTGTTTTTTATAGAAAGCGTTTATTTCATTTAGATTCATTTCTTGAGTAGCTTTATTCATTATTTCATTTGTTTCTTTTTCTATTCTATCTTTTAAATTTTTATAAAAAATATCAATTTCTGCTTTAGTTGCACTAATCACATTTTTTGTTGGTTGAAAGCTTTTAGTAGATGGAGGTAATACGAAATTAAATAGTCCTATATTTGGATTAAAGAAATCAACTGATATGGCATCTTGTGAAGCATTTGCACCGTAACCTATCATATCTTGATAATTTTTGTTAAAATCAGAGGGCTTAATTCCTTTTATTTTTAAAATATCGTTTCTTAAATCATTATTTAAGCTTTGTAAAAGTATCTTTCTGCAATAAGCATAAGACGAATTATATATATTATTAGTAAGCTCACTATTTAATATAAAATTATTTTCTTTCAAATATTTAAATACATCCTCTTCTAATTGTTTTAAATCTTTTGTTCCCGTTGATTCTATTACTTTTTTTTCTTCTTTTTTTTCAGTTTTTGCTGCCCATTCGATACCTACTATTTCAGTTAAAGTATTCCAAGTTAACATTAAACCCTCTACCATTGATTTTACTTTTTTACCATTTTCTATTAAAAAATTTGAATAAAAATTCCAAAAACGTTTAATAGAATTTACACCATTAACTAAACATAAAATTATAGGTCTAGTTATTTTTGGTATATTTTCTATTAAATTAGCAATAGATGATACTATAAATTTAACAATTGGACCAAATAAGAATAGCCAATCAAATTGAATTTTCATTATATCATTTGTATATTTTACATAAAGTGCCGGTAGTATTGCAGCAATTTGAGGCAATTGACTTGGGCATAAATTAAATTTACCAAAAGCCTTTATAAAGATACATAATTTATTATAAGAATCTGATGGATCTAATTCTTTTTTTATTTTATCTATTGCATCATTTATTGTTTTTAATAACTGAGAAAAATCTAAACTCCATTCCAAACTTGGAATATCAAAGCCAATATCTTTAAAATCAACCTTGCAATTTAAACATTTTTCTACATCATATTTTGTAATATCATTCGTACCTAAATCACTAAGATATTTATTTAAATTAAGACTAACTTTATTTTTTACTCCGTTAGTTAATTTAGCTTGAACTGTTTTTTTAGTAGTTGGAGATATTGTTTGTTTACTTAAATCTAAATTAGTATTAAATGCAGGGTCTAAGTATTTATCTTTTTGTTTTACTTCAGATTCGCATATTTCATAAAAAACAGTACCTTTATTCTGTATATCTTCGTCATTATCAGTTATTCCTTGATCGAAATAAATCATTGCTTTTTGGTCTTGTATTTTTTTCTTTCTATCTTCAATACTTCTTATTTCATCTAAAACAGTATATAAACTTCCCTGCATATTTAATTCATTTAGCTCAACTACTGTTTCTGATGCAATTAGAGATGGAACCATTGTTGTTTTTACAAAAGTTTCAGTAGGTTCTGTTTTGTTATTGTTTATATAGCTTTCTTGATAAGCTTTAATTAATTCAGTAACCATAAATAACATTTCTGGATTTTCATTCATTTTATGTCCTTATAAATGTTTTTAAACGAATCTGGACGATGTTGATTCTCATCGTATTCTTTAGATTTATTAATTGCAATTTCTATATTTTCTATGTTTGAATAATTCTCAAACAATGCATTTCCTATTTCTGGATTAACATTGTTGATAGAATTAAATATAGAATTCAAAATCCATTTTAATTCATCTCTTGTTATGAAATCTCTAGCTATTTTAGGGAATGTTTTTTGATAATTATTTTCTAAACTTTCATTTTCATTAGTTAATGGTCTTGATAAATTGTCAATTAAGTTATTCATACATTCTCTTCTTTATATTTAGTCAATTGATCTAGTTCAATTTGTTTTTTTAACTCAATTAAAGTAAAAAAATCATCCACAGTAAGGTGATCTTTTTTCGTTTGAAAAACATTAGTAGCATATTTTACTAATTCACTTTTATCTGAAAAAACAAAAGTATATTTGTCATTAGAATTCTTAACTTCTTTAATAAATTTTTCCTTCATACTTTTAATATTTTCTTTAGTTTTCTTAATATTATCTTTTAAATTATTTGTAAAACCTAATATATTAGCTTTATCTTTTATAGACACATTATGATCTTTGTTTTGTCTTATATTTTTTAAAGTCTCCAGCATACTTTCATCTGTAACTTTTATATTTTGAGATACAATATTGTCGAAAATAATTCCCTTTATTAAGCTTTGATTTCCTAATTCTACAGGTTTGAATTCTGCAGAAAAAGATCCTTTTCTTATGTCTTTTAAAATATTCATTATTCACTCGCAGTTTTTTTATAAGTTAATTTTAAATTTATTTTATCTGAATATTTTTGAGGAACAATACCAGCGCCAATATAAGTTCTTACCCAGAATTTATAGCTAGATCCTTCAAGATCTTTTTTTGCAATATTAAGAATTAAAAAATTACTAGTATTATTCTGATCCCACTCTTCTTCTGTAGGTTCTGTTTCTTTTAAAATAATTTTAAAAACAAAAGTATCATTGTTACCAGTTAATGATTCTACTTGAAGATTTACATCGGAGTAAAAAAAAGAATTATCTGTGTTTTTAATTAAATAAGGCTCTATTCTTACATTTCCATAAACGCCTTCATGAACAACTTCAAATTTGTTAATTGCTTTCTCTTGATTATTGTATAATTTATAAATTTCTAAACTCATATTCTACTACCTCTATGTGAATTAAATCCACGGCTATGATCTCGTTTTCTATTTCCGAATATACCGCCAGCTAACGCTGCACCTCCTAATACCATATGCCTGGAATTTAATCCAAGGTTTTTTTGACTTTTCCTATCTCCAGGTTTTAATTGATCTTGAGCTCTTTTTTTAAAAAAACCTGCTTCATCGCCTAAAGGTTTAGTAGATGCTTCTTTTAATAAATCTTTATGAAATTGATTTGAAAGTTCGTCTGATAATGGTGCATCTATTAAGTCTTTTATTCTTTTATTTTCATCTTCTATTGTTTTTATAACTCCTTCCTTTTGAGGTTTAAACGTGGCGTATTTTTCGTCAAATTCAGGTTTAAAATGTGCTCCGAATCCAGTTGAACTTTTTGGTATTAATTTATCGCCTCTTCTAATTGTTTCGTCATCTATTTCTTTAGCTGTTTTTCCAACAGCAAAATCACTAGCTTCAGTTAATTCATCTGCTCCTGGAATATTATGTTTCTGAAATATTTCTTTTTGTTCTTGTAAATCATCAATATTAAAGTTTCTTTTTCTTTCTATATAGTCAATATTAATTTGCTCAAATTCTTTATTCTTTTTATCGATATCAGTTAAATCTACACTTGGATTTTGCGTTCTATGAAATTCTGTATTTTTATCAATGTTTTCTTTTGTAATTTTATTTATTTCATTTTGTTTATTTATGAAATTTGGATCACTCATTGCTAATTTCATAGTTGCTATATGTTCATCATCTCCTGTTCTAAACATGTGTTCTGCTATTTTATTGCTATTGTCTTTATCTTCGCCAAATTCTTTGAATAAAGTCTCCGAATCCTCTATTTCTTTAGTTTTTATTTCATCATCTACATTTTTAAAAATCTTGTGTCTTAATTTTAACTCGTTCTCTGTAAGAAATTTAGCCCCTGTACTTCTTCTTGTTTCGTTTGCAGCATGCATTTTTTGATAAATAGGATCATGACTTGGATCATAATTTTTCATTTCAAGACCTATTCCCTGAGTATCATCTGCTAACGCTTTTTCTACATCTTCAAAAGATTTACCTTTTAACGAATCATCTACAGTTTCAGCGTAACCTTGCATTTGACTTCTTAATATTCTTGCATTCTCTTCAGCTTGTTTGTTTTTAAAACTATATTTTCCATCTTTATCACTGAATTCTAAATTAGGATTTGCATTTAATGTATTATCGATATGCCCCTCTTCTCGATCAATTTTAGCTTGACGATATGATTTGTCTCTGTTTTCTGTTCGTTGAATGTAATCATTGTAATCGTCAGAGAATTGTTCATATGTTTTATAAAACTCTCTATCTTTTTCCGCCATTTGTAATTCTTCTTTATGCATAATAAGTTCGTCTTCATTCTCAGCTATCTTTTCATAATTTGGTTGATGATATATATCTTTTTTATTTTGAACTAAATCTTCATAAGATTTCTTATCATCTAAAACTTTAGCTATTGCATTCTTTTCCATATTCATAAAGTTATCAGCGCTACCAGCTAAATGTTTATGCAATGATTTCGTTAGACCACCAGCAAGACCACCAGCCATAAATCCTGATTCAAAATCACCACCAGTTGCAGAATTAACTGCACCACCTACAACACCGCCAACTAAAGCTGAACCAAATTCGTTACCCATTAGATTTCCGATAGTTCCACTTTTAGTGGGCAAAGACAACATCCCTAATCCATATTCTCCAGTTCTTTCCTGCCCTATCTTTAAATTACTTAAAGCTTCATCACTAAATTCTCTACCTGCTGATTTATCAAATAAAAAATCTAAAGCTTGATTAGTTTCTTCTAAACTTTTTCCGTTTCCTATAGCCTGTTCATAACCTAAATCTTTAGTTTCTATTCCAATTAATTTCTTCCCTTTTTCCATTTCTTTACTTGAAATAGTATAATCGTTGTATTTATTTTTAGATGCCCCAAATGCTTGAAAACTAGGTTCTGCATATGAACTATCTTTAAAAGTTCTATCATATTCTTCTTCAAAACGTTTAGCTATATCTGCATCACTCATTCCACTAACTTCAGTATCTGTTAATCCTGTATTTTTTCTAAACTCCTTTGCTTCTCCAGTGTCGCTTCGAAAATCGCTTATTAATTGTTCTTGATTCCTTCTATTTTGTATACTAAAATTATCATCAAAAACTACACCATTATATCCTTCTTTGTATTCTGTAGCGCTTACTCTTTCTGGTTTAATTCTACTTGAAGAAAAACTACCAGTTTCATCAAAACCACTTCTAATTTGATTAGTTAAACTTTGTAGTGCTGTATCATCTAATTCCTTAGTACTGCCAAAAACATGTTTTGCAATTCTATTTATATTTTCTGGAGTTACTTTCATATTTTACCAACTTCTACTTTTAGATCCAAAACGACCTCTTCTTTCATGTCCTGAAATTAAAGATTGATTAGGATTGTTACGATTGTTTTTTAATGATTCTAGAATAGAAAATTCTTTTTTAGGTATCAAGTCTCTATTCTTTGTAAAATCTTGTTTTTTTATTAATTCATCTTCTTCAGGTCCTGGTCTATTGAGATTCATTATATTTACCTGCCCTCCAAATTTAGCACGCTCATATTGATTTAATATTTCTTCCGGAGTTTTAGTATTATCTTGATTTAGGCTTTTTTTTATATAGACTGGTGCAGAAATAAAATTGTTCTTACCGTTATATATAGATTCTTCTAGAACTAAAGCTCCTAAAGACAACATACACGCATCTAATCTGTGATCTCCAATATGTTCATTATGCATACCGTAAACAGGTTTACTTGTAGCTGCGTTTCTACGTAATACTCTATAATTTAACAATTGTTGTCTTAGTCTTTCGTCTTCTGCTGAAAATTTAAATAGACCCTCTTCTAATAACCTAATTATATTTTCAACTAAAAAATTCTTCCCATATTTTTTAATATCTTCATTTGTAACTGGATCTTTTAACGTTACCATTTTTGAAAAATTAAAAGCAGTTAATCTATCTGGCAAATGTATAGTTTCTTCTTCTATTGCAGTTCTATTTTGTTTACTTCTAAGTCTATAAGCTTCGTATCTTATATCTTCTATAATAGTATGTCCGTATCCTTCGTCTGCATAAATATAATTAGGTTTCCATTTATAGTTCAATTTAATTAATTCATTTATCCAACGTTTTGCAGAGAACTCAGTAGCACCGATATTTACAGCATCTAACGCTAACCATATTCCTGATTCTGGCAAATAACCTGATACATAAAATTCAGTGCCAGCATTCTTATTCCAGTCGATACCTATTGCAATTACTGCATTTGTATAACCTTTTATATTTAATTTATTATACAACATAGTTGAATCTAAAGTATCATTGTAAGAATAATCTAATCTTGCATCTTGTACCCATGAGCTTTTAAAAACTCCGTCAATTTCATCTAAAAATACAGCCATATATTCAGCCATAAAAGATTCTTGAGTAGATTCTCTTAGAACTTCTTCTTTTATTTTTTCCCAATGCGGAATTACTGAAGAAGGATGATAATCTTCTTTAAAATCTGGACGTTCCAAACACCATTCATAGAATTTAGATTTCTTGCCGATTGGAGTGGATGTCGCAATTAACATAGTATCTGGAGTTGTAGCTAGAATAGGATTTACTACTTTATCTAAAACATCTTTCGGTATCATATCCATTTCATCTAAATATATTATGTCTGCGGAAAAACCACGCATTGTACCACCACCAGAACCATCTTGACGCATACCTATACCTGAAACGAATCCGTTTATACTAGCACCATTTTGAAATTCCATTTTAAAAGATGGAGATTTAATATATAAATTATCTCCAGTTCCTGATGTTACTTCTTGTTTTAATTCTACGTTTCTTTTTACTAGTTTTTCCATTTCTTCAAATATATTAATTAGTTGAGCCTGATAGGGAGTTACAATCATAATTGTAGGTCCCATTTCTACATCTTTTCCTTGTAGATCTCGACCTTTTGTTACTTTTAAATTAAATGCATAATAAAGTAATTTTAAACTAATACAGAACGTTTTGCCAGAACGTCGCCCTTCTCGAATTGATATTCTTTTTGAAGAGCATCTTAGTTGTTCTTTTTGATAACTTCTAATTGCCCATTTTGAATCTTTATCATCAAAACCAAACATTAACTCTGCCCAAGCTACAGGATCAATAGTTGCTAATAATATTTTTTTTGCTTGTTCTACACTTATATTTGACTCTTTTGAGATTTTGTCTATTATTTCTTTAGACTTTAAAGGTAAGCCATTAGGTATAAATTTACAAGGCACTATAAATTTTTTTTGATCGGGATATTTCTCTATTTGTCTTATTTGACAAGATATACACGTTTTATGTACATCTGTTTTTATATTGTAATTCTTCTTATAGTATTCTATTGTTTCTTCTGAAATTTCTTTATTTGGAATATGATGTTTAATTCCATACTCATTTATTTGATATAATTCTTCAGTGTTAGGTTTCAATTTAAATCCTTCGATAAGAGTTGTAGTAATCTCTATCAAGATACATTAATTTTGCTTCGTTGCCAAGTGCAGAACGCGCATTTAAATGAGATTTACTCATTGCGTCGAATGCTCTTTGACGCATAGTGGATGCATATTGAGTAAACATTTTTTCCGAATTATTTGCAAAATCTAATCCGCGTCTTTTTCTTCTTTCTTTAAAACCGGTTTTTAAAATGTTAGTTGTTGTGTTTGCTATTTCTTGCGCTCCTGCAATTGCAATACCAACACCTGCCATGGTCAAGAAACCACTACCAGCTAAAGCACCCATATTAGCACCAATACCTGCACCTAAAGCCGCACCAATAAATCCAGCAACATTACTATCTTCTCTAAAACCTAAATATTTATTTCCAACAATTTTACCTACTTGTTCACCTAAACCAATACCAAGTTGCGCGCCCATATAACCTCCAAGAATAGGCGACATTCTACCTATCATTTGTTGACCACTAAATAAACTATTAGTATATCCGTTTGATAAATTACCTTTTAAACCTAAAAAAGAATTAGCTAACGCTATAGTTCCATTATCTTTCGTTTTTACTAAATTGGTTGCTCTTTTTAAACCTGCAGAGTTAGCTGCAAATTCAGCAAAAACAAAATCTCTAATAGCATTATCTCCACCCTGACTAACTGCATCATAACCGAAGTATGCAGTTAAACCTAAAGACAAACCCATTGTAATTTTATTACCTTGCACAAGCCCTAAACTCTTATTATTAACTACACTACTATGCGCATTTATAGTATTTTTTGTTGCATCAGAGTAACCATTCTTAGAAACATTACTTAATAAAGCGCCATTTCCAGAGTTAATTAAATTTTCACCTAAAGTTGTATATTGCCTTGGATTTGCACCGCTATTATAAGCCATGTAACCCATTGGTTGCTTGTTATTCTCCAGCATTATTGGATCGCCACCAGCGATAGAAGACATACCGTTTATTAGAAAAGAAGTCACTCCATTTCTAGCGGCTTGAGATTTATATAAAATGGCTGAACTTAATAATGGAACTCCAGCCATAGTTAATGTTTCTGAAGTACCAGAATCTAAATTACTGGTCATTCCAAACAAATCTTTTAAAGTATACATTGGTATTACATCCTTTGATATCTAGAAGCAGACATTTCCATACTCTCTTGTAATGTTACTTGAGTCAGATAAGCAATATCATCTTTTCTTGTTTTTATTTTTTCTGGTTTTGCTCCGTAATATTGTTTCATATTCATATTAGAGTAAGCATGGTTGTATTTTATTGAAGAGTTTTTTATTGAAGAATTAGCTAAGTGACTGTCTAATTCTTTTAAATTTGCATGATTATATTTTTCATAATTTACTTTTGAATTTCTAGATTTCATTAAAAATGCTAGATCTTGTTTTAATTCATGTGCAAATGCTTTGTGATTCGTAGCTTGTTTATCTTCGCTATAATGCGTTAGTTTCATGAATTCATTAGAAATGTAATCATCATCTAAAGAGTTAAAGAAATCACTTCCTTTTTTGAATTTTTGATCCGACATTTTTTCTTTTAACAGCATCATTTGTTCTTGAGCATATAGATCATATTGACCTCTTTTTTGTGCGCCTTCCATTATTGAAGTAAGCGTCATTAAATTTGCATTTCTAGCAACTTTGTCATAATTAGCTAAAGTATTAAAGGTTACAGATTCTCCTGTTTGATTTTTAAAATCTGCATAAGCTTTAAAATAACCACTAGAATAAATCCCTTTATTACCTTGACTAGCTTGAATTGCTGCTTTGCCAAAAGCTTCATCGTCCCAAAGTTGTTCTCCTGATTTAGATTTATATGGCAAATGAGCTACCATACCTCTTCTTACTAAATCTAAATTTACATTTTTACCATCTACATATAGTAAACCTACTTGGCGACCGTATGTTGTTTCTGCTGGATTTACATACATCTTTACATCTTTGCTATTCGCTATTATATTTTGTAATGCAATTTTTGCTTCTTCTGCATAAGGCTGCGCTGCTCTATCATCGTGCGCAGTTTCTGGAGCATCTATACCAGCTAAACGGAATGAGAATTTAGGCCTACTACCCATGAATGATTCCAAGCCAGTACCTAATCCCTCTCTTTTTACTGTTAAAGTATCAGCATCATCTACTGACAGTTGATAACCTTTAGATAGATTGATTTCCATAAAATTAGAAGATTTTAAAAATGGAACTTCTTCTTGATCTATCGGAATCATATCGCTAAAAAATTCTTTTAATTGAGGGTCATAATTTACAATTCCTGAACCTTTTAAATTATTCATATATTTCTTAAGTATGTAATTTAAATTTCCTTCATTTGAAAACGCGCTTTTAGTAAATGATTTTGACAAATATCTTTGTCTAGCATTTGTTAATCTAATATTATCTAATACATTTGAACTATATTCAGGACCTTGATAAGGAGAACCAAAGTCTGTATTCTTCTTGCGTAATAAGGCGGCTAAACCATTCTCTTTCATACCTTCAATATTAACTTGTTCTTTTATTGAATTTAAAAAAGAATCTTCGTTTCCAAAAAATTCAGATTGTTTTTCATACCAAGTATCGTAATCTGGAACTAATATAGAACTTGGGCCAGTACCTTCGACATAGTCATTTACTTTATCAGCAAAATGTATTGCGGCTGCACCCAATGCATACATTCCAAAATGTTTTAAAGATACTGCCGAAAATGCTTTGCCTAAAGTAGTATCATTTGCTAAACTATTTCTAAAATTCTTCATAGTAGCATTTACTACATCTGAAGCAGCGTCAGGATCTAAATTTTTACCTACTAATTCATAATTTACTAAATTGCTAAAACTAGCTAATTTTTCTGTTCTATTTGTTGTTACTAAGTTAGGTAAACTTGGCATTTCTACTCTTAAACCACCGTATTCATATCCTTGCAGGAACATATGCGTTTTAGCAATCATATGCGGTATATTCATTTTTTTAGCCATAGCCTTCATGCTCTGTATTTGACCATGATAAGCTTTTTGTTGATTAGATGAATATTCTAATAATGCTAAATTTTCAGGGCTACCTTTTTCCAAAGCGCTAGTTGTAAAATCTACATAATCTGGTCCTTTTTTTTCTAATACATTTTTTTTAATTAAATCAGACTCCATCTTTTCCATAATTTTAGGTATGTCGATATTTGGATAATCTGTAGTATTCATTAAAACATCTTTTATCTGTAAATAATTAGTTAATGTTTTTACAGTTGGTTTTGCTACATCAATTTCTTCTATAGATTCCTGCTGAATTATTTTACCTGTAGAATCTAATATTTCTACCATTCTTCTTTGTTGTTTTTTACCTAATTTAATTATACCTTCATCTGCTGAAGCTACTTTGAAAGCTTCACCCGTCGTACCTAACAATTCTAACAATGTACCTGCACGTTGCTTAAATAAAGCTTCAAAAACGCCATGCCCTGACATTTCTTCCATCATCTTTCCATACATTACTGATCTGAATAATGCAGAACTTTTAGAAATACCAGCACCCCTTAATATTGCCTTTTCTTTGCCCGTCATTCTCATATATTTGTTTAAAGCTTCTGCTTGATCTAAAGATTCTGTTAATGCTACTTTTTCAGAAATAGAGACGTCACCATAAGACAAGTGCGTTTCTTTGAATTCGCCAATAGCTTCTCTCATTCTTTTTTGAGATTTTTCATTTAATGAGTCAAAATTAGGATCTGATAAAAGATTAAGCATATTGTACATACGTGCTTGAACTTCCATAGACATAGCTAATGGTTTTTTATAATCCATAACATGCAATCTGCCTAACATTGCTTGATGAGATCTAATTACATCTTGAATATCTCTAACATCTCCGGCTTTAGTATGATCAAGTAAAGCTTGCATTAAATTGCTAAAGTCACCAGTTTTATAAGCTTTAGCTCTAGCTTTATTATATTCTACTCCAGTAGTATAAAAAGATTCTCCAGTTTGTGCTGAAGTAGCTATACCTATATTATAAAAAGGATTTTCTGCACGTTTTATTATTTCTGATTGATTTTGCATTTCCTTTTTAATCGTAAATTCATTTACTTCAACTCCTTTTGCTTTTAATATTCGCGATATTGCATTATTACGTTCTACTTCATCTTCACCGAATTTAGATATTAATTGTTCATTTACTTTTGCATCTAAATAAGAACCTATTTGCTTTGATTCAAATGCAGCATTAGCAATAAAGATAACCTTACCTTTCATTCTATTTGCTATTTCTTCAAATGCTTCTTGTGAAGTTACTCTTGGATCTCCAGTTATATCTTTTATTACTTCGGTTTTAATACTTTTTATTTCGCTAGTTTTTTCAGGAAAACTTCTCAGTAAAGATCTCTTTATCATCGATTCATTTAAATTTCTAGAATTGTCACTTAAGTATTCTAGCATGCTTGATATTTCAGGATGCTCTTTAATGAACTGTATATTTGCTTTAGTTCCAGGTAAATATCTAGCAAGATAATTTTCTTTCTGTTCAAAAGCAGTCAATAAACTAGTGTGATGTACATTGTCTAAATGAAGAAAAGGCATCGCTTGTCTTATAGTTTGTATATTCTGACCTAATTTAATTTGTCTTTCAACTAAATCAGATTCTTTTGAAGCCTCTTCTAAATGTAACAAAGCTTGAGCTTCTAGAGATCCAGGAGCATGTAATAAATTTTGATTATGAGATAATACGCCTTTAAGTATAGAATCATCTTTTAAAAAACTAAGTGCGGCATAATCTCTATATGTAATCTTAGATACATCAGTACCTCTAGCAGATAAAATATCCGTTATATTTCTAAATTGCAACATGCCGGTACGTCGCATTTGCATTGATTCTGCTTTTTGATCTATACGTGAAACCATTTCAGGTTTCAAAACAGCCACATCTAATTTCTTTTCATCTACCCTATACAACGCCATTTCGTGAATACTTCCAGTACCCTTACCTAAAGTTTCAATATCGAAAATTGCAGCATTCTTCAATATATCTTTTGAATTCTTAAAATATTCTATTTGCTCGTAAACTGCACCTCCCGCGTAGCGGCCTTTTTTCAAATCTAAAGATTCGCCAGGTCTTAGCTGTACAAATTCTCTGGTTTTATTTGAATATTCAACAATAACAGTAGTAGTAGAACTACTAGAATTTATAAATGTGCTACCAGAGTTTTTTACATACATTTTAATCTCCGTCTAAAAGTAATAAATCCGAATCTTTTTCTACACTAGCATTTAATAATGCTGTTCTAAGTTTTTGAATTTCACCTAGAATTTTATTATTATTATCTTCTGAACCAAGTTTTGAAACAAAATCTGCTTTTGCTTTTCTTGTTTCCATTAATCTTTCTAACCAACGTTCTCTTCTTTTTTCAACTCTATCTATAAGATCTACTAATGGATGTACTTTTGTAGTAGTAGCTACATCTCCATTTTCATTAAAACCAGTAACTTCTTTTAAAAGTAAATCTCTACCATTATTTTCTTTATCCCCATTAGACAAAATATTTAAACATCTAAGTTTCATTAAATCTAATAATGATAATTCTTCTACAATTGACATCTCTATAGGATTAGATGGATCTACATCTAAATACTTCATATAATCAATAACTTTTTGTTCTATGTGAAACTTTTCAACAAGACAAGCCTTACCTATAGGGTAATCCTTTTTTGAACCTTTAATTATATTAGCATCTGCATCATATTCGGGAATTGGGCATTTAGAAAGAAATGGACATTTATCTGGACCTTGACAAGTAATCGGAGATACAGAGTAAACAGAATGCTTCATTCTATTCCTTATTCTTTCATATTTTTTTAAATCTAATTTTTCTAAATATTTTTCATAATCCGGATCAGACATTGATTCAAAAAAGCTTAATTGTTTTTCATCTTTATTCATTATTAAAACTCCTTCAGTAACCGAAGTAATTTTAGCAGCTAAAATGAAGTAAGGCAAATATAATATATATATAATGTATATGTCGGGTAGGTATATTATTCTAATTTTTTAGTAAGCAGGTATTATCTGCCCACCCCCCTACAATGACTGATTGAACAAAAGTTTTTTATTTTTTTCCTTTAAATAGAGTAGTTGATTCTCGAATCAATGAAATAGATTTCTTCAACAACAAAAGAGACGTTAAACTTGGTGTCTATAAACAAACAAGTAGGAGAAAATGGATCTAAATTTGTTAGATTTAATTCCTCAAACCAAAGGGGAATGGGAACTGATATTACATGGAGTGAAATATCTAGTGGGGTTAGCCAACAGAAACAACAGAAAGGAAGAAATAAAAATGGAAGTATTGGAAGCACTTCCAGAAGAATAAAATATTCTCTGACAGGCCCTCGTTTAGCTTGTTGGAGGTTTTTTATTTTTATCTTTTTTATAGAGGAAGCAGACCTCTATAAAAATGGTGCCGTGCACGTGACACGTAAAAACCGTTTATTAACCCCAAACAAAAGGATTGAATATGAGCGATCGTATTACCCAATTAATCAAAGCCATTGCAGATGTAATGGATTTAGCTAGCAGCGCTTCACCCGACGATTTTATCGCGGTGGATGGTTTAAAAAGAGCAACTATTACCAATATTTTGGTAAAATTTGCGAATGAAGAATTGTCTGATGAAGATGAAGCAAAACGATTTTTAA